>Ga0209362_1000543_pt1 | contig 33641 bp, 28 predicted proteins | sample SaaInlV_165m_DNA_FD_184680 | JGI IMG/M metagenome (GOLD analysis project Ga0209362, IMG submission 184680) | Marine microbial communities from expanding oxygen minimum zones in the Saanich Inlet - Saanich Inlet SI037_S3LV_110m_DNA (SPAdes)... | ecosystem: Environmental > Aquatic > Marine >... | reverse complement strand
AAAATAGCCCCCAGCATCGCGAACCGATGGCCAGAATCGAATCCAGCATCAATCCGCGGCACCAGCCCCACCGAGTCACTGTGGCCAGATTTCACCCGGATCATCGGAGCCAGTGGCTGCCCCTCCCGGCCTTCCAATCCACTCCCCTGGACCCGTTCCAGAACCGCCCGGTTCGCGGCGGTTCGAGCCAGCATCCGATCGCCAGAATCGACCTCCAAATCGAACTCCTTCATGAGGACAGTTTCGACATTTCAATCTTCTGGCTCTCGCACAACCTCTCGACCGTCTTTTGCAGACTACTGAGTTTGGTCGAACGACAGTTGATATCAATCTTGACTGGACTCAGATCACTCGAATCCGCAGAGAGCCCCAGCTCACCGTAGAGACTCCTCGATCGATCGTACGACCGCTTGGCGATGGCGTTGATGATCTCGCCCAGATACTTCATATCTCGGGAGTGAGGTAGGATCGTCAGCGACCTGGACGCCTCCTTCATCTCAGTTTGCAATTTCCGAATTGGATCTCGCACATCCTTGGTGCAGAAACTTTGCCAACTCTTGGGATCGAATTTCCCACCCTGCTGGAACCGAGTGGATTCGAGGGATGCACTGCGAGCGTCTTCGAAGATGCGCTGGTACTTCAACCCGTCCTTGATCTTCTTCAAGAAAAATTCCTGAGCCTCCAGTCGAGCCTTGTCGATCTCCCGAGCGGAACCCAGATCGAACTTGTTTTTCCAGAAGGACTGTTTCCAGGGCGCGGTTTCCACCGGGTACATCGCTGGATTCGCCTCCATCTCCAGTTGCACCTCTCTCGGCTGGCTTTGAGGTCGAATCTCTGAACGTAATTGAAGATTTGAGATACAGCCCTTCAACCCCTTCAGTTCGATCATCTGGTCGATCCGGCGCGTCCCATCGAGTTCCACATTGAAGGAATAGACGATGGTGGTACGCCAACGGATTTCGAAACCGATGACAGACTTCGCTGGAAGGGTCGGAGCTTTTCCCACCACTCTCAACTGCCAGACATCTTTCTTCATCGAGGTCTGAACAGTGATCAGTTCGATGAAGGTAGGAGCAGGCTTGGGTGGACCAGAATCATCCTGTGCGAGCAGTACTTCCCCTTGAAACAACGCCAAAAGCGACATCAATAACAGCCGCGGAATCATGATGGTTTTCATCCTTGATCCTCCTCCTCGGCGGGACCTAGCCCGATCATCTTGTTAATTTTCATCACCAGATCATTGAGATCTGAACTTCTTGGGATTCGGCGGCCAGAGCGAACCTTGACTTCCAATTTCTCAGGCTTGGTATCACTGCTAGAAGCCGCCAACCCCTGCGCGATATACAGTTTCTTCGATTCGACAGTGCTGCGTTTTCCCACCGCCACCGATAGTTCAAGCAGATACGATAGTGCCAGGCGATGCGCCACGAATCGTGGCTCTTGAAATCCCTTGCGGATCTCCTCCTGCAATTCCACCAACCGCCCGATCACCTTCTTGTCCATGAAGTCTCGCCACTTGTTCTCATCAAACTCGCCCTTGGAGTTGACGTAATCGGTAGCTGCTTCTACACCCTTGACTCCATTGCGTACCTTTGCGTCGAGGGTAGCCATCTCGGTGTAACGAACTGTGAACCACTCGCGGGTCTGCCGCAGTGCTACTTCGATCTCTTGTGCCGTGCCAATCACGAACTGGAAATCAAAATGAAACTCTGTCCATGGGGCAGAGATGACCGGAAACAGTTCCGTTTCCTTCTCCAGTTCCTTCTTGGCCTTACCGCTTTGCTTCTTGGGATCGATCACTGTACGGAACATGTACTTGTCAGCGGTGGGTTCCAGCGCCTTCAACTTCAGTTCTTCACGGATCCGCTTGTTCGCAGGAACAGTGATGGTGAAGGTCTGGATCAATTGACTGCGCCAGGTCAGCAACAGATCGATCTTGGTTCCCACCGGAATCTTGGGCGTCTTCGCCTGAATCACGAGGGTGTAGACCTTGCTCTTGTCCAACTTGGTCGCTTCGATCTTGGTGAACTCAAAGAGTCGAAGATCGGTTCCTCCGGGTCCACGACCCTCACCTTGAGCCTGGGCAAGAGAAGGTAGTAGGGCCAGTGAAAGCACCAGAACCGCTCCGAGGGAGAGTCCCCGAAGGATCCACTTTGAGCGAACAATATTCATCATGTCGAACTCTCGATCCTATTCCAAGACATCAGTCGCTCACCTCGGTGAGCAAGTATTCCGCCGACGGGAGATACACTGAAAGGGTCACATCGTCCAGTGCAGGAGTGACGAGAGCCTTTCCTGCATAGGGTCCCTGGCCAGTCCCCGCTCGCATCCGCAATTCGTAACCGAGGAAGCCGATATTGAAGCGATTGACAAAGTCCGGGCTTCCAGTCGGGTAGAGCCAGCGACCCGCGATTTGCAGGTTATTACGCCCTCCCTCTCCCCGGATACCACCTCCGGGATCCCCCAGTGGTCTTGAACTCTGTTGCCCATCGACGTTGAGAACACTCATCGTCTCGTCGGCCCACTGGACACTTTGTTTGGCGTACATCTTCGGTGCGTACAGTGTCCATGTCATGTTTCTCAGACGCATCCGCTGAATTCCATCGGGAAACGGCACCATGAATGCGTTGGTGTAGATCCCCTCCTGATCAGAGTAGTAGCCCTTCTTGCGACTGTCGTCCTGGGTGTATTGCCCGAGGTAGACTCTGAACTCATCGATGGTGGCATTGGCCAGTACGCGCTTGATCGAAGGGGAGCGAAGTGTGCCCTGGCGGTCGAAGTTGGTGCCAAACTTGAACAGTCCCTCAGTGGACACCGCCTGGTCGCGGTAAAATCCACCCACCTGGATCTGATCCTTCGGCTCCTCTTCATTGAGGGCGCAGAACATTCCTTCACCGATGTTGTGATTGACCGCATCCACAGTGGAGTGGTCAACCCAGACACGAATTCCGTTGGTGGGAGAGTTATCATCGTACGAGATCGCAAGATGATGCCACTCGTGCGCTCTCCAGTTCTCAATATCCACCACCACATCACTGCGAGCCCAGTACTTTTGCGGATCGGTTTCCGCTTCATTCCCGGATTCGACTGCATCTTCATTCCCGATGAGTGGGATCGCCTGGGCAGTGAATCCCTTGGCAAAAGCCTGGTGATAGTAGAGGCGAGAAACTCTCAGTTGTCCTTCCGTGTTCTTCCAGATCCAGAACTGGGATCCTTCCGAATCGGTCGGCTTCTGTCCCACATCCGTCTGTACCTGGGTGGCCCCGATCAAACCGGAAAAGGTTGGATCATCGCCGTTGAACTCCAACTTGACCCAGAAGGAGACCGCCCCGTTGTAGTAGGGCATGTTTCCGATGTCGTTGTTGTAATTCCTGTTGGCGGCGCCCTGATCGGCAGGATTCTGACGATAGCGCTGAGCTGGCAGGCGAAGGAAACGGCCTCCCAATGCCGAGGTTCGGAAAATGCTGCTGTTGATACCGTCAGGCATCAAATCAGAATTCTGAGAGGCTTCATCGACAAACGGTTCACCGATGTTCTCGTCTTCGATGGCACTGTCCGCGGCTCCCCAGACTTCCCTGGAATAGCGCTGCTTGTAAATAGAGCCCTTCTGACTGTAGCTCGCATCGAGCACCTTCCCCAACTCCTTCAACTTGGCCTGAGGGTTGGAAGCGGTACGCAACAAGTTGCCCAGATTCCGAAGAGAAGCCTCGTCTCGAAAACGAAAGGTGTGCGCGAGTCGAAGAGTGGCGTCTCCCGACCACCGAGCTAATCGAGCCGAAGGTGCTGAAACCTGCATCTGTGCGTCGATGGCACCCGACAATTCGATACGACCATCCTGATGCGAACCGGTGAAGTGATCTGGATGCAGCGCGTCCAGCGGGTCGGGCCAACTGGTGACATACTCTCGAGCGCCTCCTCGACTGGAACTGGACTTTCCGATCGCTCGGAATGGACTTTCGAACTGATTTTGAGTGGTGTGATGGTAGACATCGAAGAGTTTCACGATGCTACGACGTTGCGCTTCCGAGAAGACATCGTCACTCGAATTTCCGCCACCGGTGATCTCCGCAATGCTCGAGATTTCGAAGATTCCCTTGCTGTCAAAACAGAACTCTGTGGTATGCCCCATACGAACGTCACTCTTGTCGTTTCCTGGAGCAAACTTGACCAGGTTCGACTTGTCGATCGCTCGGTAGGCTGGAGCGTTTGGATTGACCTTGTTGATGCGTGTATTTGGATTGGCATTGGCAATCACGATCGATCGCATCATGTCGTAGTACCAGGCGTTGACTGCATCGGTCGGCAATGAGACACCATTGCGTGTACCACGCTCCACCTGGGGGACTCCTGCCACCCACATTCTCGACGAGCCACCGGTACCACCACTGATCTTCTGGATCTGATTATCCGTGGTGGTGGACTGTGGATTGAGCACCCAGACCGAATCCGCGGATGGGAAAATATCAGAGGGAAGACGATTGATGAAGTCTTCGAATCCGATGTCACCACTACCGAGGGGAGCCACCCAGGTCTTGAAAGCCCTGACCTTGCGCTGGGAGATGATGGCGAGTGCAATTTTGCGAGCCACATCTACTGTCAGTGGCCGGGAGTAGACCCAGACGGGTGTCTGTTGCAACGACAGTTCTTCCTTGACCGGAGCCAGGGTTCCTCCACCAAAATCGATCGCCCCCTGGTTACCGCTTTCCAGCGACTGGGAGTTGATACTCATGTAGGGAAACGCACGACGTCCTCCCACGCCCATCAATGTGGCGATCAGGACCGGTTCCGATGCGGTATTGATATTGATGGGGGCTCGCGGTTCCCCCACGACCTGGGCAGCCCCGGTCACCTGCTGATTGCGTGGATCCCGCGGCAAACTGCGATTCACACCGGTGGTTCCAGCAGTGCCGCCATTGTTGGACTGCCCCCCCACTCGATTGATCACTTCACGACCGGCACCTGACCTCTGGGTATATGGATTGACCCAGGCATGAGCGGTCACGAAGTCTGCTAGCAGCAACATATTCTCGCGACCGATCAGAGCGGCTAGTTCCGACTTGGAGGAGAACTTGCCACCGGGTAGTCGATTGCGAAAGACAATCAACTCCTCGCCGTTGAGTTGCTTTCCCGACTCATTGGGACCACTCCACAGTGGATTCACTCCGTAACGAACATCCGACTTGAGGGCCATCCCCAGGTTAGTCAGCATCTGCGCCAGCGTATCTTGCTCACCATTGAGAAATATCTGAGAAGAAGTGTCGATCAGTTTGATTCGGAAACGATCCTTGCCGTCCTGACTTCCTGCAACTCCCGGATATGAGCCACGAGTCAGTTGATCCCCGAGGGATGTCTCATCCGGTTCCGCTTCGCGCAGGTCCAGTACTCCACCGATTCGTGAACGACCGTCCCCTCCGGTGATCCCGTAAATCCAGGGAGAACGAGAGCTATCGTTCCGCACGTGCCCCTCCCAGAAAGGTCGGCTTCGAAGCATCGAGATCACCTCGGACTCCGCCGAGGATGAGAGCAGGAACGCCTTGTTTTGATCGCGGAAATTTTCCGTCGCCTTCAGCTCCAGGCGCATCAGGGCGACAAAGGTCACCGCGATGATGGAGAGCAGAGTGAGAACCGCCAGCGCGATCAGCAGCATCGTGCCACGTTCACGGCCATTCGCTTGAACAGGAATCGAATTCACAGTTTCTAAATTCACAGAATCCTGCTCCTGTCGTAAACTCGATGTCTTCAGAGCGAGGCTCTTGGTTGGAAACATCGTTTCCCTTTCCCTACTCTTCGTTCCACTCCATGTCATGCGTCACGACGACGCATCCGAGACTCTCCAGTGCACCCGTTCCGCACCACCGCTTCTAGGCTTCGACCGGATCAGCGGTATCGACCGGATCGGCAGTATCTGCGGTATCGGCGGTATCGGCGGTGTCGATGGTAGCAAACGGAGTTGTCGCCGCCGCCGGGCCATCCCCGAAAAATCTCTGACGAAGTTCGGCGTCGAGGCGGCTTGTCAGTTCCGGATGATCACGCAGGAACTGGACGGCTCGCTCTCGACCCTGACCGATCCGCTCCTTGCCTATCGAGTACCAGGTTCCCGCTCGACTCACCAGACCTTCTTCCACCCCGAGATCGACCAGTTCTCCGTGGTACGAGATCCCCACGTTGAACACGATATCAAATTCGGCCCTGCGGAAGGGTGGGGCCATCTTATTCTTGACGACCTTGACAACGGTTCTGTTCCCACTGATATCGCCATCGGTCTTGATGGCGCCAATCCGGCGAATATCGAGACGAACCGACGAGTAAAACTTCAACGCCCTGCCACCGGAGGTGGTCTCAGGACTGCCAAACATGACACCGATTTTTTCACGAATCTGGTTGATGAAGACCACCGTGGTTTTGGAACGGTGGATGACTCCGGTCAACTTGCGCAACGCCTGACTCATCAAGCGCGCCTGCAAACCGACATGAACATCTCCCATCGATCCTTCCAACTCGGCACGTGGAACCAGTGCGGCCACCGAGTCGATGACCACGATATCCACCGCGCTCGAGGCGACCAGCATCTCGGCGATCTCGAGAGCCTGCTCGCCGCTATCGGGCTGTGAAACCAGCAAGTGATCGAGGTCCACTCCTAATTTCTCGGCATAGGTGGGATCGAGCGCATGTTCGGCATCGATGAACGCCGCCACACCACCATTTTTCTGAGCATTGGCGATAGCGTGCAGGGTCAGCGTGGTTTTTCCGGAGGACTCCGGTCCGTACACCTCGACCACACGGGAACGGGGCAATCCACCGATTCCCAGCGCCTTGTCGAGGGACAGTGATCCGGTATGGATCACGTCGACTCTTCTCGACTCCTGATCCCCGAGCATCATGATCGATCCCTGGCCACATTTCTTGTGAATCTGCTGCAGGGCGAAATCGAGCGCTTGCTTGCGCTGTGCGTCGAGCCCCTTCAACGAATCGGTCAGTGAAGACTCAGGCGCTGCTGCCGACTTCTTGGTTGCGGAAGCGCGTGCTTTTCTCGGTTTGTCTACCATCTCGTTCCTCCATCCTCGCCCGGGTTTCCGGCGATCACCGGTGGGCGTCATTCCCCCTGGAATTTTTATTGCTAATGGTTCGTTTCATATCCATCAGTTCCATTTTCCGATTCAAGAGGCCCCTGCCTCTTCATCGGTATTACCTGTTCGATTTTCTTCAGTTCGAGTTTTTCTGCTTCCAAGTTGATCGCGTGCGGAGTCCATCACTCGTGGCCTACCGAGAATTCTCTGGCGACCGTACTCTTTTTCGACCAAAGCCCCGTCTCGCCCCCGCTCGAGCATTCGCTGGCGCGCCTGATCCACTGCCGAACCGGAGTTCCAGGGGATTTGCTGGAGCAGGTAAAGTTGCTGGTCGGACAATTGACCAGAACGAGCTCGCAGCCATTGCACCTGAGCCCTGGCATGTTGCGCTGGAGAAACTGGAGCGGCTCGGGAGGATCCCGACGTAAATCTCGAAGATGCAGAAGGAACTGCAGAAGAGAACATCGATCGATCGGAGGATGCGGAGCATCCGACCACCCCATGAGCAAGGATGGAGAACAGTAGCAGGGTGATGGCACCGGAAACGGTGCGCTTCCTCTCACTTCTCATCGGCTTCACTCCCGCAGGAGCGCCGCTCGCTTTCGAAAAGGAGTACGGCCAGGCTGTCACTCGCATCAAAGAATGTGTCCACTTCACCAGAAGAATCACCTAAGAGGGTTCCTTGCAGGAATCCAACCACTCCACCCACACAGGACTACCGTACCCCGGGATATCGCCACCCAATCCATCGCTGCAAACCATCGCTGCAAACCATCGCTGCAAACCATCGCTGCAAACCATCGTCGGACAGGCGACACTGCGGTTCGCACGATTGATTCCTTCGCGAAACCTCCACCACCGGTGGGGTATCTTCGAGAAGGCCGCCGAGGATTACGGGTGGATCCCGGGGACACCGGCTCCGGCACCATTCTGCACCGACGAAGGTGCGCTGTCAAAGCAGCGTATCCGGTGGTTTGGGCCAATAAAGAGGATCTCGGGCCCAAATACGGACACCGCTACAATCAGCCATAAGGGGTGGCTTGCGTCAATCCTGGATCGATCTCGAACCCGGAAGGTCCTAGAAGCGGCGTGGGAACAGGTTGGAACCGCCGCCATAGGAGTGCGCGATGCGCAGCACCGCGTCCATCACCTGCTCCTCGATCGCCTCGAGGGTCCGTAATCCAGTCTCGGTGTCGAGTCCGATGGCATCATCGATCTGTTCCGACAGTTGTCCTGCCGTCTCGAACAGTTGGATGATGAACTGGAGGCTGGTCGGACGATCGATCTGATCGGGAATACAGTCAATCAACCGTTCCAGTTCCCCTGCGGTGACCTTTTCGGTGGCTTGATTGGTGACCAGGCTCGGCCGATGGATCGCCACCGTCAGGCCGCGTAGCGGCAGACCGGAGCGATTGAGGATGGAGTGAGGGGTACCGGCGGGAACCACCACGGCATTACCGGGAGTCAGATCAACCTGTTGCTCTCTCAATTGTACCAGCCCACGCCCCTCGAGGGAGATCACCATCTCCTCCTGCGTTGCGTGTTGCAGAAGTGGAGTGCTCTCGCCATCTTGCAACGTCACTTCCCACAGCTCGAGCACGCGACTCGGTGAGGTTGCGGTCGGGTCATCCAGGCGTTTCCATGGACGAATTTTCATGGCGTACTCCCTCCAGAGAATCTCTCCGTAGAAGCATCCGATGTAATCCCCCGGCTGGTCCACTTTGGTTCGAACCGAAAGCAGTGTGAAGAAGGCCTGGAACTACCTGAAAAGGCTCAAGAAGGCCGCAGGAGTACCTTTAGCACTCCACGCTCAGCCCCTCGGCGGAGCCCCGCAACTCCATCTTCCAGCGTGAACTCGTCGTCGATCAGGTCGCGAGGATCGATGCTACCATCGGAGAGTGCGGCCAGTGCTGGGGCGAAGGGACCGCAGCGAGAACCGACCAACTGGATCTCATCGACCACCAGCGCAGAGGCATCGCACTGGAGTTGTCCGGTGTAGGTACTCTTCATCACCAGCGTCCCCAGCGGTCGCAAAGCCCTCCGTGCAGCCTCAAATCCTGAAGCATTCCCGGTACACTCGATCGCCACATCGAATCCTCCGGCCTCGATCTTCGCCGCATCTATGGTCGATTCGATCGGGTACTTTTCCAGCAGAGACAATTTTCGCGGATGACGCCCCAGCACCATCGGTGTGAGATTCCTTCGAGCCAAGACCCTGGCCACCAACTGCCCCAGTCGTCCATCGCCCACTACCAGGCAACGATCGCCAGGACACAGATCGACCTGCTCGGGGATCCGCATCGCCGCTGCCAGCGGTTCGGTGAAGACTGCGCACTCATCCCGCACCCCATCGGGAACGATCCAGAGGTTTCGTTGTGGCAACAGGAAGGATTCGGCGAAGCAACCATCGCGGCCGACGATGCCGAGGACAGTGCGCTCCAGACAATGGTTCCCTCGCCCCGACTGGCACGACGGGCAGCGGCCACAGATCGCGTTGATCTCGCCCACGACTCGCTGTCCGAGCCACTCGGTGGGCCCCTCCTCGACGATGCCAACGAACTCATGACCGAGAACGCCAGTGAAGGGGTAGTACCCCGCCAACAACTCCAGATCGGTACGGCACACCCCCATCAGGGTCGGGCGGATGCGGACTTCATCGGCGGGCACTTCAAGCCTTGGAAGATCATCGCGAAGGGTCGATTGGCCTTCCGCCAGCCAAATTCCATCCATCAGTCTTTCTCCATACAGGCAGGATGTGAGAATCCCGCCAGTTCATTTGACTGCCTGGTCGCATCTTGCAGGTCAGAAGATAGACCCGCAAAAACCTCCGGCGAGAAAGTTCCCAGGCTTTCGAATCAGGTTTCCGCTGGATCCTATTCCAGCAAGACAGAAAGCAATTTCTTGAGTTCCTCGGTACGAATTGGCTTTTGCAGGAACCCCGCAATGGACCCGCTGAAGTCCTCCAGATTGATCTCCTTGGGGAAGTAGCCCGACATCAGAAAAATCGGCTTGTCGAAACCCAACTCGAGCAGTTTCTCGACCAGTTGGTCTCCTCTGAGGATCGGCATCACGATATCGGAGAGTACCGCGTCAATCTCATCGCCCCGCTTCTGGACGACTTCAACCGCTTTCTCTCCATCGATGGCGGAAAGAACTTGGAAGCCCAGTGAGTGGAGTATGAACTCGAGAGCATTCAGCACTTCGGGTTGATCCTCCACCAGCAAGATGGTTTTTGGACCGGCACTCGAGGCGGATCGCCTGATCTTCGGCAACTCCTGACGTGGTACATGAGCGACAGTTTCACATACGGGGAAGAGAATAGTGAAGGTGGTACCAACCCCCTGCACGCTTTCAACATTCACCATGCCATCATGGCTCTTTACCAGGCCGTAAACCTGAGACAGTCCCAGGCCTGTTCCCTTTCCGACCGGTTTGGTGGTAAAGAAGGGATCAAAAATCCTATCGATCATTCCAGCGGGGATCCCAACCCCATCATCTTCGACTCTGAGCCTGACCCAATCTCCCACGGCCAACTCCCCCCACTGCGAGTCTCCCTCACCGATCTTCAAAAGATCCGTACGGATGGAGATGGTGCCGCCATCGGGCAATGCATCGGCCGCATTGAGCAGCAGGTTCGCCAGCACTTGCTGGAGTTTGGTCGCATTGAACTCGATGTGGGCCACTCCTTCATCGAAATGCTGTTTGACCTCAATCGAACTGGGAACACCGCTATGAAGCATTTGAACCGTCTCGGGAATAAACTCCACGAGATCGATTCGCTCACTCTCCGACTCCACTTTCCTGCTGAAATCGAGGATCTGCCGGATCAACTGGGCTGCTCGCTCGCCCTGCAGCAGAATTCGATTGGAGTACTCGCGCACCACTTCCGGTAGTTCTTCAGAATTCAAGGTGAGTTCGCTGTAGCCCAGGATCACGGTGAGGATGTTGTTGAAGTCGTGAGCGATTCCGGCAGCGAGTTGTCCGACCGTGGTCATCTGTTGATGTTCCTGGAGAGCCTTTTGCGATTTTCGAAGATCGGTGACATCTCGCATCACCACCACATACTCCTTCTCGTTGTCCTGCTGGTTTGGAACCAGGCGAGATGTCAATTCGAAGATATGTGGAATGTCATTCAAGGTGGTGGTCAGTTCGAAGGCCGCCAATCCACTGTCGACGATCACCTGCTCCCGCTTCAAATCGGGAAACTGCACCGTGGCTCCAATCTCGACACTCGAATTACCCAGTTTCAGCAGGTGATCTCTTGCCGCCGGATTGATGAAGCGTATTCGTTGCTGATCATCGAGCAGGCAAACACCTTCCAGCAGCGAAGCCACCAGCCCATCGAGGCGTTGTTGGCTGGAACGGTACAGGATTTCACTCTGCTGCAGTTCCTGGTAGGAACCCTGAACCCGACGAGACATGTCGTTGAAACTGCGGATGGTTCGAGCGATCTCGTCGGTGCCGGTGACGTCCACCTGGTGGCCCAGATCACCATCCGCAACGGTACGGGCTGCTGTTTCGAGTCTTGCCAGTTCACCCGTCAGGTAGTTCCCTAGAGCCAGCGAAAACAGAGCCACCAGAAGCATCTCGATCACAGCGATCATGGCGAGTCGTTGCAACGACTGCTCACGGATCATCTCCAGTTCGGCGGTAGAGATGCCCAGTTCGATGGAACCGACCACTTCGTCCAATTCCGTCAGCTCCTTTTTTACGTCGTAGACACCATCATCGACGTGTTCAACATCTTGATCCTCTACCCGATCCCCCGTTAGATATTTGGGGTCTCCTGCGGATTCCTCGCTGGGGGTGAGACCGGGGTTAAGATTGGTACGGATCCGTGCGTAGACAATGCCCTCAGTGTCCACTATCGCTTTTACTATCGAATTGATCCTCCCGAGATCGTTGCTTAGAATCGCGTCCTTGGCCGCTGCAGCGATCATATCCGCCGCCGTGATCCCGCGTTTCTCCAGTTCCCTGAAGGTTGAATTCTCGAGGGTCTGACTACTACTCCAGACCAGTAGCATCAGCAGAAAACCCTCAATTATGGCAATCCCAAGTACGGTCTTGAGACGGAAAGACATATCCCACTCTTTCAGGCGCTTGTAGAGGGTTCCCTCAATCGTTGAAATCGATCGGAGGCAGGTTCAGACCACGAACAATATCCCACTCCTGGTCCTCGGCCGCCTCGATGCCATCAAACTTGATCGTCGATAACAAATTTCGCCCTTCCTCCGATTGCCCGAGACCAATCAACGCTTCTGCAATTCGTTGCCTTGTCTTGGCATCGACACTGGGATGGATGGCGAAAGCATGGGGAGTGTACTTTCTTGTGCGGTAAATGGGTATCAGCTGGGACGACACCTGCGGGTCGACATTATTGAAGGTGCGAATGATACCACCACCTGCGACATACAACCCCTGGGCAACGCTCCGGTAGACCGAGTCATGGGAAGAGACATATTCCGACTGGAACTCGATGGGAACTTTCCGAGCCTTCAGTTCCTTGGTGGATAGCAGGGTCGCCGCAAACGCATCCGGTGCGGGGAATGCCAACGTCTTACCAGCCAGGTCATTCAGATCCATGCTTTCATTATCCTTGTGCACCACCAGGATGCCCTGGATCTTCTTGCCCTTCTGCTTGGCTACTGCGATGAAACCCGGATCCTCATGAAACTGGGTGTAGTGAAACGGATTCATGTAGGCAATCTTGTAACTTCCATCTTTACAGCGCTTCTCGAACTCAGGAATATCCTTGGCGGTCTGAAATACCAGTTTCACTCCGGCATCTTCACCCACCAATTTCATGATGGGCATCCACAGTTTTGCGAGTTTGGATGCGGATTGCTGGGGAACGATTCCAAATGTGAGGGTTTCACCCTGTTTCGCCGGATTTTGCGCCGATTCAGTCGCGGTGGAGGGCGCTGGGACCGGTTTCTCCGAAGAGCAACCGCATAGAAGCAGCGCTCCGAAGAGTAATCCTCCGAGCCGCTGAACATAATCACTGGAACTGTTCATCCTTATTTCCTCACCATTGAGGATCAAGTTTATACCGCAACCGTGCGTCTTCCTACCAAACGGGTCAAGGAAGTGGCTCCAGATCGGGGGGGCACCTACCCTCCACCAGATCCTGCAGTTCGACCTCAAGTGACGCAACCGAGAGTGGTGGCAAGAGCCTCGACAGGACCATCTCCGGCCCTCCACGGGTTATAGGAAGATGGCCAGCAGTGGATTCATCTCCGACCCATCACTGCAGACCAGATCTGCGTCACCTCTGACTCCCAACTATGAGCACCAGGTCCGTGCTAAAACTGCAGCGCCCTGGTTCCTTCCTATCGATGTACACCGCTCGTTACTCCTCCAGCCCCGAGATCTTTCAGGCAATCCTCGACCAGGGCGCTGACCCCCTCCCCAGGTGCAAGGGATGGCAAGAAGGCGATCGACCATGCCAAGAAGAACAAGATGCTGGTGGGAACAAAGGCCTACTGGAACCTCCACGACAAGTCGTTGGAGTGAGCTGAGTTCCTTTCGCCTCCTCGTTGTCCTTCAGAGTGACTCCGAATAAAATCGATTCCAGACCCTTAGGCCGAGGCACTTCACGAAAGGATCTCGCCATGAAAATTACGCTACTGATGATGTCATTCCTGATCCTGGTCAGCCTGAGTGTCGGGTGCCAGGCCTTGAAGATGGACTATGGGGAGCCGGCGGCGCAGTTTCTGGAAAAGGATGTGGCTGCACTAGGACAGAAATATCTGGGCAAAAAAATCACCATCAAAGGGACCGTGATCGATGTCAGCAACCCGCAAGCCGGATGGATCCATCTTGGAAACGGGATCCGTTGCGATTTCAGCCGTTTACCCGCGATGGCACAGAGCAAGAAGCCCGGTGACATCTGTTTTATCGACGGCATTCTAAAAGAATGTGAGGAAGGGAATATCCTGCTCGAATCGGCAATGCTGCGGGATCCCACCGCGCCCTTCTCACCGGAGCGATAGAACTGCAGACGCGACTCAGGCGGTCGCGGCCAGTGCGGGGACTTGCCCGACCAGTTGGTTCCACTCCGTCTCATCGAGACCGCTCGCGATCCACTGCATTCTCCCCCATCATTCAATGCAAAAAAAAGGTGGAGGCAATGTGCAGATCTTGGCGTAGGATCTGTTCAGAGAGGTTCGCCGTGCCTCTCGTGCCTTGAAATGATGTCCATGTCTCGAAATCCGTTCTTCTTCCTGGCTCTCCTCATTCCAACATTTCTTCTGGGTCTCTGGGTCGGGAAACTCCCTCCTGTCGATGATCCATCCCCAGGGTCTCCTCCGCTGCTGTCTATTGAGGGTCAGGACTCCTCGCAGGCATCAGCCCTCATCACCGCGCCAATCTTGCCCCCTACACTCGATGCCCAATTGCATGCAGCATTGGGGCGGATGGGCACGTCCCCTGAGGATCTTCAGAAACTCCTCGATTCGGGTGCAGATGTTGATTCCGTAATAGATGGATGCCCCGTGCTGATCTCTGCGATCGACTCACAGAGTCCTGGAATTCTACTGTTCCTTCTGGAGCAGGGTGCCGAGCTTGAAGCCCGTGATCAGTACGGGAATGCACCTCTGTCGATTGCAGCTTCCAGTTACCGGGAAGGTGCAACAGAAGAGGTCAGGATTCTCCTCGACGCAGGTGCTCAGATCGAAGCGCAAGATCACCTGGGAAATACCGCCCTGATGTCCGCGATGTTCCATTCCTCCGGCATCGAAACCGTCCACCTGTTGCTGGAGAAAGGCGCAAATCTCGAAGCGCGAAACAACAAAGGTTGGACACCATTGATGTGCGCAACGGCAAGTCTGCATCATTCTGATCTTACAAAATTGAAGTACCTCCTGGACAGTGGAGCCCAGATGGAAGTGGTCGGTCATGCGGGTGAAACGCCACTGATGCTGGCGGCTCAGGATGTGAATATCGAGGGGTTCGAATATCTGCTGGAAAAAGGCGCCGATCCTGAAGTTCGCTGCTCCAGAGGTTCCACACTCCTCATGTATGCGGCCCAAAATTCGTGGACGCCGGAAGTGGTTCAACTCCTCATAGACCGAGGAGCCGATCTTGACGCAACGAATGACCAGGGCTGGACTGCTCTCATGTTCGCAGCAAATACCGATTCACATGAATCAGGAACTGCGTGGCGCAATCAAATTACTCCAGACATCATCGTACAGTTGCTGCTCGATGCGGAAGCCGACCCAAAAATCGTCAATAACGAGGGGAAAAAGGCGGTGCAATACGCATTTCAGAATCTACGAATCGATGGCAAATGGACCTTCAGGAACTTGTACGATGTCTCAGATTGGAGTCCATAGCCTCTCACTGAAAATACAGGTGTCGGCGGTTCGCTCCGCCCCTGGCCACATTTCAAAATACATCACCCCGCCGGGTCTCAGGACCCTGCGGGGTTTTTCTTTTGATCGGTCGTGACCATCTCTGGAAGATGTGGTTGCCTAGGCGGTGGTGGCGAGGGCGGGCACTGACCCGACCAGTTGGTTCCACTCCGACTCCCCGAGACCGGAAGCGATCCACTGGCTGAGTATCGGCAGGAACTCCGGGGGAACTCCAGCGATCATGTTCTGGGCCACGCAGACACGATCCGCGGCATCGATGTGGGTGAACCACCACGGCATCATCTCCTGCATGAACTCGGGCGAGCAGAACTCCATGATCCTGCCGTCGAGCGCCCAGATCTCGGCCGCCTCGAAGTGCTTCATCATCGCCGGCATGATCTGCTGCTCCTCTCCATCGAGATGAGTCAGCAGCAGTTGCTGGAGAGCAGCCAGGTCGCTCTGGATGTCGGTCGAGTTGCCGCCCGATAGAGTGGCCACAAGGGCTTCGATTTGACGGTGCTGGTCGACGCTGGCACCGGTCGAGCCGGGAGCGCGTTGCTCCAGAGGAGGGAAGAAGAGCGTGTCTTCCAGTTCCGAGTGCTTCTCGAGGATGCGAGCAAAGCGCGGGAAGTCGCTGGCGAACAGTTCGTCTCCGCCGGCGATGATCCGCGCCAGATCCCGGCGCAGGGCACGGTGGACATAGACGAAGTTATCCGCAACGGCAGCGTACTTTTCCGGGTCTACCATCGCTGGATCATCGGCAGCTTCGCTCATGGTATTTCTCCTCAAAGACTCGACATCAGCGTCTTCTTGTCCCAGTAGGAACGAATGCTGGAGATCAATCCATCGGGATTGACGGTGAAGACAGAGACCCCCTCGAAGGTCAGTTCCTTGTCCTTGGTGCGCAACTTTGCCACACCGGTCCACCGGACAGCGGCCTCGTTCCCCGCCACGAACATGTCGTCCTCGGTCAGTGCCATCTTCTCGAAGAAGCCTGAGAGCGCCTTGAAGTAGTTGGTCGACTTGTCGCGGACCAGCAACGGCGGTGTGCCGACCGGATCCCAGCTCAAGGCGTCTTCACTGAAGAGTTCGAGCAACTCGTCGACCTGCATGTTGCGCAGGCACGAGAAATATCCGCCGACGATCTTTGCGATCTGCTCCTTGCTCAACTTCTCGGGGGGCGCTGATTTCGGCGCTTCGGGAGGGTTGTCGCCGAGGTACTGCTCCTTGAGAGCTTCAATCTCTGCATCGTCGGCGGGGGGAGCACAGTGTGAAGGCGCGAACTCCGCGACATACTCGCGAAGATGCTCGGGGAGTTGCTCGTAGGAGTCGATACGTGCGGCAGTGGTCTGCATGAAGCCGTCCCCCATGCCTGCGAAGGCCGGCAGCGTACCGTAGCGGTTCATCACCATCACATCGGCCACCCCGGGAGCGGTCGAGCCGTTGTAAGCCTCGTTGAACCAGACCTTGCCGATCGGGGTCTCGACCTCGCCGTAGAGGGTCCAGTAGAAGAAGGTGGTGTCGCCGGAGCGCTGTGCGAAGACCTTGTCGTTACTGACCTTTGCCAGACCGTAGTGGCCGTTCTGATGGGGTCCGCTGAGGCCCTCGGTATGGATCACGATGTGGCGATCCTTCAGTTCGAACAGGGCCTCGATGTAGGGATACTCGCGGATGACGTGGCTACCATCTTCATTCTGCAAGATCTCGCCAGTGTCTGGATCACGATAGATCACCAGGGTCCGACACACCGCCTTCGCCTGGTTCCCTTCCAACATCACCAGTCGGTTACTCACCAGCGCCTCGACGCCGGCGATGATTTCCCCACCCGGCTGGCGATAGAGTTTCCCGACGCTGTGGTAAAAAATCGGCTCGCCGTCACCTACATCGAAGGAGATGAACTCCTTGAAGGTCTCAGGGTCGAAGCCGTGGTCCGCATCATCCGCAGCGGTCTCGCCGCCCATCCTCACGATGTCCATCTGGTATTCTCCTGGTCTGAAGCCTAGGCACCCTTTCGCCTATTAGAACGCATGGGGAGGAAGTTCGCGAGGGTGCGAATCCAGCTCCCCTCCAGCTCCTCGAACAGGCCCTGGTTGAGGGCGAATACCTGCTTGGCCTCGTCGATGATTTGCTGGCTACGCTCATCCGTGAGCGGCAACTGGTTGAGGCGATTACGGTATTCATTCTTGAAGATCCTGGCCTTCTCGATCTCATCGAAATCGAAGAAGCGCAGGCCGTCACGACCCTCCAGGCCGAGTGAACGACGAGCGATCTTGGAGATCACCTGTCCTCCGGAGAGATCTCCGAGGTAACGCGTGTAACTGTGAGCCACCAGCAGTCCCGGATCGTTCTCTCCCAGCCAATGGATGCGGTCGATGTACTCCTTACGAGCAGAAGTCATACGCAACTGATTCTTCCAGTCCTCGCCGTAGAGGAACTCGAGGTCACGTTCGAGGACCGCCTTGCGGCTGAGTTCGGGGAAGTGGATCTGGCTGACCAGTGGATTGTCCTTGTGGCGCTCGAGTTCCTCCTCCAGCGCATCGTAGACCAGGTACATCCCGGCTTGCATGTTGGCGAAGCTCTCCATATCCATCACGCCCCTCAGGATCCCCTTGACGAAGTTGGTAGATTCGACGAAGCGGTGAGCCTGGGCAGTCTCGGTCCGGAGACGTTGAGCGAAGGTGATCTCTTCCTTGTCGCTGGCGACAGCATCGGCGCGCAAGTTCTTCGGCTGATCTGGCTTCTGGTCGGAAATCGTCTCTCGGTTGATCTCGTCTTGCTTGAGGTCTGTCATGAGTCACCACCCTTGCTGAAAAGTCGCGGTATGCGGGCCCGCTTTCCCTGCGGGCTCTCGCCCGCTACCTGTCTATCCGTACCGCTGGGATCACCGGACCGAAAAACTTCAGTGGATCGTGAGATTCGATCGAGAGATGCGCTCGTGATCGGCTTGAATCGCAGGTAACTGGCAGGAAACGGACATTTACCGGTATTTGCCAGCAGTGGAATCCACTGACCTCCACCCTCAATTGCCAGCGCCCTCGACTGCCGTGAAACCCGACAGGAGAGGGCGTGGAGGCACTTTCGAGGAACCCAATCGGCGCGGCTAGCCACCGATTCCGAGGTACACGGCCATGCTCGGCACTGCCAACCACAAGAGGCCCTTCACTGTGAAGAAGATCAGACCCCAGACTCCGAAGCGTTTGACTATTGCTGTCATGTTTCACCGACTTTCTGTCCACTTACACACCGGAGGCGAGTCCCGGCGACCCCGCAGGCTCATGCCCGCTACAGGGTGATCCGCTTCACCGGGGGGGCCGGACTGATTATTTTAAAAAGGATCTATGAGGGCTGCTAACAGCATCTGGAGCCCAAATACGGGCCCAACGACGTTCGGTTGGAGAGGGGCGAGGAGCCTACCCTCGGCAGATGGAAGTGGGCGCTGCCTGGGTACCGATGCGGTGGAAGGGGTAGATGCGGTGAAAGGGGTCGATGCGATCTGGCACGGCGGCCATCGCCCTTACAGGCAGGAATCTCCTGAATCTTCGCACTCGAGCGCATCATCGGTCGGATCCTGACCGCACGAGCCGACCGGCTCCGGCAGTGGCGGGGCCCCGCTGAAGAGAACCGCCAGCAAGGTCACCGCATCGGAGATGTTGATCCCCCCATCATCGTTGGTGTCGGCGGCATCCAGACAACCCGGGGTGAACCCATTGTTGAAGAGGTAAGCGAGCAGGAACACGGCATCGGCGATGTTGGTGTTGCCATCGCCGTTGAGTTCGCCGCGCCTGAAGGTTCCGATCACAGTCAGATTCAGGTAGTAGGAGACGGTCGACTGGTCGTAGTTGCCGACAACGATGTCGAGACTTCCATCCTCATTCACATCCACCAGTTCCAGCCCAGAGAAGGCCACCGATCCGTCGAGGGTCCACACATCCAGGAATTCCAAGGCCCCGATACCCTGCAGGATGAGAAACCCGCCGGAGGCGAAGTTTCTGATCACCAGGTCGGTGATGCCATCGAGGTCGAGATCCCCACCGGCAACATGGCGCTGATTGTTTCCGGTGAAGATCGGGATCCCGGCCTGGGGAATCCCGGCATTCAGCGTGAAGATTCCAAGGTTACCCAGCCCCTCCTCGATCGACACGATCTCGGGAAGTCCGCCATCAAGGTCGATGGCCAGCGTCGACCAGTGAGACTCGGTCAGCCCGCCGATCTCGCGTTCCTCGGCGGAGAAGGTCCTGCTCCCCTGGTAGAGGCTGGTCGCAACCCCACCTCCGCTGCCGGCGTTGAAACCGCAGCACAGGTCGAGGTCGCCATCGCCATCGAGATCGGCGATATCGAAGCTGAGTGGATATCCCGTCAGCAGGATCGACGACAGACCGTCAAACGCTGCCAGCGGATCATCGATTCCTGTCCCCCATGCCACCTGTAACCGCGAACCGAACAATTCGACGGCGATCACATCGAGGTGCCCATCATCGTCGATATCGGCGAGTTGTACCTGCGGATTTCCGCCTCCCCAGCCGGGCACCAACCTCGGCTGTTCGCTGAAGGTTCCGTCGCCGTTTCCTTCCATGTAGGCAAATTGGCCGCTCAGGAAATCGGTCACGACCGCATCGATGACTCCATCCTCGTTGATGTCGCCGAAATCGATCGCCCAGGGCCAGTTGATGGAGATCGCGTTGAAGACGGGGGCATCGAAATTACCGCTGCCATCGCCGAGAGCGACGAACATCCCCGAAGTGAGTGCCGGCTCCCCCTGCAAGGCGATGATGTCGAGGTGGCCATCGGAATCGACGTCCGCCATCTTGACGGCATTGACCTTGTCCGCCATCACGACCGATACGGGCGGGGCAAATTCGATGGCAGCCTGCTGAGATTGGCCAGTTGCGGGCAATAGCGCCGCCGTCAGTAGGGCGAAAAGTGTGTATCGAACGCTCATGAGGCCTCCCCCGCCATTGTCGCACGATTCATCGCTCAAGTCCTTCGTCATGCCCTACCCAGGAAGATAGGTGATCGAATGACAATTGCCAACAGCACACAGGTAGGGAATCGTCAGAGCGGAATCCACAACTCATCGCTCCTTGCCAGGTCTGGCAGCACTCAGACCGTCGCTGGTCGCCATTTCACCCAGCCGTAGTGGACCGATACTGACGGTGGCTACGGCCTGGTCATCTCTGCGACGGGCTCTCTTCCCACTCTTCCATCGTGAGCCAGCTTTCACGCAGTTTGGCACCGTGGAAGAGACCGAGAATCGTCTGGTCCCTCATCGCATCCATCCGTCTCGACGCACGGATATCGCCGATGACGAGCAGCCGTTCGCCGCCCATCCGGCACGGGATGAAGGGCGGAGCCGATTACGGGCAGATTCCGAAACTGACGCACTCGAGCGGATCCCCGGTCGGATCCACTCCGCAGCCTGGAAACGGCGCCGGCGGATTGAGCCCGGCGCTGAAGAGATAGGCGAGCAGGTAGATGACGTCTCCCACATCGATCGATCCGTCGTCGTTGACGTCGCTGGCGTCTTGACAGACCGGAGTGGCTCCCCCAACAAAGATGTAAGCGAGCAGGAACACCGCATCGGCCACCGAGATGGAATCGTCATCATTGCACTCGCCGCGACTGAAACTCTGACAAACATCGAGGATCCCATCGACATTCTGATCGGTGGTGGCAGAAAGTTGGCAGCTATCTGGCACCCCGTCTCCGTCACAGTCACCGATTCCGTTGTCGATATCACACTCATCCGGAATCCCATTCTGATTGCAGTCGGGCCCGCCGTACTGGTTGAGGTAGATCTGATCGGGAACGCTGAGATTCCCCACCACCAGATCGAGGTCCTCGTCACCGTCGAGGTCTCCCAGGGCCACGGCTCGGCTGCTCGATGATCCAAGAAGCTGGCCACGGCCCGAAAAGGTACCACTTCCATCGTTGGCGAAGATTCGATCGGGTTGATTCAGGTTTCCGCAGATGAGATCGAGGTCGTCATCGGCATCGATGTCGCCACTGGTCAGCGCGAGAGTGTTGGAGGAGCCGAGCCGCTGGCCACTGTCCAGAAAGGAACCGGTTCCATCGTTGAGATAGACCAGGTTCGGCTGACCGAAGTAATTGGCCACCGCCAGGTCGAGGTCGCCATCGGAGTCGAGGTCTGCCAGCACCACTTCGACGCTGGAGTTGCTTCCGAGTGCCTGAGCGGTATACGAGAAGTTGCCGTTACCATCATTGAGATAGACTCGATTGGGTTGGTCGAGGTAATTCCCGACCACCAGATCGAGGTCGCCATCGGCATCGATGTCTCCCAGTGCCACACTGTAGCTGAAACTGAAACCCAGCGACTGGCCGGTGTCGGCGAAGAAGCCGTCTCCGCCGTTGCGATAGACCTGATTGGGTTGGCCGTCGACATTGCCGACCACCATGTCGAGATCGCCATCGGAGTCGAGATCCCCGAGAGCCACCGAGAAGGTCAGATCAGAGCCCTGCGCCTGACCGCTATCGGTGAAGAGGGCGTCTCCGTCATTGAAATAGATCCGGTTGGGTTGGCCACTATTGCCGACCACCAGATCGAGGTCGCCGTCGGAGTCGAGATCGCCGAGTGTCACGGAACCGCTATCACCGCTGGCCAGTGCCTGGCCACTGTCGAGGAGGATTCCGTCCCCTACATTGAGGAAGATGAGATTGCCTTCACCCCAGTTCGCGATCACCAGATCGAGATCTCCATCCGCATCGAGATCTCCCAGGGCCACCGACTGGGTATTGCCCGACGAGAGCGCCTGCCCACTCTCGATGAAGGTGCCACTGAGTGCACAGGGGTCAACTTGCCCCGAAAGGGTCGAGCCCATCGAGACCAAACAGAACAGCCAGAACCGCATCGCCGACACACCTCTTGTTTCAGAGTACGCGAGCACGCACTCGCTGAAATCGGGAACTCTTGAAGGAGATTCTCCACCGAATTATTCCGCAATCCCACTTCGGGGTCAGGGGATAAAGGTGTGGGTCCTGCAGGACTCGAACCTGCGACCAACGGATTATGAGTCCGTCGCTCTAACCAGCTGAGCTAAGGACCCACCGATCCCTCATCGTTGCAATTGTGTCCAGTTCCAGTGTGGCCTCTTCGACGGGCCAGCAGCACAGGATGGCGTTTTGGCGCCGACGGAACAAGGGCAGGTTGGCCACTTCGTGAGGATTCAGAAGATGTCACCCCTCGAGCCGGATGCGACCCAACGATTCCTCCAGCGTCGCCACCACCTCGTCGATCTGGGCCGGCTTCAGTCGAGGATGCAGCGGCAAGGCGAGCATCCTTGGCGAGATCTGTTCGGTCACGGGAAGTGAAGCCGATGGAGACTCATCGTAGGGAGCAAAGGTAGCGATGGAGGGGAAGTAGAGACCGGTCTCGATGCCGTGCTTGGCCAGATCCTCACGCAATGGAGCACGCCAGCGGGGATCTTCGAGCAGCACGACGAAAGCGAACCAGCTGCGGCGGTCTCCGGCGCCGGAACTGGTCGGCGCCGGCGCAGCAACGACTCCCGGGATCGATTCGATCCGCTCCAGATACAGATGGGCCAGATGCTGACGGCGTTCGATCAGAGCATCGAGTCGAAGCCACTGGCTGGCACCGAGTGCCGCCTGCATCTCTGTCAGACGGAAGTTGTAGCCCTCCCCCTCGAAGCAGAAGCCGCCAGCGGTGCGGCCCTGGTTGGCCAGTTGGCGCACGCGATCGGCGAGCGCCTGGTCGCGACAGCTGACCAGTCCACCTTCGCCCATCGTGATGATCTTATTGGGGTAGAACCCGAACACAGCGGCATCCGCGGCAGCGCCGCAAGGACTGTCACCGTGACGAGATCCGAGCGCCTCGCAGGCGTCTTCTATGACCGGAACAGCGCGCTGTTTCGCCCACTCGACGATGGCGTCGATGGGCACCTGGACTCCGAGCAGATCGACGGGAATCACCGCACTGACATCATCACTCCAGGCCGCCTCCAGTTGCTCGAGGCCGACGCAGAGCGTCTCGCGATCGACATCGCAGAAGCGCGGTGTGGCACCGACGGCACGAATGGCGTGGGCCGTAGCGATGAATCCGAGAGCCGGAGTGATCACCTCCCCCCCCGAAACACCGAGTGCACGCAAGGCCAGTATCAGACCTGCGGTGCCACTACTGCAGGAGACGGTGGGTCGACGGAAGGTATCAGAGGCGAGTTGTTCCAGTTGCCCGATGGCAGGACCGCCAGCGAGTCGGCCACTCCGCAGAACCGCATCGACGGCAGCACGGTCATGGTGATCGATGTCTGGAGATGAGAGAGATATACGCCAGGGGTGAGTCACACCTGTTGCTCCCGCAGCGTCAACCTCGGGAATCAGCGGGCGATCCTCGACCGGTGTCACCCTCTATACAGCCGGAGGCGCAGGAGGACTGGAGGGGTCTGACTCGTTCTCGGAAGCCGGTTGCATCTTTTCTTTCATCATACGACCCGCCTTGAACTTGACCGTGACCTTCTCGGGCACCTGGATGCGGGCACCGGTGCGCGGATTCCGAGCGGTGCGGGGCGCCTTTGACTTGGGTTCAAAGACGCCAAAGTCACGGAACTCGAGACGATTCCCGGAAGCCAGTTCCTTGATGATTTCATCGAGAAAACCCTGGATCACTTCCTTGGCCTTCTGCTGCTGGACTTTGGTATTTTCGGAGATGCGCTGGACCAGATCACGCTTGGTGATGGTATTCATGGAGCGAGCTCCTTACTTCCACAAAACACCCGCCCCATCGACCGTTGAGATCGTGCCACCTTGAATTCAGAGGTTCATCCTGTAGACCCCTGTGACATACGGGTTTGTGACTTCGAGGCTAGCACGCAGTGGACGCTCCCGCAACGAGCAGAATTGCCCTTTCCCCTGCCAAGGTAACGACTTACCGAAATCGACAGTGTAGGGCTAAAAAGAGCCTCTGGAGCGCTTCTGGCACCCAACGGCGCCTGAAACGATCCAGAGGATCAGGGATGGATTACGTGGGAGTCCCTCTTCAGGACGCTTGCTTGCTGCCCGCTGACTTGGCCACTGCCTTGCTGGTGCTCTTGCGGGAAGATGTCGATACGCCGCCGCAGCGAGCGGATCCGGTTCGTGACTGGACCGGGCGGCTGTACCCCAGTCCCTTGGCGATTCCGAGCACTTCTGTCCAGGAAAGGAACAACTTATCGTGCTGCTTCTTGTAGGACTCGATGGCGCGAACAAACTCGAGTTCTTCTTGGTTGAGCGACTTGGCCATGTGGCCTCCTGACTGATCTGTTCCGGGTGGTGTGTGAGTCTCTACACCACTTCTTCGGTCATCCGAAGCGGCAACTGAAGGGTCAGATGACGATATCTCGCTCGGCCAGGGTGAGCGATAAGCGCTCGACCAGCTCTTGACACAAATCCTCGATCTCACCGGCAGCAGGGCCGTGCGGGTCATGACCAAAGATGGACACTCCAAAAGATGGCGCCTCGGCCACCTTGACCCGTGACGGGATCAGCGTCCGGGTCACCTGATCGGGGAAATGGCGTCGGAGCTCTTCGACCACCTCGCGCGACAGTCGCGTGCGAGGATCGACCATAGTGGGCACCACCGCATTCCACTGGAGACCGGGATGGAGCCGCTCCTGGACCAGCGTGATGATCTTCATCAACTGAGCCATTCCCTGTAATGCCAGATACTCCGCCTGCACCGGTACGACCACCTCGTCCGCTGCGGCAAGTGCGTTGAGCGATAACAAGCCAAGGGAGGGAGGACAATCGAGAAGGATCAGATCGAACTCAACATCGAGGGTGTCGAGAGCATCGCGAAGCAACATTTCGCGCCCTAGTTCCTGCGAGAGTTCCCCCTCGGCACCTGAAAGGTCGATATGGGACGGTACCAGTGACACCCCCTCGCCAACGACCTCGAAGATACACTCCGACAGTGGTTTCTCACGTCGCAAGGCCGATTCGATGGTGTTGTGCTCGATTCGCTCGAGGCTGCCCTCGGCCAGAGAATCGCCAAGGGAGAGAGTCAAGTGCGCCTGGGGATCGAGGTCGATCATCAACACGCGAAAGCCGAGTTTCGCCCAACCCACCGCACAGTTGAGGACCAGAGTCGTCTTGCCGACACCACCCTTTTGGTTGATGAATGCAATCCGAACTTCTCGATGTGGATTCGACATTCATTCCCCCTCTTACCCCAGCCGGTTCGATGAGACTAAACCGCTGAAGTGTCTTCAGCAAGTGGGATCCACGACTCTGGATGTGGCAAGCATCGCTGACTATTCTTCTTACATGAAGAACCTGAGCTGCTGCCACTTATCCTTTGCCCTCGCTGCCCCCGAAAGACTGGCGGTCGAGACCGCCCTGTCTCAGTCTCTTCAGCAGCACACCGCCGAAGAAGTGGAAGAAACGATTCTTCAGTCGATCCCCTACAGTGGTTTCCCTGCTGCGGTGGAAGCGCTCGGCTGGCTTCGAGAGCGATTCCCCACGGCATCTTCACAACGCCCCACTTCTTCAGCAAGGACTACAGGTCTGTTCGACAGCGTCTACGGTACTGCACGAGAACGAGTTCTCGAATCACTTCGAAAGCGACACCCCGACCTCGAAACCTGGATCGAGCAGTTCGCCTACCGGACGGTGATGGACTCTTCGTGGTTGGATGCCGCGCAGATCGAGTCACTGGCGGTCGCATCGCTGATCGGACAGGGGCGAATGAGTCCCTTGCACTCCCATCTTCGCGGCGCATTACGAACCGGCGTAAAAGCGTCCGAACTGAAGGAACTACTCGACTCGCTCGAACCGCTAGCACACCCAGAAGTACTGGAAGCGAGCCGCGAATTGCTGCGCCAATTGACCCTCAAGGACCAACCCGATCACTGAGTTGCGGCTCCAACTCCATCAGAACTGGCGCGAATCATAGGCCCAGTGAAGAAGTGCCTGTCGTTGGCGGGGACGACAATCCAGGTCTCCCGGGCCGCAGTTCTTGACCACCTGACTACGATGACGACGCATCTGTCGCCAACGACGAATCTGTCGGGCGTCATCTTCGCCACGACGCCCCATGTAGTACCTGCAATACCACTGGAACCAACCGCGCGGATCATTCTCATCTATCCAGCCACGGACATACCATTCGCGTAGAGGCTGCGAGGCACGAATCTTGAAAAAATTGAGTTGAGGATCGGGAATCCCGGGCGACAACTTGGCCTTTCGAAACCACGAGTCCGGGAACTCGTCGCGACAATCGGTCATGTAACAGCCACCGAAAACCCCCAGTTCCAGCATCTGTCGAGGTGTCAGTTCCGGTTCAAATTCAGGATCGAACTTCTTCCCCACGGCGACTGTCCGCTGATAAATGTAGCCCTCTTGCATCGAGTCATGAACCATCACTCGGACCGGAAGCATGCTTGAATGAGATTTCGTCACGAATCTATTTATCCCAGTTTTAAATGTTGCGAGATGGCGGCAGCGATTCTTTCGCTATCTTCCCAGGTCGCGACCATCGAGAGACGAACAAATTGCTCCCCCGGACCGTGTTGATCCGGATCCCCGACCAGCGCCGCCGAAGGGATCGTCACGGCCAGAATCTTTTCATCGAGCAACGCCTCCGACAGCTGTGTACTGGTGATTCCTTCCGGCGCTCTTTGCCACACATAGAGACTCGCCTCCGGCTCACTTCTTGGCAGTCCGGCCTGTTCAAATGCCGCCACGAACAGATCGCGTCGCTTTCGATAGCCCGCTCTCATCTCGACCACATGCGACTCGTCCGAATAAGCGGCGATGGCGGCTTCCTGGATGAACCAGGGAGTTCCCGTATCGATATTGGCCTTCAGCTTACGATAGAGCGCGATCACTTCAGGATCACCGGCAACCCACCCCACTCGGTATCCGGTCATCGCTGATCGTTTCGAGAGAGAGTTGAAGACCAGCACTCCTTCTTTGCCTTCCTCGAGCGCCGAATGGGGCGGCTCGTCGAAGTAGATCTCGGAGTAGGCCTCGTCACTACAGGCGATGATGTTGCGATCACGGCACCACTGCACCCACCGTTTCAGAAACTGTGGCGAAGCGACCCGACCCGAGGGGCTCGAAGGTGTCGTCAACCAGAAGATCTTGGCTCGTTCTGCGATTTCATCCGGAATCGAATCGAGATCCGGCAAGAAGTCCGTCGCTTTCTGGATCGCCGTGTAATAAGGCACCCCTTCGGCAAACAAGGTTCCACCGCCATAGGGCGGGTAACCGGGATCGGGACAAATCGCCACATCGCCAGGATTGAGCAAAGCTTCCGGCAGATGGAAAATCGATTCCTTGGAACCGACCGACGAAACGATTTCAGTTTCTCCATCGATCGAGACGCCAAAACGACCTTCAAACCAATCGGTCACAGCCTGGCGAAAAGGCTGACTACCGGCAAAGGGTGGATAGCCACTGGTGGCATGTCGCTCGATCCCCTCGGCACAGGCGCGACGAATGAACTCGGGAGTCGCTGCCGAAGGATCACCCATGCCAAAGTCGACCGGATGGAGCCCCTTGGCCCGTAGTTGCTCGGTGCGTTGGCGAACGGCGGCCATCGCATAGGTGCCTATACTGGAGATCCTGTTCGATCCGATACCCATCGTCATCCTCTCCGGTTGGTCCTGCCCAGGTCAGGAAACTGCGCTGATACTGGTCGCGAAGATGGTCGCGAGCAAGGGACTCAACACCATCCTGACCCTTCTTCCGGTCAAGGACGAGCCGAGTTGCTCTGCCAGATCATCAATCCACGTAACAGGTGACAACCATCCCCAAAAGTTCGTTCCCAGGTCTCTCGATCCTGCGCCTCGGTTTGCGCCGAGAGCAATTTCCCCTGCGGATCCACCACCTCGAGGAGGCGAGTCTGGATCTGGCTCGCCGCCTCCAGGCTTTGCTCGACAGCGATCTCGACCTGCTGGGCGCTGAGCAGGCCGAGGGCACGACAGCGACCGAAGAGGTCGAGCCCATGCCCCGCCAATTTCATGCGCGCCAACAGCGCGTGGCGCGCCGCTCGGCGAGGGGAGACTCCTGCCGCCAGCGCTCGCTGCTCCTCGTCGAGTCGAAACTGCAGTTCCCAGGAGACGCGCCGGGTCGTCAGTAACAATCCATCGATCAAGCGCAGTCGATCTGCAGCGGTCAGATAGCCCGCTCCGACCGACTCGACCAGCGCAGAGAAGAGGTGCAATCCGCCACAGGTGTAGGCCCAGGTGCCAGACTGTTCCGGACCCAGTGATCCGTCGGGACGACCACCCTCCTCCAGGCAGCGGTGTACGACCCGGTCCGATTGTTCCACCGCATCGAGCAGCGTTCGGGCCAGTGTCGCAAGATCGGCATCTGCGGTGGCGGTCGTGGCGGGCAGTTTCAATACCGCTGCCGCCTCGACCAACCAGGCGAGATCGTTGATTTGCTTCCAATGGGTGGGAATGCTCGTGGCGGCCAGCGCACGCTCAATTCGCTGCTTCAGATGTGGAGTGTGAGTCGACGGGAGCACCCAGGCAGCGGTGCGAAGGAGCAGGTGAGGGTGCTGCTCACCACGGTGACCATCGGCACCATGCAACGGGATCTGCACCTTTTCATCCTCGATCTGTCCGATCCACCTCGCCCGAACTGCGGCGAGACGGTTCGCTTCGGGGAATGCCAGCATCAGGTGAGCCCCAGCCCAGGGATCAGTGCTGGCGAGTCCAGCATCGAGGATCCTCGACGAAAAGGTCGCTGCCGGATCGAGCGGGATGGATGGGGTGCAGCCGATCACCAACGAGAAGATGGGCCAGATCAGCCAGCGCTGAACTACACCTCTCCTCCACACGTGACGGGTCGATTGAACTGATGGCGGCAACTCGCGCCTCCTTCCCCGCTCCATCAGATCGTATCGAGATCGTTGGAGCAAGGTTCCTTGCCCACAGCGCCGTCCCGGGGCACTCTCTTGCCGGGAGGAGTCTCGATGATCTCGGTCCACAGTTTGGCCCTGGCGAGCCAATCCTTGCCACTGCTCGATGACCTGGTGCTGCTACTGCTGGGAGCGATGCTGGTGGCTCTGGTCACCCGTAGGCTGCGCATTCCCTACACCGTTGGTCTGGTGGTCGCCGGCGCAGCGATCGGATTCTTGCGCCATCAGGGCGCTCTCCCCAGTGGTGCCGGCCACTTCGCGCTGACCGAGGAACTGATCCTGCTGATCCTGTTGCCTCCCCTGCTCTTCGACGGCGCGATGAACACCGCCTTCTCGAAACTGAAGGAAAATGGCACGCTGGTCGCCAACATGGCGCTGCTCGGAACCTTCGGTTGCATCTTGCTCACCACCGCGGCGATTCGTTCATTGACCGGCTGGGACTGGGATCTGTCGTTACTCCTGGGAGCGATGGTCAGTCCCACCGATCCTGTCAGCGTACTGGCGATCTTCCGCGAACAGGGTGTCGAAAAGCGACTCTCGACCATCGTCGAGGGGGAATCACTGTTCAATGATGGCCTGGTGGTGGTGTTCTACCTGTTGCTGATGCGAGGCCTGGAACAGGGCTGGCAAGAGATCACCGTCGCTGAGGGAGTGCTCACCTTCATCCACATGATTGGAGTCGGAGCACTGGTGGGGTTATCGCTCGGCTCGCTGGTCAATTGGCTGATCGAACGGATCGATGAGCATCTGATCGAGGTGCTCTTCTCGATCCTGCTCGCCTATGGATCCTACATGCTGGCGGAACGATTCGAGGCTTCCGGGGTGATCGCCGTGGTCTTTGCCGGATTGATGGTCGGCAATGTCGGTCGCCAGACCGCCATGAGTGCCACCGCCATCTTGAGCCTCGGCTTGACCTGGGAGGTGATCGCATTCATCGCCAACTCGCTCGCATTCATCGCCATCGGCTTTGCTGTCGATCCGGTACTGGTGGTGGAAAACTTCCACCTGGTGCTGCTGGTCTGGCTCGCCGCCACTGCGGCGCGAGCGTTGATGACCTACGCCATCGGCGGTATCGATCAGGCGGTGCGCGGCACCTATCCGCGATCGTGGCTCCACATCATTCACTGGGGCGGCCTGAAGGGCACCGTGCCGGTAGCACTGGCCCTCGGCATGACCGGCTCGACCGCCCTCATCGACGTCGCCCCTCGGCTACAAGCCATCGTCGCAGGGGTCGTGATGTTATCGATGTTGATCCAGGGCACCTCGCTCAAGTGGCTGTTGAGACGGCTCAAGATCGTTCGCCCACTCGAGGCGAGAAGACGCTGGGAACGACACCAAGCGCGTTCGATCGCCGTCGAGACCGCCATCGAGGAGCTGGCCGATGCGGTCTCCAGTACCGAGATCGATCCACAACGCATCGAGTCGTTGCGCGATCGCCTGCTGGCGATACGTGATTCGATTCGCGAAGATCTGAAACAAGTGCTGGAAGATCACCCCGAGTTCGCGGCAGAACAGGTCAGGGATGTGGTGATCCGGCTCCTCCATCGTCAGAGATCTGCGGTGGAAGATGCCTATCGAGAAGGAATCCTGTCCGACGAAGCGCTGCAAGATGTGCAGGCCGAAATCGATCAGTTACTGCTGGAAGAATTTCCCGATCCTGTCCCCGGTGGCGACGGCGCGAGATCCTCGTCATGAACGAATCGCTGTGGATCGAGACCTACATCCTGCCGCGCAGCGGTGGGCCCTCTCGCTCCTTCCTCGGACCCGGTGACGACGCTGCCATCGGCCCGCCGCTGGCGACCGATTCTCCGGTTCTGACCGTCGATGCGATGGTCGAAGGTCAGCACTTCCTCGATCACTGGCTCGATGATGAAACGCTGGCGCGTCGCTTGCTTCGCTCCAGTTTCAGCGACCTGTCCGCAATGGGTGCTCGCGCCGTCGGATTCTTGCTATCGGTCGCGACACCACGCCTTCCTGGCCGACTGGGGGATCGTTTCTGGCGAGCCATCGACGAGGAGTGCGATCGAATGGGAATCCTCCTTCTGGGGGGCAATGTCACCGCCAGCGACGGCGCCCTCTCGCTCCACTGTACCTGCCTTGGACGGGTCCAGAGCGGACGTGAATGGCGCCGCAGCGGCGCCAAGGAGGGTGATCTGCTGCTGGTGACCGGTGATCCGGGCATGGCTGCCCAGGCACGAGAAAAAATCGCTGGCGGCGCTGGAGTCGACCTCCCCCCCCACGGTGAAGATCGCTGGAGTTCGCCGATCTCGCGCCTCGAGGTGGCACAGGCACTGGCGGAGGCGCAAGTCGATGGCCCGATCGTCAGCGCGGCCATCGATGTGAGTGACGGACTTCACATCGATCTGGAACGCCTTTGCCAGGCCAGCGGCCAGCGCGCCACCATCGACATCGATGCGCTGGTCGGCACTGCCCTGGCCCCGACTGCCGACCAGGTGCTAACCGGTGGAGAAGATTACGAGTTACTGATGGCGATCAAGCCCGACTCCCTCGACCGATTTGCCGAGATCGCTGTGCAACATACGACGCGCTGGCACCAGATTGGAGTCATCGATTCCGCCGACAAAGCCTCGATCACCACGGATCGGGTGCAAGTGCGACTGGGCGGAGCAACATTGCAGCGCGAAACCCAAGGGTGGGATCCCTTCCAGCGGCAACAGTAGTGAATGATACCCTCAGGCCCCTGCCCCCTCGATGGCGGGAGCCTCCTCGCCCGCTTCGAGGATCGCATCTTCGATGGCGCTGCCCTCTTCAGGCTTGAGTAACGGAAACAGCACGACATCGCGCAGATTCTCGGCACCGCAGAGCAGTGCCACGATGCGGTCGATCCCCATCCCCCAGCCGGAGATGGGTGGCATTCCATGCTCCATCGCTAGCAGATAGTCCTCGTCCATCATCATCGCCTCATCGTCTCCCTCGGCATTGAGCTTGGCTTGCTCTTCGAGACGCTGCCGCTGATCGATCGGATCGACCAGTTCGGAGTACGCATTGATCACCTCCCAGCCGTGGATCACCAGCTGGAAACGGTCGGAGATGGTCGGTTCATCATCATTCCTGCGGGCCAGCGGGGAGAGGTCCACCGGATGCGAGGTGATAAAGGTCGGTTGCGTGATGCTGGGACGAACTGTTTTCTTGTACAACTGATCGATGAGTGCGCCTCGACCCAGCTTTGGCGCGCCATCAATGTGGATTCCGGCCGCCTCGAGCGCCGATCGCAACGAATCCGCATCGGGGCAGGATTCGACTGCAATGCCAGTACTCTGCTCGATCAACTCGAGCAGCGATCGCCGTGGCCACGGCCCTGAGAAATCGATCTCACCGGCGGCATGAGGCACCTGGAGCGATCCAATACATTGCTCGATGACCGTACTGAGCAACTTCTCGGTGAAGTCCATGTTGTCGATGTAGTTCCAGTAGGATGCGTAATACTCGAGCATCGTGAAGTCCTGCAGGTGAGAGGGATCCATACCCTCGTTGCGGAACACCCGTGCAAACTCATAAACACGGTCGAATCCCGCCACCACGCAGCGCTTCAAATAAGTCTCTGGTGCGATCCTCAGGTATACCGGCATGTCGAGAGCTGCGTGGTGAGTCTCGAAGGGAGTCGCCAGTGCTCCCGATGGCTTGGTCTGCAGCACCGGCGTCTCGACCTCATCAAAATCAGCCTCTTCCAGACCATGACGAAGTGCCCGGATGAAATCGCGGCGCAATCGGAAGCGAGCGCGCGACTGCTCGTCGGTAATCAGGTCGAGGTAGCGACGACGGTAGCGGATTTCTCGATCGGAGATGGCATGAAACTTTTCCGGCATCGGACGCAACATCTTGCCGAGTAACTCCCAACTCGCCCCTCGTACCGTCAACTGACCAATCTTGGTATGGTAGGTCTCTCCCTCGATGCCGACGAAATCGCCCACATCGACCAGTTTGATGAAATCGGTATAGGACTCCTTGCCGATGCCATCTCGCTGAAGCGAACACTGCATGCGCCCATTGACATCTTGCAGGTCAAAGAAGGTCAATTTGCCAAAATCTCGGCGGCTGACGATGCGACCACAGACACGAACTCCGGCCACCGCCGGCTCGAGCCGAGATGCCTGCTCCGGTGTGTGGGTCCGTTCCCAGCGCTCCGGATACGGTTGGATCCCCTGATCTCGCAACTTCTGGATTTTCTCGATCTTGATCTCGCGGATCCGCTCCTCAGACACGATTCCCCCTGTCTCCAACTCCGGTACAGCCTGTACAGGCCCTGCCCAGGCATGATCTCTGGCCGGATGCAGCCAAAAGCGGCCTGGTACGGCCTGGCGCAGACCGCTCCATCCCCCCCCG
>Ga0209362_1000535_pt1 | contig 33775 bp, 34 predicted proteins | sample SaaInlV_165m_DNA_FD_184680 | JGI IMG/M metagenome (GOLD analysis project Ga0209362, IMG submission 184680) | Marine microbial communities from expanding oxygen minimum zones in the Saanich Inlet - Saanich Inlet SI037_S3LV_110m_DNA (SPAdes)... | ecosystem: Environmental > Aquatic > Marine >... | reverse complement strand
TGTCAAATGACCACCAACCTGCGTGAAACTCTCAGGAGCTGCTAAATCCGGACGGTCCGAAAACAAGACGAAATCCGTATCGTCGTCGGAGCGGGCGTGACTCTTGAGCAGGGTCTCGAGAACGTTGTCATACTGACCCGTTACGCAACTGTAGACTACTGTTTTCATTTTTCCCGCCTGTACCACTGCCCTCGCTTGTAATCGTCACCCCGCGTTACCGCTCGGTAGTGAAAAATGAAGCTGCTAAGAACTATCGCTAATTTCATTTCTTTAGCCTTTGCCCGCCCTTGCCACTCGTCCTCGTTCAAGGTCATGTGCGGCGTTGGATTCTTTCGACCCTTGGAATTATACTTGTTAACCGCTCGGTAATACTCTCGAGAAGAGTACTTGTTAGAACGCCAACTATCCATCGAGCACATTTGAAAGAACCCGTTCACCTCCGATTCTACCACTTTTCCCAGGTTATCCTGATAGAGCTTGTCTGCAACTCTCGTTAAATAACCGGACTCGTCTGATACCTCATAGCCCGGATAATATCTACCGACCTCTTGCCTGCCTCTTGCTGTAATCCCCGGAGCGTTAGTCAGGGGGCCTACCATCGTGTAACCGCTCGTCAATGCGTGCAGCAGCCCTTGATGCCAGTTAGGCGTAAAGATAATGTCATTGTTACCGGCAATGGCGTAATCCAAGCCAAGCTCGTCGCACTTGTGAAGGCCCCAATTCCAGCTGCGGGTCAGGCCTAGCTTCTTCTTGAAATGATAGGTGTGCAGCTCGCCACCCGTCGCCGTAGCAATGCTTTGGAGCTTGTCCTCGTATGCAGAGTCCCAGCCCGGCGTACCGTCATCCACCACTACGCCTACGCCGCCAGGCGTGGTTGTAAAGAACGACCGCAACGCCAGCTCGGTATACGTATGAAGAGCAACCGCCTGGTATGTAGGGCATATAAACCCAATTCGAATCGTCAACATCTACCCCTTAAGCCATCGGGGCTCCGCCGCCGAATTGTTGCTGTTGCAGCATGGCTCCGCCCTGCTGTTTCATTTGATTCCGCATATCGTCCATCTTTTCCCTGACGATTGCATGCAACGTGGGATTGTGTTGCTTGAGCTCCCTAAGCTGCGAGTCCTTGACCCCTTCTGGCAGTCCCAGGAGTTCCTGAGCCAACATCTCGGCAGCTGATTGCAGATCGTTTGGCGTCGTCATCGCATTCGGCCCCATGGACTGAATGTATTGAGATACCGGCATTCCGCCTGCCTGAGCCGCCTCTGGGCCTGCCATAGCACCGCCGCCACCAGCCGGAGCACCGCCTCCGGCGGCAGCCGGATCTTGCGGTGGTTGGCCAGGAGGGGCACCAGTAGCGGGGTCTAGCCCCATGGAAACTTGCTGTGCCATCCCAGCTTGTTCGGCTTCCTCTTGCTGCTTGGCCTGCATCTCTTGCTGGATACGAGCCTCGTCCGCAATACGACGTTGCTCGGTCTTCCAATCGTAGCCCACCGCGTCCAGTCCAGACTTGCCAGAAAGCTGCTGACCCATCATGAGCTGCAATGCAGCCATCTGTTTCGCAGCATCGTCGGCGATCGTGACGCGTTTGAGTCCGATGTCCACAGTTTCCCAAGACATAATCCTGGATATCGAGGTGCCAAGCCATTGGAGAAATGTATTAGCGTCACTCACCAGCTGTCTGTGAGTCGACTCAAACAACCGGAGAGCAACGGGAGCAGCCTGCGTGGACAAGCTGCCATTGTAGAATTCGACAGGAGCCCCCGACTCGTTGAGCAACGTGTCGAAACCCTGCGTGATCAATTCCGTGGGAGCCAGCTGGTTGGCATCACCACCGAGCATCTGATAATTCACAGGGAAAGGCAGCATCTGCCATGACGCCGGGTCACGACGACGCTTGTTAATCATGTTCCTGACCTGGCTGCGGAAATCGCCAGCATTGTAGACGCTCATTGGGTCAGAAGTAGAAACGCTGCCTACGCCGCCGCCTGAGCGGCTCTCTGGCGTGATCAAACGAAATGGGATTACATAGTCCAGTGCAATCGCTTCGTTGTACCTGCGTAGCACCTGGACGTACCAGATTTGGCGGTAGTTGATCAGACTACGAGGCAGTCCCCATCCCATGTTCCGAATACCGGCCAGGGTGGGCTCTTTCATGTGGAAGATAGAGTCCGGATTGAACCGAAACAGCTTGTCTGTACGAATGGCTTCCAAAACCTGCTTGCTGGCACGTTCCAGATGATAAAGGTTCCCTTTCTTCACCATCTTCTTGTAGTACTCAGGGATTCGCCACAGATAAGCAACCTCATCGGTGTACGGATCGTGCAGCAACTCCATCTCATGCGGACTCCATCGCTTGAGAATCAGGTGATCGGCTTCTTCCCGTGGCTTGTCCACCACGTCCCACTTACCCCGCCAACCAGTCTTCGGACATGTGGCGTGGAACTCAAACTTGTCCGTAAAATCAAACTTGAAGTTGTTGTAGACAACCTTGAGAGGGTAGAGATCGCCTGTCTTGGGGCATTGCAGAAAGCGACGAAAGGGCACAACAACACTGGCGAAGGCATTGCCGTAACAAAGCCTGTCACGCATCATCAAGCTTAAGAAGCTCAATGCGTTAAGCTGATTAGCCAGGTATTCCTCGTACTTGTCCTTCTCCTCGTCGCTCGCGTCGCCGCCGATCTCGAGATCGGTGATGAAATACGCAACGATACGCTCCATGGCCATCCGATACGTGCCCATCACGGACCAGATGTACTCGGACCACCACAATGCCGACTTCATTGTCGTCGGCATCTGGGTGGTGGCCATATCCTGAAACGGATCAGTAAATCCCTGGTCGCCATTACTCGCACCCCCGCCTTGGAGGTAGGGACTTTGGTTCGACAATATGGACATCTAGGGATCCTCCGTGACGATAAAACCCAACAACTGTTGGGGAAAGTAGGCTAGCCTCAGGTAGGCTTTTGAGATTCTGCTTGAACTTCGTCGATAGCTTTCTTCGTAAGGTCGCCTTCTAACTGATCTGCGGCTTCCGCAGAGTCAGGGAACCGGAGCTGCGTCTGGGTAGTTGCCTGCTTCTCCGTGTGACAACTTCCGCCGCAACAGCCGGAATTAGGCGTGCTACTGCTTATCGCCCCGTTTTTCTCCATGCTCATGTCACTCTCCTTCGCTATGTTTAATCAAAATTACCACATCCATGCACCCTAAAGTCCAATGGAGACCCAGAGAGGAGCAAGTATAAGAGGTTTTATTCAGCTTCGGAACAGATACCGAAATACGCTCTTCGCCCAGGCTGGGAGGCAAGTACTGAAACCCGTCTTCAAACCGAGTGTCGTAAATCAACGCCAAGCAGTCATTCCCCTCTACTACAGCATGGTAACGGGCTGCCATTGTACCCATTTTCGACATTTCAAAATAGGTTTCATATTGCGGACGTTGCGGCTTATCGCCCTCGAAAAAAGGAATGCCGTGCTGTGGGTAGTTGTCTGCTTCCTCCTCTTTTACCACGTCCTCAACAACTACATCCTCGACAGCGGTCTTCTCAGTCTGCAACGCTACCAGAGCATTGATTGTCTCCCGTTGCTGGGTCATCCCGGCCATCAGCTGCTGCAACACGTACGAATCACTCACTGATGTGTTCCGTTCCCTTACAGGTGCTGCTGGCGACATGGTGTTGTCGGGTGGCGGGTAATGGCCGCCGTCATAGTAAATGGGCTCTACGCGACCAGCCTCGGCTGCTGCCTGCTTGCGAGCGAAAAGGTCTTCCTGCTCGTCTGCCGTCTCTTGTGCCCTTGCCTTCTCCACGGCCAGTAACTCCTGCAATTTACCTGTTAAGTCCGCGGTAGCTGCCGGCTGCGGGGGCGACGTCGGTTTGCACCGGACCGGCGGCAAAGGCTGCAAGGTCTTCGGAGTCGCGACGTTCGTAGCCTCTATCGGATGACCGCTGGGATCAGTATGCATGTTAGTTTCCTTCTGAATGGGGGGTGTAGGTTGTTTCTGTGCGGCAGCGAGCCCCTGATAAAACTGAGCTGGGTCAGACATTACTCCCGCCCGCACCGCCGCAGAATTGAATTGCTTCTTCGTACCCGCGAGAGCGTCCAGATCAAGCTCGAAACCGCCGCCTTTTTGATCTGGGTCCACGACCACTTTATTTGGATTGTTGGGGTTAAACCCCTGCGAAGAACCCTCATGACCGGCACGGGGAATCATGGTACCCGGCATACCTGCAACCCCTTCATGATACTGAGTCACGTCAGGGGAATTATTTCTTACCGCGTTATCCATGTTATTTCCTGCTAGCTGAAAAAAAAATTATGCGTCCTTGGGTGCGTTGCTCTCGTCGCCATCGTCCTCCATATCTGGATCGTTAGTAAACGAGTCAGCCTCTATGAAGCCCTCCTCGTAATACGACTTACCTTCCAGATATTCCGGATCCCCCAACCACCCCTCGTCTTGCATCGCTATGTTTGCCGGCAACAACGATTGATCAATTATCTCGAACTTGACATCTTTGCCAACAACCGCCGCTTTACCGTTTGGCAGAACTAAATACCTGATCACTTTACCGTCGGCCGTGTTTAACGACTTCGAGATTCCGAGCGGAACGCCAAACAATGGCCAAACTGCGGTCTCGCTGCCCTCCCGCTTGGCAATGGCAGCCGCCATGCGTTCGACATCTTTAAACACGTATACCCGCGGGAAGTCTCCTTCGGCCATCTCGCAAAGGCACCACCTGTGCTCGATTAAGCGTTCCCACGGCGTCTCCGCTGAGGACTCCCTCGCGGCAGCTACCTTGGCGGCTAGTGATGCAGGCAGCTTATCTAGAGTTGCCTGCATCTCGTTATCGCCGTCATCCGGCTCTTCCCGCGGAGCAAGTGCACGTGTCGGCATATCCGGGAGCTGTTCGAGATAAGCTTGCCACTTGTCTTTAACTTTAGACATTCCTAGCACTCCCCGCAGCCTGCACGTAAGTCACTGACAGGGAATAACCACTAGGTGTCTGAGCCAAAGGGCTCACAGTAGCAATGATGTTCTTTGTCTCGTACACCCACCTGTTAATCTGCTCGTCCAAATTACCGCCACCTTGGTTAACGCTGCCGCTGGTAAACGTCTTAACCTGCACCGTCTGGTCCGGCGTCAGGAACTGACGCAAACTCGGAAGCGGGAATTCGGCAGCTGCCGGCGGGCCATTGCCTACCGGAACCTTATCTAAGTCGACCCTATTCACGACCCGTGTCTCCTTATAAATTCTTGATGTTTATTGTTCGCGTCTACGGAATAAGAAGCATCGGCTAACCGCTCCATGATTGACTTATACCGCTGAAAAGCGTCGTCCTGCGTTAGGTTCTTGCCCGCAAACAACAGCTTAGCCGCCTTCTGGTGCACAGCCTGTGGCTTGAAGGTGCTCATACTGGGACGTTTACCTCGCACAGCCTTGGCCTTCGTGTTAAAGGCTGTCTGGCCTTTGTTGGATAATACAGCGAAAGCCTGTATCTGCACCTCAGGGGTCGTAGCAAGAACTACTCGGGCCTTGTCGACACTCAGCGGGTCAATGATTCTGAATTCCTGAAGGGCATACTGGTACAGCAATTCCTGCGGTATGTCGAACTGCACTGTCTCCAACACCCCGTCAACAATTTTAGGCCAGTCCTCCACAGGGGCGGCCCACAGCAAATGATTCCATTCTGGCCCGAAGTGATCAAAGATGGGCTTGTCGAACTTGTACCAAAAGATTTTTATATCCGTGCGACTTATGATTTCCGCCAGGTTAGTCTCGGTAAACCTTCCCCATAGGTATAAGGCGGCAGGACTGTACCACACATAACCCTGTATGTCCGATAGCGTGGCAGCCTTCTCGAACTTGATCTGATATTTGGGAACGCGAAAGCTTTTAAACTTATAAAACTCGTCCTCAACGCCGTCATTCGGTTGGCTCATCCTCTTCAACCTCCCAGCCGCGGAGAAATCCGTAAGCTAAAATAGTGGTGTTGTCGCGAATCGCACTTGCTGCCGGACCCATCCAGCCTGTAAGCATAGCCACAAGCTTCTCCTTCGCTACTGCGTCCGTCTCGTTAACCGCCGTGGCGTCTAATACCTCACGCACGTCCGCATATTCCCGAACCTCAGCATCGGCGAAGCAAGCAGGGAAAGGATGCCCTAACGCAACACAAGCGTGATCTAAAGCTTCCAGGAAATCTTTAGTGCCTGGATGGCCTATGAACCGCACTCGACCTGCGGGGTCAGCTTTATTGTAGTCCCACTCACCCTCAAACGTCTTGAGCAAGTGGCTGCGGACTGCCAAGCTCAGCGGCAGCTTGCCAGCACCCGGCATACGCCTACTCAGCTGATAAGAAACAGTCCGGCCAAGGTTAGGCGTAACTAATTTGACAGCCAACAAGTTTTGATTCAACTTGTCGTACTGCGGGGCGTCCGATTCAACCTGCCGGAACTCTGCCAACTCTGGCAAACACAGCTCTGGGGTCAACTTAGCCCGCAGATCTTTATCCGCTTTCTTCTTTGTGTTCAGTTCTTCCGACCACGTTGCCAATCGCTCTTCAGCTTTCTGAGCCTCGTTCATGTAAGCCCAGCTCACGTACACATTCATGTTTTTGCCTTTAGGAAGTAATAATGGTCTTAAGAGCGTACTCGTCTAACTCTTCCTGAGTGGCTTCGCCGAACTTGTGCGTCCCGACGGTTATCTCGTACGTTGCGGGCTCGCCCTCTACTTCGGGCATTTTCGCAGCCTGTACAGCTCTCAAGATGTTGTGAACCCGCAGAGTCTCAAACTCAGGCCGGTTCAGCTCATTCGGCTGCAAATCTCGAGAAAGGCCGACACAGCCGATCAACAAGCAGCCTAACTTCTCTGACCACTTCTTCAACTTCTTCTGGCCCTCGTTAGCGGTACTATGCATTGAAGAGAAGTCACTGCTCGGTGTGGCGTGCCGCAAGTCGTCGACAATCAGCAGGTCCACCGGGTCAATCAGGTTGTCCGCAACGTTTTTTGCATACATTTTGCCGAATTCAGTGTTGGTATTAGCTACATCCTGCCACTCGCCCTTCGGCACGTACCAAACGCGTGGATCCGAATACTTCGGCGGTCCGCCAGAATGCAGCCTCACCGCCTGGTTGACATTGGAGCCGTCCTCCAGTGCTGTCTCCGTGATCTTGTCCAGCACCCAACGCACAGCCGGCTCAAAGCCAATTAGCATGACAGGCTTGGTTCGCCCTAGCTCTGTTCCTGTATCCGTCACGGAATCTGGATACCACTGCACACTTAACTTGAGCGGCGTGACAATACGCTTAGCGTTCATCTCGTCAAACTCTTTTTTACTGGCTTCCTCCTGCTTCGCGGTGTGATCAACAACCACCCGCTGCATCCAGGGGAACACCGTCTTGACGAAGCCGTTGAATAGCAGCTTCTCGTCAAAAGGCTGCTGAGCCTGCACGGCAGCCGAGTTAATGAGGATCTCTTTAAGCATCGGTATGTGGAAATCTTCCAGGTTTGCTATGTCTTCCACTTCCTCTTTCTTGAGATCTCGCCGCTCGCACAGCATGTCCAACTCATACATGCACATTGCATAAAGCTGCCGGGATGCCAGCATACTTGCCACGAGCTGCCCAAACTCCGGGTCATTCATGACTAGATGCTGAGCCAGCTCGGCGGGCAACGCCATGTCAGCTATTAGCTTCTCTTGTTCCTCGGATACATCCTTAGCCGCTGAGTCGTGCAGCTCTTCCTGGCTAATCACCTCTTCGCCTTCGGGCAACTCAATCGGAGCATGTGTCGGGTATTCTTCAGGCTTGTCTGACATCGTCGATCCTTCAATTCTGGAATTTAAGTGGCTGATAGCTAAAAAAAAGGACGGCGACCTATGCCAAGCACCGCCCCGCTTTACCGTCACCTCACAATGAGGCTCCGGTAAAGCTTTGTTCTGTCTTTGCTATTCTTGCAGGCGATGATTGCTAAGCCACCCGCACCCTGCTTTTTCAGTATAGCAATTTGTTCGTCCTTCTTCATGCGACCGAACCGTTTCGTCACCTGCCTTGTACCCACAGGGTGCAAAGGCCCCTGATCCTCTTCCAGGTAATTTGCAAGAGCCCGGAGTACTTTGGGAAGCTCCCACTCAGCCCTGGCACACCGACTTCCGTAAAAATTCTCAATTTTGCCCAGCAGTGCGTTGCCCTCGTTGGACACCACGCCGCGTATTCTTCCCGTTTTGTGGTCATGATCGACCACCGGGATAAACTCATGCAAACCAAGCAGCGGGCAAACAATTGGACACTCCTCATCTCGATACTCCGCCAACTCCGATTGTGATACATAATCCGTTCGTTTCATATTACCCTCTGCTTCCTTTTCCGCTTTTTCGTCCTTCCCTTTGACGACTTTGCTTTAGGTTTCTTTGCCTTAGCCTCCTGCTTCGGCTGTGCTTTGTCTTTCTGTTTCTGATACCGCTCGGCGTCTTCTTCATACGCCCGCCTCCAGTTAGCCCCGGGCTCCTGCACCTCAGGCAAATGCGGCACTGCTTTAGAGTGCGGCTGCACCTGCTTCCGGTACTCCTCCATAATGTAATGTAAACACTTGGAATCGAAACCTGCGGTATGAAACTGCTCATCCCGCAAATCGTGCTTCTCCCTGATTCCGTACTCATCCAGGATGGCTTTCAAGTTCCACTTCACCCCCGCACACCTGGTGTAAATGACTCGGTGAAAGTACGCCTTCAGCGTGTCACTGCGATGAGGCAGCATTGTGCCCTTGAGGGCCATGAGATGCTCTTCGCTTGATTGCCATATCCGGTTGGCCTTGTAAAGGCCCCCTGTGTCAAAGTAGCCGTTCGCAGGGAACTCAAACGGCTTGTTAAGAAATCGGTTAAAATTGCCGCGTAGCAGTCGCTCATCGGCAGTCATGCCGTTCTGTGCAACAAAAGGCAACCCCCGCTTTGTCCAGGTTGCGAACAACTTGTAATAGAAGCGAAGTGCCTTGATGGGATCGATGCCTTCTTCTTTGACAACCGCAGGCGTTAACCGCCAACCGGTCCCTACCACGTGCCGCATCGTGTTCAGCTTGTAATCAAGCCATGACTCCTGGACGTGCTTCGTAGGGTACCAGTTCAACACCACATTCATCTCGTCCACAACCTGGCCGTCTTCGACCATTGTGTGGCCGATCTCAACAATCAGATCATCTCGCTCATTTGAGCCAGTGAATTCCGTATCCACACACAGGTAGGTACCCGGAAAATCGTGTCCGTACTTTTGCGTAAATACTTGATCCCAATCGTTGATGATCATGCTTAGCTCCGTAACGCGGAAAAGACCGCCCTGATCTTAAGTTTGAACTTCTCCCACTTACGCCGCAGTCGGCTCATGCCCTGATAATAGCGGAACTCCTCTGCATGCTTCATCAGGTCTCCGATAGTTTCCAGCGGCCCCTCGCCCGCGACGGTACACTCACGAATGCCGCCAAACTGGATACCTGCATAGCAAGTACCAATCATTGCCAGCACAGCAACCTGAGCCGCATCCTCGCATTCGAAGAACCCGGACTCCAGCACTGATTTTGTCATTGACCAGTCCTGCTTGTCCGCATCTGCTGCGGAAGCCAAGTAGGTGCAATAAGCACCACATGCTGCTCCCAGCTGATCCATCGTCACGCCTTCGCGTTTCAGGATGTTGTTCAGCTCGGGCCACTTGTGATCCTCAAGCCTACCGGCAACCAGGTTCATTACTTCCTGAAAGTTGTGAGCCACGTCACGGCTCGGGTTATAAAGGCGGCGATCGCCCTCCGCCATTCTCGCGTTTAGTGTCATTTGTTTTCCTTCGTAAAAATATAATTCGAGGGGCCGTTTTCACTCGATGAATTGAACGTTGTAGCTGTTGCGGCGTTCGATCTCCCGTTTCACTTCCGGGATGGAGCCGTGCCACCGAAAGTCACCAATAGGCATTGAGATCTGCCATGGCTCGTTTTGCTTGTCTTTGACGGCTTCTCCGTCCCCATCGGTTGTTCTAAAGCGGATTTTCTGTGTGCTTTTGGCAGCCATTTAGTTGTTCCTTCGTAAAAAGCGGTTGAACCCATTATGTCCTCCTTGCGTCGTATGCACAATTAATGCACATGTTCTCGTACTCCACGTCCACGGGGTCGAAGAACGCCTTTTTCCCGCAGCGGTCGCACATCGCCGTCTGATATGTCAACTCGTGAGTACCGAGCTCACAGTTATCTTCTCCGTAAGGGCAATGATAACACTCGAACTCGCCTAAATTCTTCATGCAGGGCGTTTCTGCTCGATCTCGCCGGATTAACAATGCCCGATTGAATGCCGTCGTAGCACTAGAGTGCCCCACCTCGACAGCGTACGGTTCCCCCTTGGACTTATCAGGGTCAAGCAGTAGGAAGCACCTCAACCCGTAAAACTGCCTCGGATCGCTCAACAGCAGTCGAGACTTTTGCTCGCCGCGAGCATTGATCCGAGAGCGGCCAAATCCAAACCCATTCCCCTTCGGATCCTTGAAGGTGGCAAGATACCTGGTTTTTCGAAGCGACCACGGCTGGGCGAACTTCATAGAAGAGACAGAGCCCGCCAAAGCACGAAACACAAGCATGTTTTGTAGTCCTCCGCGAACTCCCTTCTCGGTATTAATTTCGATGATCTCCACTGGAACCCACTCAAAGTCTTTCTGATGCCACCACGTATTGACCGGCTCCTGGTCTTTCAAGGTCTCCATGTTTCCTGCTATCCGCCAGCAAGTGTCGATAAGCAACTCTGCGTCCAGTGTTTTCTTCAGGACATCCATGGCACTCTTTAACAGCGTATCCCGGAGGATACTGCTGTTCGCAGGCATACCTGCGTGCAGCTTGTCAACAAATGCCTGGAAAGTAGGCCCTTCAATTTTGTGCCCTAGAAACTCAGTTAGCGAGCTCGCTAGCTTGTCTCTCCGTTGTAGTACCCTTTCCACCGAGATCACCGGCATCGGTGGCCTCTCTAATTCCGACGTATCTGACATAGTTATCTGCCTCCACCATATCTGCCTCTGTTAGCTTGTAGTCAACAAATTCGTTTCTCACCCAGCGTACGAAACGCACGGGGTGAATATCGTTGTCGTTGCTGATGAACTCGTGCACTCGGTTACCATTCTGATTGACACCTGTGTCAAAGTAGGTCCAACCGGGAAACACAAGCTTGTCGTCTGGGCTCACGTCCGCCACGCCATCTCGGATATCCGCCAGGACATCGACGAGGCGGCCGCCAGCATTCATAAACTCCGCCACGCCTTCCCAGAAGATAAGGTCCCGCTTGAGCGAGCCTATCTGTCGGCCCGTGGGCCACTGGTAACCGCGAATCGTTTTACTCTTCATAAGCTTGCCGCCTGCGTAGAGTCCGAACACCAGGTCCGCTGACACTTCCCCAGCAATGTTGACGGCGGCGAAGTAGCCGTCATCTGGTTTCAAATCTTTCCAATTCATTTTGGTACCTCCAGGGTCACACCGAAGTATGCCCGATATCGTTTGTTTTCTAGTTCATGACAGTTTGTAGCCATTATGACTACCACGCGTGAAATGGGCTTCTTCAGGGTGAGGCGGCTGATAAATTTAATCGCCACCTCCATGCCCATGCCCACAAGCAAACTGCCGTGTGTTGTTTGTTTCGTTATCTCATCTGCACCTGCGGGAGCTTCCGTTACAAGACCAAACACAGGTATCCGAACAACCTCGCTGTTCGGACTTGTAATGGCCGCCTCCCCAGTGGTCGCATTAGTCAGGGTGTAGTAACTGCAAGCAGATTCCATGTCTTTCAAGGCAAACACGGGCTGAACTCCATGTTCCAAGTATTGCTCAACCTCGAAAGCGTGGTACTCAAACCTCATAACAATACACCTCTAACTCAAAATTCTGATGGTCTAGTGGAGGGTCCGGGTTGCCATTTGACCACACGTACTGCTCATCGCGTACGCCAATGCCCCTTCGGCCTTTTCTGCCGCCCACGTTGATATGCACCGCCGGAGCACCATACTTGTTATTGTGCTTATCGCAGGATTCGCAATGGCACTGCTGGCCGCCGGGAAACGACGCTAACGTCTTTTTCTGCTGCCGCATTAGCTCGCCCAGTATGGAATCCCCACCGTTGTGGTACAGATCCGCCCACGGGTAATCCCACTTCAGCAAAAAGTCGGACTTAGCAACCCACCAACCGCCCGTAATGAACTTGAAACGATGTCGCTGGTTAACGGGCTTCCGGGTATACCAGGGCTGCTGCACGATAACCTCATGCTGCCTGGCCCTCTGCATGATGGAATGTATTGCCCCAACCTGCACTTGATTTGCACTTACCGCATTTGCCCGATCCCACCAATCGAGACCAGCACTGGAATCCACGTAGCTATCGTCATCAAACCACATAACCCTGTCGGCTAAGTTGCCGTGACGGAACATCTGCCGCATCAACGGATACTTGCCAACATTAGCATTTTCCCGCGGTTGATAAATGTAGACAGGCTGCTGCGACAACTGGCGAGCGGCCCAGGAGTGTACATACTCCCGGGTCGCATCGCCTGTCGCATTAAGCCCTAAGCGAATGTCCCGTACATGCCGATTGCCCCTGATTGATTCCAGTAACTTCCTAGCGAGAGGCTCGTAATCTCCATAAAGCACAGCACATACAGTAAACATTCAACTCGCTCCCAGTTACCTGCTAGTCTTCGATGAACGGCGAGGAGCCTTCCTGGCCAGTACGGCCTTCCCTTCAATGGGAGGCACATCATCGCCCGGAGTTTGCTTAGCGGCAAGAGCCACGGAAGCCTCCTCCGGTTGCGAACCCTCGGCATTCTTCAACACGCTAACAGTTCGCTGCCGCACCTTCTTAAGTCGAGCTGCCGCGGTTTTCATTTGAGCAGAAGTATCCTTGATACGCTCAAGCGTCTCATCGATACTTTCCAAGAACTGCTCGTCTACCTCCTCAGCGGACATTTCCAGGAAAACCCCTTGAAGCGGGTCTGCCAGTGCTGAGATGTAGTTATTCGACTGCCCAACGGTATTGTAAAGCTTCTGAAGCATCGCGTTCGGCGTCTTCGGCAGCGTGGGCTTACGCCCGCCACTACGCTTGATAGCCGACTCTCCCTTGCTCGTAAGCTCCAAAGACAGCTCGTTGGCACTCCAGGAGTTCTTGCGAACTTTCTTGAGAATTGACAACTGCCGCTTTTCGTTGCCTACTTTTTGCAACTCCTTGAAGTGCGACCACGATAGATAGCTGCCGTTGCTCAAGGGTTCCTCTACCTGCGATTGCAGGAATTCCCGATCAAAAGTTACCGCGACATTTCGAAGATCATACAGCTTCGTCGGGTTCATCTCGGGCTGGTTCCAATATGCAGCCAGCTTCTTGACCTCCCGCTTTCGCTGGGCCTCATTAAAATGCTCCGCCGAGTAGACCTGGTCTACCAACGCCCCGATATCCCAAGCAAGGACTGCGGCAACCTGCATCCCTTGCACAAATGTTCTCTGCCCCTCCAGGGCGACGTCCTGAGTGACGGCATCCATGTCGTCAAAGATGACTTCTCGCTGCTTTGCAGCCAATTCAGTACTTACAGCCATTTCTTTTTTTCCTTCTTAAATTCTAGATTTTACGCTTACGGTCTCCACGAGATGCCGTTGCGTACGTGATCAATGAACCCCTGATAGGGTTGAACAATTAAATGCATTGATCGCTTATTTCCCCCCTTGAATACGTGGCAACTAGACTGCGGAGGTACAAACATATCCCAGTCGCCGTTATGCAGGATCAGTCCCTGCAAGAATCCTTTCCGAGGAAACACCATACCGAATGGCCTTTCCTCCCTGCTACTTTCCCCGAAATGCTCTTCGTAAGTTTCCACAACGGGCAACTTGCGAAATGACTTGAACCACGCTGGATGCACCGCCCTCGGGTCGCGATGTAGGGGCAACTCTCCCTTGCGGGGCTCAGCAACAATATCCATCGGGAAAGTAGGAACCGCACGCAAGAAAGCCTCATAGGTGAGATTACCTACGTAGCCCAGCTCAGAGATAATCTCCTTTCTCTGCGAATCCAGCTTCAATCGCCGCATCGTCCATTCTACTCGAGAAGCCTCCCACTTGGCGGACTGGGCGGTGCTCTCTTCGAATTTTTCGATCCTACCCATTAAAGGGTTGAGTGGATTCGTGCCGCTCATTCAACGCCCCCCACGTACGCAGCCTCGATCTCGTCAAACGGACGATCCAGGTGATAGCGTCTTTTAATATTTAGAGCGTCACGTATCAAATCACTGACCTCAGTATTTTCTTGGATCATCTGGCCGACCTCCTGGAAAGGCAAGTATTCATCCTTGCCCATGCCCAGAGCCGTCAAATTAGCCAAGCAATCGACATCAGCGGCAGGAGATTTACATTTAATGCTTATCCCGCGGTCTTTAAGCCGGGATTTCTCCTGACTCTCCACTTCGTTAAGCAGCGTACAAATAGCCCAGTTCCAATCCCACAAGAATACATCATGCGGTGCCCCGTGCTCGTCGTCTTCAACCCACCATAAGAACCTCGTACGAATCTGCCGGCCTGTTGGGCCAAACGAATTCTTTGTGCACTTCAGGCGAACACCTTTGCCATTAAACTGCGAGTTGCTGAACTTGGATTTCCAAACCCCAGTGTTGATCTGAAAAGATTCATGAAAGTTAAAAGCCTCACCGCCGAGTGTGTACTCGTGGGTGCGGCCCATATCGTCTGTTTTGCTTTTCAGATGATTAACAATCAGCAGCGTAAACGGCCAGCCCTCAAACTGCTTCTTGATAGCCTTCAAGTAACCGGTGTTCTTCAACGCTTCAACAGGATGAGCCCGGCCAGCATTGCCAGCCTTCATGATCTTTTCCTGATTCTCCTCAGAAGCAGCAGCAGCCAAACTGTCGATGGCGAAGCAGCAGGGCACAGTCTTCCCGGGCCCGGGAGCCTCTTTGTTACCAACAAGCATACGCTGTACCTGTCCCAAATAGTGGGTCAGGATCTGCTGCATCTGCTCGGTTGAATTAGCCCGGTTGCTGATAATTGGATTCTCGCCCGCTGCTGCTCGCATAATGTCGCAAGCAAACTCCGCATCAAACTTGTCCTCAGTATCAATATGAACATTGATACCTGACAGCTCGTAGAACCATCGGAAGAACTCGTAAGACAAAGCGGACTTACACGTACCCCAGCTGCCTGCCAGCATCATCACGCTTGAAAGCGGGAAAATGTCATTGGCAACCAGATACTCAAAGGCCAGCGACGGAGTGGGAATGCCGATGGCCAGCTGCTCCAGCTCTTCTCGCGATCCAAATACGCGATCTGCCCCGAACTTTTCACGAGCAGAATTCAATAGCTGACCCATCATCCCATCCCGGGAAGTGCCGCTGTTTTTAGCATTCCAGCGGCTACGAAGGCTTTCCTTGCCCTTCTTTGTCAGGCGGGCTTTGCCGGCACTCGGCAGAGCTGCCACCTTGCGTTTCCGCCTGGCAGTCGGTTTCTTCGAAGATGTCTTTCCGTCAGCAGTGCCTTCGCTTTTGCCTGCTTTCTTTTTAGCGGGCCTTCTCTTTGGTGGGCCGCCAGAACCAAGAATGTCATTTACATCTGTCATACACTTTTCCTTTACAAAAAAGGGCGGCGAAACGGTTGCAGATGAATGGGTTTACCCAACTCACCTGTCAACCCGTTCGCCGCCCGGTCACGCTGCTGTTACTGCTTCTTCTTACGTCGCTTCCGTTTGACAGGAGGCTTTTTCGCAGATTCTGATACTTTCTTCTTCGTGCGAGCCTTGCTGCGGGACAACCCCTTGGCTTTCGACAGGCTGTCCTCCAGCTGTGCAGTCAGAGCAGAATCTTCACCTGCCTCGTCGTCAAAGGAGTCGAAGTCAGCAGATTCGCCTTCGTCCTCGTCATCGTCATCGTCATCGTCATCGTCATCGTCATCGTCATCGTCATCGTCATCGTCATCGTCATCGTCATCGTCATCGTCTTCGAGGTCCTCAGCGTCTTCGAGGTCCTCAGCGTCTTCGAGGTCCTCAGCGTCTTCGAGGTCCTCATCGTCATCGAAGTCCTCATCGTCATCGAAGTCCTCATCGTCATCGAGGTCCTCATCGTCATCGAGGTCCTCCTCATCAAACTCAGCGTCAAACTCAGCCGCCAATGCCGCAGCAGGCTTTTTCTTTGCTGCAACGGCAGGCTCTTTATCTAGCGACTCTTCGAAGAAGTCTCCTATTGCCTCCGCGTCCAGATTAGGTACTGCGTCCAGATTAGGTACTGCGACCTCCTCCTCGTCGGGAACATCCACAGGCAACGACACAGAAGTACGTTTGTTAATGACTGCCTTCACATCATCAAACGCCAGATACTCCGGATTTGACATCCAGCAAAACTTCAACAGGCCAGGAACCTGCTTGAAAGCCCTAGCCAGCAAAGAGCAACGCTCTTCGATACTTGGCAGATGCAAGAGGTATGAGTCCTTGGCGTCATTTTCAGACGCTTTCCACAGGTAAACGTGCTTGTTAAAAATGTTGTCAACCTGATCGACACCCAAGCTCGCACTAACCGGACCCTCCGGGCCCTGGTACTTACTAGAGACAGCACACTCATACTCAACGAAGTTTGAAGCAGACTGGCCACTGTACGACGTGTGATTATCGATCGTCACCTTCTCAGGATTGTAGATCGTGAAAAACACGCCGCCGTCGACAGTTCCCTTCTTGCTGTTGAAGCGTCCGCAAGGATCACCGTAGAAGAATCCCATGTCACGCTTGTAACGTTTTTCATGGGCTTCTGCGGCAGATTCCTTTTTCTGCTCCAGCTCCGCTACCCAGGCGTCAATCTTAGCCTGACCGCCTTTCAAGATATCTTTTGGAACGGGATTTCGATAATCAAAATCGTCCCCATCCCATGGTTGCATCTCGCGGCAGCACATCTTGAGCAGATTGCGTCCCGCAGACACCGACAGCTCCATGACAATCAAAGGATCGTCTTTCTGGTCGCCAAGTGCAATTCCGTTGCGGGGACGCTCTTCCACAACATCCTTGCCGCTTTTCTTGTACTCCACACGTTCCCGGGTCAAATCCAGCTCACCGCTGTTTTCGTAAACCGAGCACACGACGAAATACTTCGTCTTGTAGCCGGCAAGTCCTGGCATTTGGCCAAGCAACAGCTTGTTCCACTCCAGGTCCCAAGACTCAGCAACATTGCCGTTCGCACACGCTTCCTTGGCCCGCTTAGCCGTAGTGTAAAGCTTGATATAAGGCAAATCCCAAAAGGAAACGCCCTCAATCGTCTGAGCCTTAGTTTTGGCAATAATGTAACTGCAAGGATCAGTTTCCTTACGGTCCGCGGCAAAGCCAGAATCCGTCGACACGCCTGCATAGCGTACGCACATAACTGGTTCGGAAATGCTCATACCGCCCAGGCCGGCCAGCTCGTGGCCGTTCAACCGGCCCTCCAGCAGGTTATCGCCTGGATCCTCTGGATCAATCATGTTCCAGATACGAAAAGTGGTCACTCCACCCTTTTTGTAGCAACGAGGCGACCACAATCGAACATTATCCAGGTTTGGATTGATGCTCTTTTCGCCCGCAGAGACAAACGCCCTGCTTGAATTGTCGTCGGCCTTGAGCTGACGGTTTTCCACAGACTCGCGAGTACGCGGAGACAAAGATCTTTTCTTTCTCATCATTCACCTTTCATCATAGTAATTATCATGTTTTGAACCTTCTCCACGATCACGTCGATCGAAAGAAGGTGGCCGTTTCTCATGCAGCGAATTAGCTCAAATCGCGTTTCAGGGTGATAATCCATCAACCTGGTTCGATAAAAGCTTCTCACTTTGCTCAAGTAATTTTCATCGGCTTCGTGTATATCTGCCGGCTTGTCAGTATAAGCTCGAGCGGCCTTACCGGCAATGTTCTGGACAGCAAATTTCACTGGGACATCCAGGAAAAAAATGACATCCGGAACAGGCATCTCGAAGTGTCCGTACTCCAGATCTACAAAGTGCTTTACTACTTCATCGCGTTCCTCTTTCTCTACTTTCATGCTGCTATAGCATAGGTTTGATGGGATGTACCGATCGCAGACTACAACGTCATGCGTCAGCAAGGCACCCTCTAAATAACTCTTACTCTCGAATCGGTCTAGCGAGTACAACGTCCCGTGCAAATACGGGTGCGTCGATTCGCCGAACTCGCCGTTCAAGTACTTGGCAATTAGCCTGCCGTTAAGGGTATCCGCGTAACGCGGAAAGCTCATCGACATAACTTTGTAAAAGTCTCGCCTGTACTCGTAGTCGTCCGTATCTAACGTCGTTGACAACGACTCGACTAGCATCTTTGATACCGTCCCTTTACCTGAGCCGTCTATTCCTTCAATTACGACTAACATTACTTCTTCCTCTTTGCTTTCTTGTTGAACTCTTTAGGCCCAGGCGGGTAAGAGAGCACCCTCGCCGGCCCCTTCTTGCTTGCCTGCGAAACTGAACGTTGCTTCCGGATCTTCTTGACCGTGCTGTAGTTCACGATGCACCCGGTGACAGCCCCTGTTCCCTGCGGCAAATTATACTTTTCAGCCTTCTCGTTAGAAATAACCTCACCCCAGTGGTCCATCACGTCCGCTTCGAGCCCCAGCAGAAATGGGCCTTCGCCACCCGGCATGCCGTCCAAATCTGTTGGATAAATTCCAGCAGATTCCCGCATGTAAGTCGGCAGAACGTATTCGCAAAAATGCTTAACATTCTTGTAAGGGACCTCAAACAATATCGCATCATGAATCTGCAACACGATATTGAATAAATTACGGCCATGCTTCTGCAACATCCGCATCTTGTAATCATGCAAGGCTGCAATAGCCCGGGACATTGCCGAAGCGATCATCGACTGAATCGGAAAATTCATAGCCTGACGTTCGAACTCTGCCGCTAAAGACTTATCGCTCGAAGAATCCGGGAATCGCCGAAACCTGCCGAAGCAGTTACAGAGGTAATTGTGCTCGGTCTGCTCCTCTGTGACTGGGTCTACCCAGTTACCTGTTGCCCGCTGTCGGCACTCCTCAAAGAAGGGTTCCAACCTTGGGTACATCTGGAAAATCGCGTCGATGACTGCCTGAGCGTCTTCCACAGAGACATCGATTCCCTGCTCCTTAGCAGCTACAGCAATCGCTTTCGCCCCTCGACCGTACGCAATGCCGAAAATCACAGACTTAGCCACAATCCGAATATGCTTCTTACCAATCGCAGCAAGCCCACTCTTGGTGGGGGCACAATCCAGCCTAAAAGCAAAACATGCCACATTGCTGTGAATATCGTAGAAATCTGCATGATCCTCTGGCAGCTGATTACGCATAGCGTGATCAATCATGTTCTCGTCTCCAGACATGATCGCCATGCCGAACAGCTCGGCACCCACGTAATCAGCCTCAATCAGCACGTGACCTGGAGCAGCCTTCAGCACGCTACGCAACGAATACTTGTACTCATCGCCTAACAGCCGCTTGTAGTCAGGGTCTCGCTGCTTGCTGATATTTTGCAAGTTTGGGCGAGCACTCGACCAACGGCCGGTCTCCTTAGTCTGGTAAATGTAAGTCCGAACACGGCCATCGTCGCAGCACATGGAGGCTAAACCATCCTCGTACTCCTGGTTGCCATGTTCGTCATACAGCACCTCGTCCGTTTCGTCATCAACAGCCGGTGCTCGAAGAACAGTCTTCAACACTTGATCGATGAATCGGTAATCACGCACCTTGTTAACGAGCTCGCCTTTCGAGAAGGCCTCCAGATGATCGTGTAAGCTGGGCTCGTTGAAAATTCCACCAGTGTCAGCAAACTTAGTGTTTGTATGCTCTCTAGCCAGCAGACTTAACACTTGCTTATCCGTAGACGGAGAGTGTTCGTCAGTCTTTCCGACTTTCACAATCTCATTCCACGGTTTCGGTGGCTTGCTTGTGTCAAAGATTGGTTTGAGATTTAAGGTAACAGCCCCAGGGGGTCGAATCCTAATATTCTCGCCTGTGTCTTTGTCAATCTTGCCGTTTAGCTCGTGACCAAACAGAAACTCTTTGACATGCAAATACGACCTGATGTTGAAATCAGGCCAACAAAGCAGCTCGCGAAGTTCCTTTTCCATGTGGAGCTTCGCTTCCATGAACCTGGACGTGAGGAAATCTACCCTCTTCCGATCTACCGTGATCCCGGTCTGATGAATTTCCAGAACAGCTGGAGTAGCGATCTGGGACTCCCAGAATGCTTCGCGGCAACTGTTCTTTTCGTAATCCTCATCCAGAAGCACGTCCAGTGCGTAGAACAACCTCAACGTTACGTCCGCATCGTACATACCGTACGGCAACAAGACGTCATCCGGGCACTCACCGTACCCTTCCATCGTCTTACTACTCAACCCGTTTGCATGGCAGTAGGAATCCCTCCACTTAGTCAGATCGGCATCGTACCGTGGAGCACTGGTGTACCGCATAGCCAACGTTTCGAGTTTGTAGCTAGCAGTCTCCTCAATGGCGTGAGCCATCAAACCGGTGTCAGCTCCGCCCTCAAACTTCGTCCGATACCAGGCCGGCACAGTGTCGCCCACCTTGAACCCTTCACTGCGATACAGGTGGTTGCGTTTTGTCCTCTTCTCTGTGACTTCGTAGTCACGTAAAGGAGCGACAAACGCAGGCTGGATATTGATACCTAGAGCAACAAGCCACTCAAGGTCAGAGTTGAAGAAATGCCCTACAACGCGTTTCTTGCGAAACTTAACCGGTCCCGCGTTACCGCCGTTGAAAAAGACGGTCATCAAGTCAGCCATATCCTCCATGCGATCTACGAAACCTTCAGTCAACCCGCCCCCGGCCTCGTGAAGCTTGATGCCAAAGGCCTGCTTAGGGGCTCCCGATAACTGGATTGTACGAACGTACGCTCCCTTGTTATTCGGGTGATCTCCGTTCCACTCAGCGTCGACAGCGTAAACGTTGTCTTCTTTCGTCTCATCATGCTCAAGATCAATAAGCGTCGCATACAGCTCATCGTAGGAATCAATAACCCGGTGATCCACTTCCTCATGCTCGCCTACAGGTGCACCGTTAACGAGCGACACAAACCTGCCCATCCCCTGCTCTAACTGTCGACCAGCGGACTGATCTCGAATAACAGCAGAAGGGTGAGTTACCGTCATGACCTTGGCGACGTGCGTGTGATCCTCGACTTGCCCCTCCGTAAAAGCAGAAGTGTAAGTCAATTCCTCCACGCGACCTTCCATGGCCGTCACGCTGGCTTTACTGCCCAACAGCGATTTGCTGACGTCGCTACCAAGGCAAAGAATGTACTTAGGCTGCACAATCTTTATCTCGTGATACAGCAAATGCAGACAGTCCTTCTTCCACACCGCTTTCAAGTTCTTCTTCCAGTCGGGCGGCATGAACTTGCATAGGGATGTGACGTACCAACTGCGAGCGTTCTTCGCTTTCAAGCGATTCAATATATCAACAAGCAGCTTCCCCTCTTTCCCTCCAAACTGACGCCCTTCACGAAGCTCTACGAGCCAGGGCATCTTGTTAACGATCATGACATCCGCAGGCCTAGGCCCAGTCACATCATGTCCCCACAAGTGCCCTGGCAGAAACTCCGCCTGCTTCTCGCGGTGAGGACCAATCGACACAGGCATTTTAAACTGTGTACGCAGTGCGTCTTGTACGAGGTTTGCAAGCATGTCGCTCGCAACTAATCGCCTCTGCTTCTGCATCTTGCCGTCTACCTCGATCGCCTCCTCAACAACCTCCGCCTCCTGGTCGCCCAGGGCCTTTGCGTGAGCCACAAAAGCAGAGTTCGGCGGCAACGGGGGCAACCCCGGGGCATCTAACGGATAAATTGCATCCGTCGTCTGCACGCGTTTGAGTTGCCTGTGGTATATCAGGTCGCTCGTAACGCCACTGCTGCCGGGATTACCGGCAAAGTTTTTAATTCTACGTCTGGCCATCTTTACCTCCTTTTCCAGCTAACAGTCACGTTCTTCTTGGCCGCTTCTTCCGTAATAAACGACCGTAAAAATTGCCTATCTAATGAACCGGGATCCCCGGACGGCAAATCCACAGTACAGAACCCGAACTTCAATTTGTCGTTCAAGTCCCCCGCCCCGGCTACAAGCTTGGCGTAAGCCTCAGGCTCTTTCTCTTTGTAGTCGCTGTCTACCAGCAGAATGCCAGCCCAGTCCTTGAACTTACGTTCAAACAACTTGAACTGAGCACCAGACACCCGAGCACCCAACGTACAGACGCCTTGTGGACCTAAAGACCAAACGTCTGTCACGCCCTCCATTATCACACCGACGCGGTACCTCTCGGCATTGCCGAGGTTATAAAAGACCTTGCTTTTTGGAGTCCCAGGAGCCGTGTAATACTTCGGTACGCGGGACAGCTTCCAATCGCATTCGTACGGCGGACGCAGTTGCCAGCCGACCATCTTTTTCCGGTGATAAACAGGGATGCAAATCTTCTGCTCATGAAAGAAGCGAGCAGACGACTCGCACCAATGCACGTTATAAAAGCGACCAAGCCGCCCCACGGGATAGCCGCGGCCTTCTAGATAGACGACCGCCTCGTGCGTCGGGGGTAGCTTGTCCACGCGAATAACCTTTCCGGGCCACGTGGCCCGAATCGCATCCACGTCCACTTCCTTGCCCGGGCTAATCGGAGCAGCCTGGAACTCTACGATATTGTAACCGCAGAGCATCTCCTTCACCTGGTCATACGCTGCCGATTCCCCTGTCTCAAGGGGACAACCCGCTTTAAAGCAGTGGACCAGGTGCGTCTGCGGTCTCCCTAACTCGTCATCTTTAGCGTACATGTGATTAACATAGCACTTGAACTCCGTGTCGTTGCAGCAAGGGCAGCAAACCCGGTAGTACTCACCAGCGTGGGTAATCTCAGGCTTCTTCTTACCTGTTACCAGGTCCGTCGCCAGCCTCCGCTGCTGCTTCTCGCCCAGGTTGGCAATCCGTACATGCTTGAACGTGGCTTTGAGTCGCCGGTACAGCATTCGATTAAGTACAATTTTTTCTTCATTACTCATGATCTCCCTCTTGATTATTTAAATGTGATTCATGATCCGCAGGAATGTCAGGCACGCCTGTGGATGTGTTAATTGAGCTGGCCAGGAACGTTTCCGCATCCAGTCCAGCGGTTGTCATTGAGTCTTTGTCGACAATTTGACCTTTGTTATCAATCTGGAAGTTCGCCGGTGCTGTCACCAGGTTAAACTCCCCATCGATCTTGAGCACACTCGGGGGATTTTTACCGGCACGTCTGTGTTTCGTGCAAGCAATCTGCCCGAGAGAATCATTAGTCAAACTTCCAATCACGAAACAAAAATCGAGATTCTCTGCAAAACTTTTTGAGCCTTTTGCGTCGGTATGGTGCAACACTTTGGTCGGGTTCAGCGAAGCATTCGCTTGACCGCTCAATTGATGCAATACCCACGTCGGGCAATCAAAGGGCTTTGATATGAGATTAACAATTTGGCCTACTGCGGCCTGGTACGCTTTGTGGTCCTCTACTGGATTGTCTTTCCGTAAACTAACGTCGCGATCGACCATAAGGCCAACATAATCAATGATGACGTTTTTAATGTACCACTCAGAACCATTCCGCTCCCTCTCCCGCAGCTCCAGCTTGATCCGATTAACGATCTCTTCTACACCTCCATTTCCAGCACCCGGGAACTTCTCCTTATCGGCACCGGACAGATCAATGCAGTGAATGTGCTCGTTAACCCAGCTAATAGCCTCACTCACCCGAACACATTCGGGTGAAAACACCCCTTCATTAATCTGCGACTTAAACACCTGCTTCTCGTAAGGCAACGGCTTACCTGCGTCCCCTGACAACGCCGACAGCCCCTCTTTACCCATCCTTTCTAAGCTATATCGACTGACCTGAGCAGCATACATGATCGTACGGTGCTGTATCTCCGGAGAAAGCGGTGCCTCATAAGACACCAAAATGCTCATGCCTTTACGGCCATCCCATTCCTCCGCCAGCAGCGTCTCCTCGTAGCAGGCACGTGCCGCGGTACACCATAGCATTACCGCCAGCGTAGTCTTGCACGTACCGTACGGAGCCATAAGGCCGTACCCCTCGCCTGGTGCTTGGCCCCCGGCCAGATACTTATCGAAAAAGTCTATCCCTGTTGAACAAATCAACAGTGGGGACTTCGTATCCCAACCCTCTTCAAATACCGATGTACGCCCGGGCCTTGAGCCCTCGTGCATCAAATACTCAGCCTGCTCCGCCAGCTGCTGAAGAATAGACGGAAATGCTTCTTCGTACTTGGTCGCTTGAACCTGCTCTATCGCCTCCTCAGCGTGCCTTACCTGAAGAATCTTTTGCCCTGCCTTAAAAGCATACGCTTCCATTTCAGCAGAAAGTGGTGGCGTCTCGCCCCAAGAGTCTGCATCGAATGCGTACGCTAAGAAGTCCTCTAAATCTTCACGCCCGAAATCTGAAATGATCTCAGGGTCTTCTTCAAACATCGTTATGATGTTCGCCTCTACCTCGGGCAAGGTAGGTAATTTTCCATACACACCGCTGTGATTGAGTAGTACTCGATACAGCAGTTGGTAGCTTTCATCTTTAAAATGAAGGACTGTCAGTTTGTCCCGGAAATGATCAAATACAACATCATTCCTCAGGACGATCGCCATAAACAATCGTAAATGGGACGCTGACAGCCGTATCTTCGACTGTCCTTTTTCCATTTGATTCCTTTCGTGTCAAAACACACCTCCTAACCTGCCTGCGTTACCGCAGCGTTGATTAGATTTTCTGCCGCTACACGGAACGACGCCGGTATCGTGCTCCCCCACACTTCGTCATAATCATCAGGGAACAGCGAATAGTCCATTGCCGCGTAAAACTCCCACTCTCTCGCTAAACGGTCAAGCTTAGCACAGTGGGGATCATCTTGGTCTGCCGACCAGCACGTCTTTGCTGTTCCGACTGCCAGGCAGTACTTAAACAGCGGTGACAAGCCATTACGCTCATCCGTTATCGCATAATATACCGCAAGAGCCATCGGATATCCAGCACCCCGCTGGCCGATAGTTATTGCAGTTTTTGCTCGCTGCCCTTCGGCAACGAACTGCTCACGCACGTCTCTTACCCTATGTAGTAGGTACTCCTCAACCAACAACAACATCTTGGGGGAAACAAGTTGTGTGAGCGTGGGAATCTCAACCGCTGTTCCCCTCAAAAGCTTAAACAAAATTCTGACGTAGGTGGCTGGGTCCCTGCCGCTCTTCTTTTGGACCTTGGCCCACATTGCTCCCCACGCATTTTGTACCGGCTTTTCTTCCGGAGTATCCCATTTAGACTTTCCATCGTAGCTTGGCGAGGGGCGGTATTCCTTACCGCCGCGGAACTGCTCCAGGAAAGAACGTTCAAACACGTATGTCTGCTTGAACCTGGTTTCCGTTGCGTTCAGCTCTCCCTGCGGGGCCTGGGTCGGTGCCCTAGCCGAGCTGCCAACCGTCGGCGGCCTACTAAAGCGTCTTCTTCTCATTGGTACCTCATTTCAAATACTCAGATAACAGGCCTTCCCGCGGAAACTCCTGGTTCCAGGAATTGTCTGCGTATGTCTGGGCCCGTCCCTTTGCTCTGAGTTTATATTTGTAACTAAACTGATCCAGGTAATCATGAACAATTCCCCTCTCTTTGTTTTTAGAGGTTCGACTGACACGCCCCGGGATTTGAATATCGTTGATAGAGCTTCCTCCGCCGTCAGCCCGGATAAGCACTTGCAACGCATTGAACGAAACACCTACGTTCCAAACCGTGGTTGCGATTACTTTCTTGAGCTTTCCTGACTCGAAATCTTTCGTCAATTTTTGCCGCCGAGCTATTGTCATCTCAGGCTCGGAGCTGGTTATAAACCCTTCCTTAACTGCCTTGTTCTTCCTTTGCAGGGGTAAGCCGTTTTCCATGTACACCATCGTGTATTCCGGAAGCAGTTTCTTGAGGTTCATGGCGTGATCAAGAGTCTCGACTGTGATCAGCACCTGCGTATCATCGTCGTACTTACGAGCGTCCTCAGCGATGATCTGATTACGAGCGTCATTTCTCCAAAGAGCACGTCGCTTGTTTTCAACTGTGTCATCTATGCCGCTGGACGGGTCATAATCCAGCACCACGCTGGACCACTTGATGTCTAACGGCACCACCATCTTGGCACCCTCAGCCTCCGAGTAATCAACACTCAGTACGATCGGGCCAAACACCCCCTGCATCCGTAAATCCTTGTTATCGAACCGCATATCGTGGCTTGCAGACAACCCGAAGTTTCGGGAGTTCTGCCACCGCACCAGCTGGGCTGAAGCGACGTCTGCTGCTAGTTCGTGACACTCATCGCCGAACAAGATATCAGCATCCGTTGCCTTTGCGTGATGCATCGAACCTACGGTATAGCACATGACTCTCTTGTTCTTGCTGTTCTTGCCACCTCCGCGGATACCCACGTCGCCGACCATCTGCACTAGCTCCGGGTAAATACGGTCACGAAGCACCGCAACGCGGCGAGTCACGACGTCTATTCGAGCTTTTGGAAGCAGGGACGCAATGATCCCAATCATGAAGGTCTTTCCGAATCCCGGAGGGCAGTCAATCCTACCGCACCGATTTGTCAAAACCTTTTTGATGAACTCCGGTTGATTTTCACGGAGATCGTACTTCTTGATGTTTTCCCAGTGAGGCTTCCATGCCGCTGGCTTCGGCGGACTTAAATCCTGGAATTTAACGGTGTACCCGTTTTGACGAAGAGCGTCACGGATCAAATTCCAAAACCCGTAATTCGTAATGATTCGATCTTTGTGATCGAGCTCCATTAACGTATGCGTTTCTTGGTTCCACCCGCTACGCCCCTGCCGCTTCGACACAGCAAGCTCTTGACCGTATAGCTTAATTGACGAACTGAAACTCAGTACGGGCTTCAGAATCGAAAAAATACGATCACTTGTGGGATTGACCTGAAGCATATTTCCAGATTTTCGGAGGACAACCTCCTTTTCTTTTTTTGCCATTCATGTCTCCTCATTGCTTTTCATTTAATTCATGTTTAAAATAGCATCGGGATGCGAAACACACCGCAAACCGCTACACCAGAACACCATCCGGATTCGTCACCGGGTGGTGTTTTTCTTTAATGGTGCCCAGGCTATTCCGATAACTGGTTTTGCCTTCGGGCCCGTATGCCCACAACCTCGTAGTGGCCGTACTTGCCTGGCTGCCAGGGGCTTAAGCCCTTGTACTTGCCTGCCAGCTGCATTAACGACCAAAAGTCATCGTCGCTGATGCCCTGCGGAACCACGCAGTTAATGCACGCAGTTTGCCCTTTAACCAAAGACTCGTGTGTGGACCACCGCTCTCTACCATTCGGTGTCTTCTTGTAGTAGCACCGCTCCAAACACTTATCCCGTAACTCTGCGTCAATTTCGATATCCCAGCATATACCCTTTATCGACTCTAGATGCCTACCGAGCATCTCGGCAGCCAACTTCATGTTGGCTGCCTGCCAAGTCGCCAAGAATAATATTTTAGCACTAGGGCCCGGAGAACGCATGAACGAAAATCGCCCTGTCTTAGGGTTTTTTTCGTTACCTAGGCAAGGGCTTAAAAACCTGATTTTTACTGTTAATTCTCTCATCGTTTGTTTCCGAATCTGTGCTGGTATTCCCTGCCAAAACTACCGTGAACGAAAAATACGTCAGGATCGAAATAACCTTCTAGCCCTAATTCCTTCAACCAGTTCCTAACTAAGTAACCTAGCAGACGTTTGCACGCATACCGCATGTCCTGCATATTCCGAGGATACTTATCCGATTCAGCCAGAGCCCCGCTCTCTCTGATAAAGCTTTCTTCATCTAACACACTGACTGTGTTGATTAAGAACGACGTTCGAACACTTTTAGCTGTCGGCACCTCGTGGAATCCTGCTCCCCATGCCTTCTCAAAATACGCAGGAGTCAGCCCGAAATACGCTTCGAATGGCTGCATACGTAGCGGCCGGCTCGCAGATAGAAACCAACGGGGGTCAACAATCATCGACACCAGCCGGATCGCGTAGCTTTTCGGAATACCAGCAAACTCAAAATGCTTCGCCATACAATGATGCTTGAAAACAGTCTCCACTAGATCACTAAACCCCTCCTCGTTATTGGCACGCAGCAACAAGTAGTTGTTGAAGCTCTGACTCGTAACTGTATGCCACCGATTTGGCAAAGCATCATGCACCCTTAGAACCGTCAGACAGTTCAAGGCTTCCTCCAGGGTTGCCTTGCGGTTAGTGCCGACCCTGTCCGAACCCACACGCACCCAAGCCTTAACCTCCTGCTGGCTCAGGCGAGAGTATAGCTCAGTAATCAAACGGTAATTCGAGGGACAGCCTATTACCCGGTAATCCCCGGGTTCAAGGCTGGCCTCGGTGTACAGCTTATCGAAGGGAGCAAAACTACCGCTTGAATCAACGTGCCAGTAGTCCCCCGTCCCTCTAGTATGTAAGCATATCAGATCTTTTGGGTTGCTTCCTTTCACTAAATGTCAATCCTTTTGTATCTCGACAACCTGGTCAAACACGCCGCCCAGCTCCTGGACATGCGTAATCACGACCAGCTGCCTACTCTCAGTGACCTTGCTCGCCAGTTGCTCCAAGGCTTCGTGGAAGTAAGTGATATTATCTGCATCCAGCCCTGCCGTAGGCTCATCTAGAAACATCATACCAGCATCATGACCAAAAACTCGATCAAGAGCAGCCCTAAATGCAATCGCAAGGACTACCTTTTGGCCTCCGCTTAGCTGTGACGCCTTGACTGGCGGCTTTCCTGGGAAGAAAACCCGAAAAGTCAAATCATCTGACGCTTCAACGAAAAACGGATCGTTAAACAATTCCAGATTTTCGTTGATGTCACCGACAAGCAGTTCCATGTTCGACTGAGCTACGATCTTCGGCAAGTTATTCCAGTGGAACAAGTCACCGGTTTCGCTAATTACCTCAGTCAAATTCCGGATTTTAGCCTGCTCCGCCAGCTTCGATTTCAGGCCCTCCAAAGTCCTTCTTAGCCTCTCCGCGGAGAGGTTAACCTCGCTATGAAGCTTCTCCAGCGTATCTAGGTGATGCTCAAGCTCTTGCTGCTTCTCAATCAAATCAGAAGCTGCAATGAAATCGTCTGCGTCCGGCATCTGGTCAACCAACTCCTGGTTGGATTTAATCTCTGCTATGAGCTTCTTTTCCTGCTTACGCAACTCTTGAACCATGGCTTTGAGGCCCAGAATGCGGTCCTTCGAGTTCTTCTTGAGATCTGCACGAATATCCCTCGCCTGAACTGCCAGCCCGCCAATCGCTTTGAGGTCCGAGCGTTCAAACCCTTCAGGCAATTCGTCCTCGTGCCAAGCCAGCTGCTCTTTTGCCTTCTCGTGGGCCTCCACAGCCTGCGTGTAGGCACCAGTTACCTCTTCGTGCCTCTGTCTCAAAGCAACGAGCTCCTCATACTCGCCTTGAAGTGCTTCAATCTCGGCATCACGTTCCTTGATCTTTGAATTAATTTCGATCAGGTGATGCTTGTCTACAGACTGCTTGCAAGTGGGACACTCCTCGCCACGAATAAAGTTTGCTTTAGCGAACTCCTCGAAATGATTCTGCAAACCCTTAAGAGCAAGCAGCTCCTCTTGGCGTGTGTCAATCTCGTCTATGCGATCGCTGTCTTCCTCCTTCAACCCCGCGACCGTAGCCCTCGCTGTCCGCCGATCCTCCGCCGCCGCTTTAACCCGCTCCTTAACAACGCGGATGTCCTTGCAGAGCGTCTTCAGCCCTGAGTACTGCCGAGTCAGCGGGTACAAAGAATGCTCTTTTACTTTGAGCAACTCCCCCCGCAAAAACGACCGAGTCTGTTTCGCCAGCGAGTGGTGGCCTTCGTACTTGGTGATAGACTCTCGAACCTCTTCAAGCTCAGGAGTCCTGGTTGTCACAAACTCCAACGCAACGTCACACTCCTCTTTCTTAGCCAGCAACGCGTGAGCTTCTTCAATTACTGAGTCTTCCACCTGTAGCTTTTCATCTGCCTCAAACTCGTCACTCAGCTCCGCCAATCGAGCTTCATGCGTCTCAAGCTGCTCGGTCAACTCAAGACTGTTGTCGATTATATCGGTGCCCTTGATCTTGTTGACATACTCGCTGCACGTCTTATGTATCCTGCTGGCAGAAGACACGCCGCACAGGTGCTGAAACGTCTTAGCTCGTTCGCTTGCTGTTTGGGACAGGAACGAAAACATATCCCACTGATTAACAAACACGTACTTATCGATGATCGACTTGGGTATGTTGAGCTCCCTCTCGATCGCTTCGTTGACCTCGCTGGCCTTCGTGTACTCCTTCTCCCCGATGTTCAGTTGATTCTTGTTAGGCTTTAACCACCTCGTCAGGAGGAAGTCCTGGCCCCTATGGCAACCTGCCAGCTCGATAAAGCTGTTGGCTCTGCCACAATCGTTCTTAATGACGTCAGCCTTCGTGCCGCCGAAGCGGCTAAAGTCGTTTGTCAGTGCCGCGTACACTGAGTTGATTAGGGTACTCTTACCAGCTCCATTGGCTCCGAGGATGCCAACAAGACCCTTAGCTAATTCAACAACCAAATCCTCGTGCGGCCCTACATTCTTCAGTCGTATCTTTTCAATTCTCATTGGAACCTCACAATTACCTCCCATTCCGCCACAATCGGCTTCTTGAACTTCACGTGGAGCGGTTTGGGACCGTGTTTCTTTTCGTACTTGTTAACATCGATCTCCGTATCGATCGGCACCACACGATGGTCGTCCATGCCGCGGATATACCCCGCGGGCCTAACACTCAGCCTGTACGGCCGATCTTTGTTTTCTTCTGCCCAGCCGTAAATTGCTTCCTGACAGTCTTCCACGAGCCAGTGTGAAGGATGGCCACGCCAGTTTGTCCAAGTGAACCTCATGCCGTGCTTACGCAAGACACCCTCCCCTGTCTCGTCGTCCTGCTGGAAGCTGGGCAACCGGAACCAGGACATCCACCTGCTGTTCGTCAGCGACGCATGTACGAGCTTTCGCGACCAATCTTTGTTGGGCACGTGCTCCAGGAAATGCCAGGCTAAGTAGATCTTGGATGGTGGCAGCTCCTCGATCGCACCGTCAGTAGCCAAATCTGCAATCCGAAATTGCATTTTTCGATTTTCTACGTCCTTGCGATATTTTTCGCCCTCTGCCCTCTCGTACCCGACGCACTTATCCATGCGGATTGAATCTAGCTCTTCTTTTGTTAGGTAAAACGGCATCGGCTTGTTTTTCGACTGCTTCAGATGCCGTCGACTAAACTGAATAAACTCAATCGTGGCGTTCCCCTGCTTGGTTCCCAGATCCACAATATCCAATTCATGATCCCTCATTAACTTGCTCCTTTATCCATTTCTGTAAAACCTGTTCCGGCTCTCCCCCTGACAGTAACGCCGTGGCAAGACTGTGAGCCAATGGCCGCTCTTTCTGATCAACGGCCGTATCCAGGCAGTCTATCATCTTCAAGCGGTCACTTGCATCTACGTACTCCAATACGTCGAGGTCGTTCTCCGCTTCAGGACGCACTATCTTGTAGAAGAAGTGAGCATCCTCAGCGTATTTAGAGATGACCGAATTGCATGCGGTATCGAGTTGATCCGAGTTGTGTACGATTCGAATCAACGGTTTCCCCAGCCCGATGTCACGGATAAGTTCCGGCTGGCGGCCATCCCAGTAGTTTTCATTCATCTCGAGGCTTGCCCGAATCGCATGGTCCAGTGCTTCAGGAAAAACAGCCTGTACTCCGTCCCAAGCCGTCATCTTCAACTCAAACCGCCGTCGCCCTGGGATTTCCACGCTGTGAATGTGAGGGGATGTGCCGTCAGCAATTTCCACGACCCAAAAGTACTTGTCGTCCGGCTCCGAAATTGACCGTAAATGCGTACTCCCCGGGCTGATCACCACCAGCCCTTCCGTCTCATCACCACCTGCAAGCCCGAGCAGCTTGATATCCGGCTGGGCGGCACGCTTGCAGATATTCTCGTGATAGTCCCCTGTGATCAGGTACTTGACGTTGTCAGGAATATCCTCAAAGCAACCCTGTGGATTGCCTACGCCGCCCATGAAGTCTTCCCAGACCTGGTGGCAAACAAGAATGTCTGCCTTAGCGACCGACTCGTCCTTCAAGTTCTCCTGGAGCTGCTCTCGAGAACAATAGTCAAAACCGGTCATCATCAATCCGCCAACATTGTACATGTCCTGGAACTTCAGATGGCGAACGCCGTCAACCAGGGACGGCCACGGCTTTTCCTGCATGCAGTGCTGACCCTGGTTGAAATAAACGCGGATACCTGCTTCAATCAAACTTGACAGGCCGACCGTTAAATGATGTATCGCAGTAGATTGATTTGTTTGCTTATCCAGGATGTCTCCTGCAATAATCACTTCATCAATCTCGTTGTCTTCGTCTAACGCGTAACGGACTATAGCCTGCCACGCGGCGTAGCTGTCGCCCTCGATGGGACGATGCTTCCAAATTCGATCCGACAGATGCAGATCGCTTGTTACTAAAACTTTCATCCTTCACCTCGGGGTTTAGAAATGTCTGAAATTAAACCAATTGCAATGCCCATCTCTGAACTCTGTGATCGCCTCACGATCGCCCAACTTAAAAAGGAGCGACTGAGTGACGAAGAGATCAACAAAGCGGGATTGCAAAAACAAATTGAGTACTACGAATCTGGCGTCGACATGGACCGACCAAAGCTCGTAAGCCTGGTCCTGGACCTGCACAAAATCAACGGGCAGATGTGGGACGCCGAATACGCAATACGAAAAGGGCTCGACGACGATCTCGGACTGGAAGAGATCGGCCGCCGAGCCCTTAAAATCCGGGATTTAAACCGGGTGCGTGTTTCCGTAAAAAACGAAATCACTGAAATTGTAGGTCAGCCTGAGTTCAAAGACTGCAAGATGAACCACGCCAGCAGCTAACCGCTATTCATGTTCGCTGGAAGTCCACTCCCAGACCAGCCCATGCATGTCATGCAAGCCCCAGGCGTTAGGTAACTTTGTACCTGCTGGCTGGACAGAGTCACAGTTTCCAGAATACCAAGCGTAATCTGAAAGGTTTTCATCGCTGTCTCCAAAGTGATACGCGGTATCTGACCCCGCACGGCAAGCGTACTCCCATTCTTCTTCCGTGGGTAAACGGTATGAGTCTCCGGTCTGCTCACTCAACTGCTTACAAAACAGAACCGCATCGTCGTACGACACTCGCGTGACCGGATGACTGGGCATGTAATCCCCGTTGTCGTCCGGCAAGGAGCCCATTACGCTGACCCAATCACGTTGTGTAATAGGCGTCTTGCCCATTTCAAACGCCTTAAACTGATTGCCCTTACTATCGCTGCCTGCGGGAATTTCTTTGAGCTCAATAGATGTAGTTACAGTCATGTTAAATCTTTCAATAGTTGAAATTGGTTGAAACTAAAGCATAAGTGGGTAATCCCTAAACGTCCGTGTCTTTGAGCACACGAAAGCCCAGGGAGTTGAACCGGTAGTCAGGCGAGTTCCTGAAGCGGATCGCCGAACGGCAGCGGCCGGGGTGGGAGTACCAGCCGCCACCCCGGGCCACCCGGTACTTTACCTCCTCCTTGGAACTGCGGAGCACACGAAAGCCCAGGTTGTAGGGACGGTAGACAGGCGTGTGCCTGCTGCGGTTCGC
>Ga0209362_1000533_pt1 | contig 33804 bp, 38 predicted proteins | sample SaaInlV_165m_DNA_FD_184680 | JGI IMG/M metagenome (GOLD analysis project Ga0209362, IMG submission 184680) | Marine microbial communities from expanding oxygen minimum zones in the Saanich Inlet - Saanich Inlet SI037_S3LV_110m_DNA (SPAdes)... | ecosystem: Environmental > Aquatic > Marine >... | reverse complement strand
ATGTCTATGGTTCTTTACAGCACATAACGCTTAGCTCAGCGGCGCGCGCCTTTGGCGCGTCCGCTGGAGCTTTTTGTTAGCAATTTATTAAAATATCCACGCAAGGGAGAATGTAAAAAAACTTACAAACAAGAAAAAACCTATAAGCATAGATGGAAGTTCACCAACAAGCCCATCACCTGCGACTAGTGCAAATAAGACCATTAAAAAGGTGCTTATTACAACACTGTAAATTAAGGCATCTTTGAAACCGATGCCAGCATCAGCCGCAACAAACCAGCCAAACAAACTAGAACCTATTATTTTAACTCCCCACATTAAACCAAAAATAACGCCACCAGCGATGAGCATTAAAATTGTAAAAGCAACTTTATCTTCTTTTTCCATAACTTATTTACTTTTTACTTGGTTTATTCATGTCAGTCATTGTTCCCATGCTTCCAGGAGGCATAGCCAATTCTCTTAGCCCTTCCATTGATGCCATTTTCTCATAAACTCCTTGAGTTGGAGCTACCCAAACTACACCAGATCCACTAAAAGTTTGTAGCATACCTTCTCCTGATACCGCAGTTGACACCCAGCTTTTACTACTTTTTTCTGCTCTAAAATCTATGCCCGCAGTTCTCATTAAAGCAAAATTACCATCAACGCTAAGCTTTTCATTATCTAATATAATCATATCAACTTCTTGCGTAGGTACTGGAGAAAATAGAACCGCTATTCCTGTGCCTTTAATACTGGTTTGCCACCATCCTTCTCCACCAAGTAACCCAGATGAAACATTTTTTTGCATTGTCGCACCAATATCTAGGCTTGAAGTACCCGCATAAAACATTCCTTTATCACAAATAACACCTGATTTGTCATTTAAGCGATGCAAGAAAAAGTGACCGTAAGTTGGTTCTAAATATATTACCCCAGTTCCATGAATCTCATTTACAAAAAAGGACTCTCCAGAAGTTACTTTTCTAGCAAGACCTTTTAATATACCGCCACCTGTAGAAGCCTTCATTTCAAGGTCCCCTTTCATATAATACAGAGCACCTGGCTCAACTCTTATTTTTGAGTTTTTTAAAGTTATCCGAACCATTTTTAGTCGCATTCCTGCTTGGGATGCAAAGAATAATGTTTCTGCTGTTCTTGTATCAGAAGACCCCCTTAAAATCGAATATTGCACAACTTCAACTAAAGCTTCATCTGTTTCTTCACTTGTGATTACTTCGAATGCTTCTTCTTTCATTATTTTCTCCTTGTATATTGCTAACAGTTAATATAAGGCAATATTGCCTCTTATTCCGATATTATATATAAAATATGTTGCATTGACTGTTCTGCATAAATTTATGTTAATTACACTCAATATTCTATATTACATCTATATATTAGGTGTTATGCAGTAATAATTAAATATACACGGAGTAGATGAATAAATAGCCGTAAACTATAGCCCACTTATAGTTATTTGTCAAGCAAGTATCCGCCTCTGTAAGCGCAAAGTAGTTATGCGATAATTACAGCTAATCTAAACTAGCTATAACAAACCTTCCTTTACCCTCCTCTTTTGCTTGATACATCGCATTATCTGCAATCTGGATCAACCCCTCCAATTCAACAGCATGCTCAGGAAAGAGTGCGACCCCTACGCTTACTCCAATAACAACCTCTTGCTCATCTACCACTATAGCTTTTTTTGTCTGCTCTATAATTCTATCAACAAGTCTTTTAACAACCTCTAGATCATGAATATTGATTAGAAGTACTGCAAACTCATCACCCCCAATTCTAAAAGCAAGATCATATTTTCTCACTGTATCTAAAAGCCGTTTACTAAAAACTTTCAGCACTTCATCCCCAGCTGTATGTCCAATATTATCATTTACTGGTTTGAATCCATCAAGATCCAGATAGAGCAGGGCTAAATGCCCTTTCTCACGATTGGCTCGATCTAACTCCTGCGCCATTCTTTCATTAAAACCACGGCGATTAAGTAGTCCAGTTAACTCATCATGCACTGCAATCTTGGCAAGCTCATCTACTTTCTGTCTAATCTCTTCCTGCAATCCACTCTGCATAACATTGGCAGCCGAGAGTTCATCAGTCAACTGTTCAAGCTCTTGCTGTTTTTTCTTATGCTCGTCAACACTATCTTTGAGACGAAAAATTAACTCATCATTAAAGTGATGTCTATCCCAACTTTCACACAGAGAGCTCGCAAGTAGGTAGAGCTCATCTGACTCAAATGGTTTTCGCATAAACAGTACATCACCACCCAATTCGATGCGTAACTTGCGTATATCTGAGTCTGAAAATGCGGTCACAATCACAATTAGTAAGTTTGGATCTAATTTACGAATCTCTTTTGCTGTTTTTGCCCCATCCCAACCAGGAGGCATCCGCATATCAAGAAATACGACGGCATAGTGCTCATCTGCCATTAATGCCCTCTTGACCTGCTGCAGTGCTAAATGCCCTTGATCAGCTGTATCAATGGAAAAATTAAGATCATCTTGTAATACATTAGAGTCTGTACTATCAGAGAGTATACTATTTATGAAGCTATCTGATTCAGGCTCAAGAATTTCTCGGTAACGCTCTAGAATTAGAGTGTCATCATCCACAACCAATACATTACGGTTTTTCTGAAAATTAACTTTTTCTATTTCACTTCGCATACGCACATAGTACCTGAATAAACAACTCAATAGTCTATTTCACGAAAAATATTTTTGTAAATATATGCAAAATAGTCTATTATGTGTAAATATTATTCACACAAAATGGCTGTGATAATTATTGGAACCGTAGTGACTTAATACCCACTTTTTTAAAAATAAATTTCAAAGGAAATAACATCGTGAAAAAAATTATTAACACCCTCTTTGCTATAGCTTTAAGTGCCACAATATCTACTGCTGCTGCATTTGAGTTTAATGAAATGTATGTCGCTACTCCTGTAGAGGAGGGGATCAGCGGAGCAGAGGTAGATCAGTCTATTAAAGATCTATCGGTTAGTGAAGGTATTTTGCATGTTGCAATGTTCCCACTAAGCAAACAGGTTGCGCAAGTTACAGGTAAACCGTTTCGTCACCTCTCTATCCATAATATCTGTGACGCTAAAACAGCTTCGATACTTGCCGATATAAATGATGCATTTGTAATTGTTATGCCATGCCGTATAGCTGTGGTAGAGGGCAAAGATGGTAAGGTTAGATTGTGGAGTATGAATCCAGCAATGATTACTAAAATGGCGATGCCAGAAGAGGCCCGTCAGGCAGCTCTAATTGTTGCAGAAAAGATGAATAATATAATTGCTGGTGCTTCTGAGGGTGCATTCTAAGAGCCGAACCAGAAACTATCTCCCTTATCCAAAAACTCTTCATAGGGGAGATAGTGTGATCCATCACAAGAGAAATTTAGTGCGACAATACCGTTTATTATATTAAGTGAACCTGCTCGCAGGTATATCGTCTCATCTATTTCACGCAACCACTTAAATCGTTCTAATATTTTGCGCACGCTCTCTTGCGGAACTAAAGCATTTTCTGGATATTTGCGTCGAGGATAGGCAAGACAGACTGATGGATTAAGAATCTCATCTAGCACATGTACTCTATAACGGTATGGATCTTCATAGAGCCAGATTGTTGCTCTGGAGCTTGAAAAATGAAGTTTTGCGTGAAAAATGCCGCGCTCTACAATAAGCTCATCAACTATAGATACAACATCATCCACGCTATCGTCCATTGGACTAACCGCTCGGCTCTGAGTAAAAACTTGGTGGCGAATAGATGGGTCGCCTTTTACTTGAAGCCAAATCCTGCGATCTTCTGACGCCTCCTCCATCTCTGGCAACATCCCTAACTCAAAATCTGCACAGACATATCCTGTTGGAGATTCATTGACATCAACTCCTCTCACCAACTGCACAGCAGTTAATAGGCTACGCTTATTCTTTTTACTAATATAGACATCAGAGAGAAAGAAACCATCACTCGGCACAACTTTAGATATATATGGGCGTTCTGACAAATTTTGCCCGACACTACTACTATCTATACTGCCATCAGGAAACATATTAGAGCTGATTTGGACACCATCTATATCCACAATATAGAGGAGTCGGCAAGATGGAATTTCATCACAATTTTTTAAAGCATACATCAACACAGCATCTAGTTTCTCACGCTCTCCCCACCCTTGTGCACACCTCTCTGCAAGCTGCCCCATAAATTTTACAAGGTGCTTTTCAAGAAAATTCTTTCTTACTTGAAGTGTCTCAGTGAATGTATTCATTCTGTATACTATAGCAGAAATTATTGCAGAGGAAATTTTAGTGAGTCGAAAGAGCCAATTAAAAAATAGTAGCAGTACAATTAATCTAGAAAAAATTCGTCTGGACAAGTGGCTCTGGGCTGCTCGTTTTTTTAAAACTCGGCGCTTAGCTACTAATGCAATATCTGGAGGAAAAGTTCATCTGAATGGGAGTAGAATCAAGCCATCTCGTTTAGTAGCTGCGGGAGATCAACTTAAAATATTGCGGGGCGAAACTCGCTTTGAGGTGTTGGTTGAAAAGATAGATCCGCAACGCCGCGCTGCAGTGGAAGCTCAACTACTATATTCCGAACTTGAAGATAGTGTAAAAAGTCGTTTAGCTATTGTAGAGCAGAAGAGAGTAGAGCAACGCTCGCGCGCCAATAGAGAACGCCGACCTGATAAACGGCAGCGGCGTAAACTTATGGAGATTAAAGGCGAAGGTTACTAGTAACTATTCAGTTCACCCCTGAACAGTTACAACTGCAACTGAATAGTTACAGTTATTAAAGCACATCTACTTCGGTGGACGACCTGCTCTCTTCCGCTCATTCTCTGTCAGTAACTTCTTGCGCAGACGAATAGATTTTGGGGTCACCTCAACCAACTCATCATCATTGATAAACTCAAGCGCTTGCTCTAGAGTCATTCTAATTGGAGGAGAGAGAATAGCATTCTCATCAGTACCAGAGGCGCGTACATTAGTTAACTGTTTAGCCTTAATAGGATTAACAACAAGGTCATTATCTCGCGCATGAATTCCAATCAACATCCCTTCATAGACCTCTTCCGCATGCCCCAAAAAGAGTCGTCCACGATCTTGAAGATTAAAGAGGGAGTATGCCAGTGCTTTACCCTTATCTTTTGAGATAAGAACTCCATTATGACGCTCTCCGATATTTCCTTCTACTTGAGGACCATATTCATCAAAACTGTGATAAATTAGACCAGTCCCAGAGGTGGCAGTAAGAAACTCTGTACGGAAACCAATTAAGCCACGGGATGGGATAGAGTAGTCCATTCTAATGCGTCCTTCACCATCTGGAACCATATCTTTAAGCTCGCCCTTACGCTCGCCTAACTTCTCCATAATAGCACCTTGATGATCCTCTTCAACATCTACGGTTAAATTCTCATAAGGCTCACTTAACACTCCATCAATCTCTCTCACGATAACTTCTGGGCGGGATATTCCCATCTCATACCCTTCTCGGCGCATAGTTTCAATTAAAATTGAGAGATGGAGCTCTCCTCGTCCAGCCACTCTAAACTTATCTGGATCTTCACCTTCATCTACTCGTAACGCTACATTGTGGATGAGCTCTTGCTGAAGGCGTTCGCGAATATTACGGCTTGTAACAAACTTACCCTCTTTACCCGCAAATGGTGAGTTGTTCACCTGAAAAGTCATACTTAAAGTTGGCTCATCAACTGTCAATGGCGGCAAGAGCTCTACAAAATTTGGATCACAAATTGTATCTGAAATACCGAGCCCATCAATTCCTGTGAACGCTATAATATCTCCAGCAGTTGCATGTTCAACTTCGACCCGCTCTAGTCCGTGAAAACCTAAAATCTGTAACATCCGCCCATTACGCTCTTTACCATCTGCAGAGGCAATTGTGACATTGGAGTTCTTTCGTACACTACCTCGTTCAATACGCCCTACTCCAATAACTCCGACATAGCTCGAGTAGTCTAGTGCTGTTATCTGCATCCTAAATGGTCCATTTACATCTACATCTGGATAGCTTACTTTAGATACAATCGTCTCAAACAACGGGATCATATCACCATCAGTTGCTTCCACATCCAGACTAGCAAACCCTTGCAGCGCAGAAGCATAAACTATCTGAAAGTCAAGCTGATCATCTGTTGCCCCTAACCGATCAAAAAGATCGAAAGTCTGATCTACTGCCCAATCTGGACGAGCGCCTGGACGATCAACTTTATTAACTACTACAATAGGAGATAGCCCCTGCTCCAGAGCTTTTTGGGTGACAAAACGGGTTTGCGGCATTGGCCCCTCTACTGCATCAACCAGCAGTAGTACTGAATCCACCATAGAGAGAACTCGCTCCACTTCTCCTCCAAAATCGGCGTGTCCTGGAGTATCTACAATATTGATACGGTAACCGTTCCAGCGGATCGCTGTATTTTTTGAGAGGATGGTAATGCCCCGCTCTTTCTCAAGGTCATTGGAGTCCATCATCCGCTCTTCAGATTCTCCACGAGTCTCAACGGTTCCTGACTGCTTTAACAGTTCGTCAACAAGGGTAGTCTTACCATGATCAACATGGGCGATGATTGCGATGTTACGCAAGTTTTCAATAGAGTCTGTCATTTTATTATACTCACAAAATTATGCCCACAAAGATGGGCAAATAAAACGATCAATTATACACTACTCTGCTTGCTGCTGGGTAACTCTACCTTTAATTCCGCTCAGGAGTTCTGAACTGCTTACTCGATAACTCAACTTCTCTGCGTCACTCTTATCTCGATACACCCCAAGTCTCAAACGATATAGGTTGCGTCCAGCTAGATTCTGTTTTCTTATAAAGGCACTTTTAAAACCACCCTTTTTAAGTTTCCCTAATAGCCCATAAGCATCTTTACGATCTTTCTCCTTATAGGTTTTTATCTGCACCACCCACCCAGCTAATTTTTTACTTAGTAGCACAGGCTTCTTTTTCTTCTTTTGGTTACTCTTAACTGCCTTATTTTTTTTAATGCTGCTGCTAGAGCTAGCTATAGATGTTCTGGGAAGAGTTAGGAGTGCTTTTGTTGCAAGATTATTCTCTGGATCAAGAACGAGTATATCTTGATATATTTCACGCGCCTTTACAAATTCTCCATACTTAGCTAACAACTCTGCCTCGGCAAGTTGCCTCTGAAGCTGTGCTGCAACGATCTCTACCTGTTGCAGATCTGCTAGTATCTGTTTTCCTACTAGTGCCTGCTTAGTCATTACCTCTAGTTCATGTAAAAGTTTTCTCTGCTCTACTTGCTGCTGCTCTGGAACTAATGACTTCTGTTTATCTACGGCAGCTTGATACTTCACCATTAGTTGTTTTACTGCTTGAAGATCCCCTCCAGCTAACATCTCATTAGCATTTTTCAATATACTGCTTAACTTAGAGACAAACTTCTGTTGCTGTTCCTGCTTAATATCCTGCTCTCGTTCTAATTTCTGCTTTGCTGCAAGTTCTGCAATAAGTTTTGCTGACTCCTCTTGCTCTATTCTCAACTGTTCAAGTCGTATTTTATCTAGGCGCTGACTCTCTAACTTTTTTATTGCTACAAGCTTCTCTGCTGCAGCCTGTTCCGCAGCTTTTTCTTTCGCCCGTCTCTCCGTCTCTTCTCTCTTTTTGCGGGCTAGAATTTTCTTCTTTGCAGCTTTTTTTTCCGCCTTTTTTTTAGCTAAAACTTTCTTATCTTCTACTTGCCTATCTTCTATACGTGTTTCCTCAACAAGCGTAGGTTCAACTACAGCACGCTGCTTTGAACTCCAAATATTTACACTTTGACAACCACTTAATAGTAGCGCTAGTAATAGATAACTTATTGTTGTTCGCATAAATCTGTCTCTTTTTATAAATACCAGAGGACCCAACCTGATCAATAGTAATACATTCTATATGGATCTAAACGGTGGTTCAATATTTTTTTTAATGTATATACTTACTACACTCCAAAACAGTATATACTCTACAAACATAATCACGCACTATAAGTACAAACTATTAAAGAGTAGAGCAAAATATATTTTGAGTGAAGTAATCTCCATCTCCCCAGCTGATAGCTACCAACGAATCCAGGATGATCCGCGCTCACTGTTAATTGATGTGCGCTCTAGCATGGAATTTCTATTTGTAGGACACCCTACCGGAGCGATCCATATTCCTTGGATTGATGAGCCAGATTGGAATATAAATCCTGATTTTACAGTAGAAGTACGCAAACGCTTACTTGGTGGGGTTCATGGAAATAGTGGCTCTGCAAGCGAACAGGGTGGCGCACCTATTATTCTTGTCTGTCGTAGTGGCAAACGATCGGTTGAAGCTGGGAAGAGACTATTGGCCGATGGTTTTAAGCAAGTATTTAGTATTAATGAGGGCTTTGAGGGCGAACTTAACAGCAAACATCAACGCAGTAGTATTGGTGGGTGGCGCTTTCGTGGCCTCCCTTGGGAACAGTGTTAACTTAGCAGACAAAATCTAACTTAGATTTGGAGGATCCATTACATGACAGAAAACAACACAACTATAAATGAACAAAACTCAACAGGAATGCCGGAAATAAGCACTAAACTTAAAATGATAGGTATAGCTGCTGGTGCTGGAATGGGTCTATTTATGTTTAGTATGGGGGTTAATATGAGCCAGATGACTGGCGCCGTTGTTAAGATGGGTGACAATGTTGAGAGCATGGCAAAAGATATGCGCGATATGCGAGTACGGATGTCAACTATGGCAGAGAGTATGGCTGAAGGGCAAGCAGGAATGTCTAAAGACTTTACTAAAGTAAGAGTTGGCATGGAAGCTATGGCTGGTAATATGGATAGTATGAGTAATGATATGCACCAACTCAACCTTAACATCGGCGGAATGTCGAGCAAGATAAACGGAATGTCTACTAACATAGGCTCAATGTCATCAGCTATCACAGGGATGAGTAGTGACATTAGTCAGATGAATGGATCAATGGCAACTATGAATCACAATATGGGAAGTATGGCTTATGATATTAATAAGTTTACCAAGCCTGAAAAGTTGATGATGCCATTTATGAACTAATATTTAAGAGTATATTTATGAAACAGCGTACAGCATCTATTGAACGCAACACCTTAGAGACTAAAATAAAAATTACCATTAATTTAGATGGTTCTGGTAAATCAGATTTTAACACTGGCATCCACTTTCTAGAACATATGTTAGAGCAAGTGGCGCGCCATGGATTAATAGATATCTCTATTGAAGCAGATGGCGATCTACATATTGATGGACACCACACCGTGGAAGATATTGGAATAACTTTAGGGCAAGCATTTGCTCAAGCGTTAGGTGATAAGAAAGGGATAAAACGCTATGGTCACTCCTATGTACCACTAGATGAATCTCTCTCTAGGGTAGTGATAGATTTCTCAGGGCGTGCTGGCTTAGAGTTCCACTCAAGTTTTTCGAGTCCAACTATTGGGGAGTTTGATACTGAGCTCTTTTTTGAATTCTTCCAAGGCTTTGTAAATCACGCTAATGCGACTCTCCATATAGATACAGTTCGTGGTAGAAATAACCACCATATCGCTGAGACCATTTTTAAGGCATTTGGACGAGCTCTGCGGATGGCTGCTGAAGCAGATGAGCGCATGGCCGGACAGCTTCCATCAACTAAAGGAGCTCTATAAAAGTGAGCACCATTGCTGTTATTGATTATGGAATGGGCAACCTGCGTTCTGTCTCAAAAGCGTTAGAGCATGTATCACCAAACTCAAAAATTATCGTAACCGATAACGCCGATGCCATTCGTTCTGCAGATAAGATAGTATTCCCTGGAGTTGGCGCAATGCGGGACTGTATGAATGAACTCGAAAAACATAACCTATCTTCGCTAGTAAAAGAGATTGCAACAGACCGCCCTTTTCTTGGAATATGCTTAGGAATGCAACTACTTTTAGATAGCAGCGAAGAGAATGGTGGCACTGCTGGGCTTGGTATACTGCAAGGGGAGGTCAAGCAGTTCCCTAAACCTGCCCCCAACTCAGGAATTAAAATTCCGCACATGGGGTGGAATGAGGTCAACCAGATATCTACTCATCCACTCTGGCACAATATTCCAGATAAGAGTAGATTCTACTTCGTCCATAGCTACTATGCCTCACCAACCAACCTTACCGAGGTTGCGGCTCGCACTAACTACAGTTTAGACTTTAGCTGTGCTCTACAACATAACAGCATCTTTGCTACTCAATTTCATCCAGAAAAAAGTCAGCTAGTTGGACTACAACTACTAAAAAACTTTACTGAATGGAATGGACAAGCTTAAAGCGCAAATAGGATTAACCATGATCATAATACCCGCAATTGACCTAAAAGATGGGAAGTGTGTCCGCCTCCGCCAAGGAATTATGGAGGATGAGACCATCTTCTCTGATGATCCAGTAGCAGTTGCTGCGCGTTGGGTTGAACAAGGTGCACTTCGTCTCCATCTCGTAGATCTTAACGGAGCGTTTGATGGAGAACCTGTAAATGGCGCTGTAGTCAATGCTATAGCTGCAGCCTATCCAGACCTTCCGATTCAGATTGGAGGCGGGATTCGTACTGCGGAAACAGTCGAAAGTTATCTTCAGGCTGGAGTTGAGTATGTAATTATCGGAACTAAAGCGCTCACTGAACCTGAATTTATTAGAGAGCTCTGCCGTGATTTTGCTGGACATATAATTGTGGGAATAGATGCAAAAGATAGTAAAGTTGCAATTAAGGGGTGGGCTGAAGTTTCTGATCGTGACGCTACTGAACTTGCTCAATCATTTGAGGATGATGGGGTCTCCGCTATCGTCTACACCGATATAAGCCGTGATGGAATGATGCAGGGGGTCAATGTTGAAGCAACCAAAAAGCTTGCTGATGCGGTAAATATTCCAATTATTGCATCTGGCGGCATCACCGATATGAGCGACATAAAAGGGCTCTGTAAAGTTGCCGACAGTGGCACCGACCATAAGATTATGGGAGCTATTACAGGACGAGCTATCTATGAAGGAAGTTTAGATTTTGCTGAAGCACAAAACTACTCTAACAGGTACGCATAGATATGGGACTTGCTAAACGAATCATACCTTGCCTTGATGTAGACCAAGGTCGCGTAGTCAAAGGTGTTAAGTTTGTAGATATTAAAGATGCTGGCAATCCAGTTGAAGTTGCTCGGCGCTACGATGAGGAGGGGGCTGATGAGCTAACTTTTCTCGATATTACAGCTAGCCATGAAGGGCGTGAAACTATAGTACAAGTAGTTGAGGAGGTTGCTAGTGAAGTATTTATTCCACTAACTGTAGGTGGTGGAATTCGTGAGGTTGCTGATGTGCGGAGAATGCTGAATGCTGGTGCTGATAAGGTAGCTATTAATACAGCAGCCGTATTCAATCCAGAATTTGTAGCCGAAGCTGCGGATCGCTTTGGATCACAGTGCATTGTGGTTGCTATAGATGCCAAACGAGTCTCAGCAGATAAAGAGCCACTGCGTTGGGAGATATTTACCCATGGTGGGCGTAAAAAGACTGGAATTGATGCGATTGAGTGGGCTAAGAAGATGGTAGATTTTGGAGCAGGAGAGATTTTGCTGACCAGTATGGATCGAGACGGGACTAAGCAGGGATTCAACTTACCACTTAACCGAGCAGTTAGTGAATCCGTATCTGTGCCTCTAATCGCCTCTGGTGGAGTTGGCAACCTTCAACACCTTGCTGATGGAGTTTTAAAAGGTGGCGCAGATGCAGTGTTAGCCGCCAGCATCTTCCACTTTGCAGAGTATAGTGTTGGTGAGGCAAAAGAATTTATGGCAGCTCAAGGAATTGAGGTTCGCTTATGAATGATTCTACAAGCGATACCAGCAATCAGTGGCTAGATGAAATCAGATGGGATAGTCATGGACTTCTCCCTGTTATATCTCAAGATGTAGAGAGTGGAGAGATTCTTATGTTTGCTTGGATGAACCGTGACTCTCTACAGTTAAGCGTAGAGAATGGTCACGCCGTCTACTGGTCTCGTTCCAGAAAAAAACTCTGGCATAAAGGGGAAGAGTCTGGACACCAGCAGATAATAAAGTCAATCCGTATTGACTGTGATGAGGATGTACTTCTTATTAAAGTAGAACAGCGCGGCGGCATAGCCTGCCATACTGGGCGGCAGAGTTGCTTCTATCGAGAGCTTAATGGTGCCGAGTGGAAAAGTATTGCTCCAGTTATAAAAGACCCTGCTGAGATCTATAAACATAGCTAAACCAACATATAAAACATAAGCGAAAATAGCGATAAAAATGAACTCACTCAAAAAATATATAAATTTATTACCGGCTTTATCCTTACTACTTCTACTGCCTCTTCAGGGTATAGCTGGGGGAAAAGAGACAGCAACTATATGGTCTGCTGTTCAAGTACTAGAGGAAATTTTGGATGAGTCATCAGAAGAGAGTATTCCAACTTCACTCCTTCGTAACGGAGATGGCGTTGTGATCTTGCCAGGTATGTTAAGCGTCGGCTGGGGAATTGGGCTGAGTCACGGTACTGGCATTATGCTCTTCCGTAAAAATAAGATCTGGAACAATCCTGTTTTTGTATCAATGAGTGGTGCCAGTTTTGGCTATCAAATTGGTGCGCAATCTAGTGATGTAATCCTCTCATTCAAACGCCCTAACACTATCAACAGCCTCCTTGATGGCACAATCACTTTGGGAGTTGATGCTGCAATTGCTGCTGGTCCTATAGGGAGAGATACTACGCTAGCAACTGATGCAACCCTCGATACTGAGATATACTCTTGGTCCCGTAGCCGTGGTCTTTTCGCAGGAGTAGCATTAGATGGCTCAGCACTAAGTGTTGATGAAGAGGCTAATGCTGAATTCTATAAACAGCCGGGCATTACTGCTGAAGATATTATTAAACAGGCTCCAGACAATCGCTCTAGTGGTTTGCGCCGCCTTAAATCTCTCCTTAACCAACATATTGGAGTCTCTAATGAGTGATATACTCTCTGAGCTAGCTACTGTTCTTGAGTCAAGAAAAGATTCAGATCCAAGTGAATCTTATGTAGCGCACCTCTACAGTAAAGGGTTAGATACAATTTTAAAAAAAATAGGGGAGGAGGCAACAGAGACTGTGATTGCAGCCAAAGGAGGAGAGCGCTCTCAAGTTGTCTATGAGATGGCCGATCTCTGGTTTCACTCGATGGTTCTACTTACTCAACAAGGAATCTCACATCAAGAGGTTTTAGAAGAGCTGGAGCGCCGTTTCGGTCTCTCTGGACATACTGAGAAAGCATCTAGGGTAGATAGCTAAGTTCGTAATAGAGTAGATAAATGAGAGGAAAATAGTTTTGAGTACACACCGCAAACATAAAGATAACCAGCAGAGTGCTGAGGATTGCCTCTTCTGCAAAATGGTAACAAAAGAGATCCCAGCAGACATTGTATATGAGGATGCTGATATTTTAGTATTTAAAGATCTCTACCCTAAGGCTGAAGTTCACCTCTTAATGATCCCAAAACAGCACTGTGCAAGCCTCTCAACCCTCACCCCTGATGAGGATGCGGTTGTTGCTAAGATGATGCGCAAACTACCAGAGTTAGCTGAAGAGCTTGGACTACACGATGGGTTCCGTACCATTATAAATACGGGTAGTGGTGGTGGACAGGTTATATTCCATCTTCACATTCACCTCTTAGGTGGAAAAAATCTACCTGGCTTTGAGTAGATTATAAGTTTTCAAGGTTGAATTTGTATAACCACAAATCTGCGTAACCACATTGTGGCGAGATAGTTATTGGGTTATAATTCTTAAGTTATAATTTTACATATTTACATAATAAAAGGAGTTAGTACGATGGGAGTTGGTGGAATTGGAGTTTGGCAGTTACTTATTATCTTAGTTTTGGTGATCCTAATTTTTGGAACAAAAAAGCTAAAGAATGTAGGCGGTGATCTTGGCGGTGCAATTAAGAGCTTTAAGAGTGCCGTTAAAGGAGAGGAGAAAAAGGCAGATGATGCTGACACCAACTCTGAGCCTGCTCAACTAAAACAGGCTGAAGAAGATGTGATCGAAGGTGAAAAAGTTAGCGACCCTGTTAAAGAGAAAGGTAACGCTTAAACAAGCTCTTCACTAATGTTTGATATTGGATTTTGGGAACTAGCCATTATTGGCATAGTAACTCTGCTCGTAGTAGGGCCAGAGAGAATGCCCGCGCTTGCTCGCACTGCGGGCAAGTGGTTTGGCAAAATTTCTCGTTTTGTCAGTTCGGTTAAATCTGATATTGATCGCGAACTAAAAGCAGATGAGATGAAAAAAATGATGGAAAAACACTCCAAGTCTGCTGGACTGCATGAAATTCTAGAAGATGTAAATAGCGGAGTTAGTGACATCAATCAGGTTGCTGAAGAGGTCACTTCTGAGACTAATCAAGTTGCAAGAGAGATTGAGGAGAGCGCTCCCCAGGCTGAGCCATTAAATAGTTCAGAGGGAGATGCCGATAGAGCAAAAGATAAATATAATAGTGATGATGAGAACTACTCATGAGTGAACTCACCTCAGATGAGATTAAATCTGAACAGTCATTTGTTAGCCACCTAATTGAGCTCCGCGACAGACTGCTTCGCATAGTATTGGCTGTAGTTATAATCTTTATTGCTATGTTTGGTTTTGCCAACGACATCTATCACTTTATCGCTACCCCTTTAATGGAGCTTTTGCCAGAGGGACAGAGTATGATCGCAACTGGGGTGATCTCTCCATTTCTTACCCCTTTTAAATTAACCTTAATCTTCTCATTTTATATAGCTATCCCCTATATCTTATATCAGGTCTGGGGCTTTATAGCTCCAGGGCTCTACAAACATGAGCGCAAGATGGTGATTCCTCTAGCCGCATCTAGCACACTGTTATTCTATATTGGAATGGCATTTGCCTACTTCATTGTGTTTCCAATAATCTTTGCATTCCTTACCAACACCGCTCCAGAAGGGGTTGAAGTGATGCCAGATATGAAAGATTATCTGGATTTTGTACTAAAACTTTTCTTCGCTTTTGGAGTAGCCTTTGAGGTTCCTATCGCCACTATCCTCCTAGTATGGATGGGAACCACCACCCCAGATAAGCTTCGTGAGAAACGCCCATATGTAATTGTAGGTGCATTTGTTCTCGGTATGCTCCTGACCCCACCAGATATGATCTCACAAACTCTTCTCGCAATTCCAATGTGGATTCTGTTTGAGGCAGGTATCATCTTCTCTCGCTTCTTTGTGCCTAAAGATGATGATGATGATCCTAGTCCAACTTCTGACGGATCTTCTAGCACAAAGAGATCTTCTAATATAAAAAGTGGCTCTAAACAAAAACACGCTTCGACAGTAAAATCGGCCGACAAAAGTGAAGAGAGTGATGACTCTCTGAGCGAAGATGAGATGGAGGCTGAGTTAGATAAAATAGAGGCTGAAGAGGCTTCAGAAGAGAGTAAAGAGCGAGAGGAACGAGCCCGTAAAAGGGCGCGCCGAGCAGCAGACAATGTTCGAATGGATCACTACGAACCACCAATCTCAGAACGATACGGACCACTAGATGCCGCAAGTGAGAAGATGTTAGACGAAGAGTTAGATCTAATGGATGGGACGGCAGAAACTGAGACTAAAGTTAACACTGATCCAAAGCCAAAACAAGATTAAGCAACTGCGACATTCACTTTTACAGCCCGTGCGCGCCTGTTACGGAGCTCATCTTGAATATCTTTTCCCTTAAAACCATCAGCAATAACTTCCGCCACAGCTACCCCTTGCGCTGCCGTAAATGCTGCGCTTAAAGTATCACCTTGTGTATACTCTCTATCTTCAAATCCACTACGACCACGCTGATCAGCTTCACAGCAGAGCATAAAATCTTTTAACTGTTCAGGGTTGCGGAAGGCTCCTACTGATTCAAAAAGTTTTACTATAGTCACGGGGCGCAGTTCGTCAGCTCTATGGTAGTGGGTATGAAACTCAGCAACTTGAAGTGAAAGAACACGAAACTCATTTGGAACTTTAAGACGCTTACAGAGTTGTTGCGCTAATTTTTTACTACGCAGCTCATGCCCATGATGTTTTGGTAGTTTAGTTGTTGGGGTTGTACCCTTACCAAGATCGTGGAGCAGTGCAGCAAAACGGACTGTTGGTTTACTACTAAGTTTAACTGCCTGCTCTAATACCATCATAGTGTGAACTCCACAATCAACTTCAGGATGGTGAATGGCAGTCTGTGGCACTCCGTACAGCCGTTCAAGTTCAGGAAATATTTTCTGCAATGCTCCACATTTATGCAGTACCTCAAAATAGCGTTGTGGGTAGTCTGTATTCAGAGCTTTTAGGGTCTCCTGCCAAACTCTCTCTGGCACTAAAGCATCAACTTCTCCCGCCCTGACCATCTTCTGCATTAGATGGTGAGTATCGTGAGCGATATGAAAACCCCACTTTCCAAAACGGGCAGCAAAACGAGCAATGCGTAAAATACGCACAGGATCTTCACTAAATGCCGCTGAAACATGGCGAAATATACCGTTACGCAGATCTTTCTCGCCATTGAACGGATCTATTAAATTGCCATCTCTATCTTCAGCGATAGCATTTATGGTGAGATCCCGACGGAGTAGATCCTCCTCTAAAGTAACACTTGGATCCGCATGGACGGTGAAGCCTCTATATCCAGGCGCGGTTTTGCGTTCAGTACGCGCCAAAGCATATTCATCATGAGTTTCAGGGTGAAGGAATACTGGAAAATCTCTGCCTACAGGTTGAAATCCTGCCTGCAGCATCTCCTCTTCTTGTCTGCCAACTACAACCCAATCATACTCATGGGGCTCAAGGTTTAGGAGTCTATCGCGTACTGCGCCACCAACTAGGAAGCGGCTCTCTTCAATAGAGCGAACGCTATCCAACCGATTTTTTTATAGAATCAACAGAAACGAATTGAGGTGAATTTGTATCTTCATCTATAAATTTTGGACGCATAGTGCTGATATCTACACCTGTAGCCGCCGCAAGTTCTCGTTCACGCTCTGCGATCAAGCCAAAGCAGTCACGCATATCTTCAAATGTCTGTTGAGTCAAAGGGTGCTCGCCGCCATCTTGTGGCGCAGTTTCACGGGCAATTGCGCCCAATGTTCTTCGCACCATACGTAATACCCGCTGCTCTCTGCTCAATTCACTATTTTGTTGTTCCACTATATTTAATATCTCAGTAGGATTTAATATCTCTATAACGCAATAGCGCCGCGCAACTTTTTAAGTGCACTCTGTTCGATCTGCCGAATTCGTTCTGCTGAGACACCATATTTAGCAGCCAGCTCATGTAGCGTGCTCTTTGTGTCAGTTAACCAGCGCTGCGAAATAATATGTTGACTCCGCTCATCTAGAGTAGAAATTGCAGAATGCATCTGACCGTAAGTTTTACTCTCCCAATCATCTGTCACCACCAACTCTTCAGGAGTCGCTTCTGGAGACTCTAAAAATGCAGCAGGAGCAAATGTACTTTCATCCTCGTCATCACAGCCAACTGGAAGATCAAAGGAGCTATCTTGACTACTAAGACGACGCTCCATCTCTAGCACATGCTCTGGTTTTACCCCAAGGTCACTTGCAACCGTCTCAACTTCCTCACGATTAAACCAACCAAGACGCTTTTTCGCGCTACGCAAATTAAAGAACAGTTTCCGTTGAGCCTTGGTAGTAGCAACCTTAACAATACTCCAGTTACGCAACACATATTCATGAATTTCAGAACGGATCCAATGAACCGCAAAAGAGACTAAGCGAACCTTTCTTTCTGGATCAAAACGGCGTACCGCCTTCATAAGCCCAAGATTTCCCTCCTGAACTAAATCAGCAAGAGGCAAGCCATATCCAAGATATCCTCGGGCAATATGGGCAACAAAACGGAGATTATGCAAAACTAAACTCCGCGCAGCCTCAAGATCACCATCTTGATGAAATTTAACCGCTAACTCATACTCCTCCTCTCTGCTCAGAACAGGAAATTTGCGCAGAGTCTGCAGATAGCTATCTACACAGCTAACCGATGCTGAGGGAAGTGTGTTACAGGTCGTTTGAAGTGCTTGGGTCATAATCTGGCTCATAATATTTTACCTCTTAAGTTATCTATCTTATTGGCTGTATTGACTCAATAGAGATAGTTGACTAAATTAATAAGGTAATTATAACAGACTAAACAGAGGCTCGCAAGTAGAGGCTCGCCATTCTTACCATTCAAGTACAGCAATATCTTAAACTCTAAAAATCAACTATTGCATCCACAAACTCTGCAGCTTTAAATGGGCGCAGATCATCAATTCCCTCCCCTACTCCGATAAATCTGATAGGTAGCCCCAATTTTTTAGCGATAGCAAATATAACCCCACCTTTTGCTGTGCCATCTAATTTGGTGAGAGTTATTCCTGTTAATTGCACCGTATTATTAAACTGCTCTGCTTGATGAACTCCATTTTGACCTGTACCAGCATCAAGCACTAACATCACTTCATGAGGAGTTGCAGGATCTAATTTTTGCATCACTCTTTTAACTTTCTTTAACTCCTCCATCAAGTTAGATTGAGTATGAAGTCGCCCTGCACTATCAGCAATTAGGATATCTATATTTTTAGCGCGCGCTGACTCTACTGCATCATAGATGACGGATGCACTATCAGCACCTGTCTGCTGGGCAACTACTGGAATATTGTTTCGTTCGCCCCATGCTTGGAGTTGCTCAACTGCGGCAGCACGAAATGTATCTCCTGCAGCAAGCATTACAGTTTTCCCCTGCGAGGAAAACTGTTTAGCCAACTTTCCAATTGTGGTAGTTTTGCCTGCACCATTTATGCCGACCATTAAAATTACTGTTGGTCCAGAGTCTACCAGTTGAAGTGGTTTTTCACACGGCTCAAGCAGTTCGACCATACTCTCTTTAAGAGCTCTGGAGATAATCTCAACATCACCGCTCTTGCTACGACTAATTCTATCAGGAAGGGCACCTAAGATCTCTTGAGTAGCATCAATACCTAGATCGGAAGTAAGGAGACGGGTCTCCAACTCCTCCAGCAGCTCATCGTCCAGACTTTTTTTACCAAGTAACAAGTCACCAAGACCATCCCCAAGATTGGTGCGAGTTCGAGTTAAACTCTGTTTAAGCCGACCAAACAGTCCTGGAGAAGCACTACCCTTATCTTTCGTATCAACATCATCTATTTTTTTACCAAATCCGAACATTATGCTTCCTATTTTATAACAGTGTTAATTCGCAGTTGCAAATTATTAAGACGACCACTCTTCTGCTTATTCTACGGACTATTCTACTAGAGTGTTACAACATAAACAAACTGCCCTGTCTAGCCACACCTAAACCATATAACTACTACTAATAATAATATAAGAGTTTAATAATATACTTATAGTTAAAACAAAAGGTTGCATAACTATAAAAAATAGTAGAGAATGGATTCTCGTTCAAGTAGTAAAAATTCTACTTGAGCTGGACTAGCTAATATTTACATTATTATAGTCATAGTAATTTGTAATAAATTTTATTTTCAACAACCTTGAAGGAGTAATACAATATGCAACTAAAGACGTTTGCAATCTCCGCTCTAGCCGCTACCCTCGTAGCTGGCTGTGGCGCAAATCAAACTGCCGTTAAGAGCGAAGCTAGCGATAAGGGGGCCACTAAGAGCGCTCCTGTTAAAGCTAAAGCCAAAGCGAAACCAGCAGTAATAGCTGGAGCTTCTGGAGCAATGCTTGCCAGCACCTGCGAAGGGTGTCACGGTACTGACGGAGCTAGTACAGGACCTGCAACCCCATCTATTGGTGGTATGTCAGAAGATTACCTAATCGAAGCGATGGAGGAGTTCCGTGATGGAGATACTCAATCCACTATTATGGGTCGTATCGCTAAAGGATATACTGATGCTGAAATTGTAGCTATGTCTGAATACTATGCTGGCGTAGACTATGTAGGAGTAGCACAGAGTGCGGATAGCTCGACTGTTGCGAAGGGTGAACAGTTACATAATAAGTACTGTGACAAATGCCATCACGATGGTGGTTCAGATGCGAGTGATGATTCAGGCATTCTAGCTGGACAGTGGGCTCCATATCTTCAATACACCATGGAAGACTTTATGAATGGTGATCGTGATGTTGGTCGCAAGATGAAGAAGAAGATGGACATTCTGCTCGCTAAAGAGGGACAGTCTGGTCTTAACGCAATTATTAGCTACTACAGTAGCCAACGCTAAGGAGGTATGAATATGAATACAAATATGAAAAAACAATTTAATCGCAGAGACTTCCTTAAAGTATCTGGTGGAGCGGCTGGCGCTGCTGCAGTAGGTATCTCTCTCTACTCTTCAACTGCTTTAGCTGCAAAAGCTCGTGTAGTTATCGTGGGCGGTGGTATGGGTGGTGCAATGGCAGCTCGTCATATCAAGAAAGCTGATCCAGCTATTGATGTAACTATTGTAGAGCAGAATGCAAATTACCATACTTGCTTTATGAGTAACTTTGTAGTGACTGGGCATCGTCAATTAGACTATCTTGCACACGGATATGCAGGGCTTGCCGCTGAAGGTATCAATATTGTAATTGATACTGTAATCGGTATTGATGATGACGCTGTGAAGACTCGTGGCGGTAAGAGTATTGCGTTTGATCGCTGTGTTGTCTCTCCTGGAGTAAACTTCAAGTTTGTGGAAGGTCATAGTGAAGAGATCTCCAATACTAAAGTAACCCACGCTTGGAAAGCTGGCAAACAGACTCAACTACTGCGTGACCAGTTAACAGCAATGAAAGATGGGGGAACTGTTTTGATCGGCGCTCCTCGCAACCCATTCCGCTGCCCTCCTGGCCCTTACGAGCGTACAGCACTAATTGCTGGTTACCTCAAAAAGCATAAACCAAAGTCAAAAGTTATCGTACTTGACCCTAAAGATAAATTCTCTAAATTCGGACTCTTTACTGAAGGTTGGAGAATTCATTACGGGTATGGCACAGAGAACTCATATATTGATTGGATCAATGGTGCTAACGGTGGATCTATTGAAGCTCTTGATGCCGACTCTATGACTGTAACTGCAGAGATCGAGGACTTTGAAGCTGATGTAATCAACATCATTCCTGATCAAAAAGCTGGTCACATTGCTGAAGTAGCTGGTCTTACTGATGACTCTGGCTGGTGCCCAGTTAATCTACATACCTTTGAGTCTACACTGCGTAAAAACATCCATGTAATTGGTGACGCCAGTCAGGCAAAAGGAATGCCTAAATCTGGATATGCTGCATCATCAGAAGCTAAAGTATGTGCCTCTGCTATTGTTGCTATGATTAATGGTGGGAACCTAGAGAGCCCAGCTTATGTCAATACTTGCTATAGCGTACTCTCGTTTGAGCCTAAAGATGCTATCTCTGTTGCGGCAGTATATAAGTTGCGTCAAGATGGGTCTAAGATCCAGAAGATGTCTGGCGGCTTGACTCCTAGTGGTGACAAGAGAAATGCTGCTCACCGCGCGCGTGAAGTTGACTATGCATTGAGCTGGTATGAAAATATCACCTCAAATACATTTGCTGATTAGTTTAACAACTAAAAAGTAAAACGCACAAAAAACCCTCGGAAGATATAATCTTCCGAGGGTTTTTATCGTTAAGAGCCTAAACTAAACAGACTCTACACTCTAACTCTACTGCTGTGGAGCAGGTGCACGAGGAGCTACAGGTGCTGGAGCATACTGAGGAGCGTACTGAGGAGCGTAACCGTTAGGAGCATATCCATAACCCTGCCCATAACCATTTCTGTTACCATAACGATAGTTATCATCATCGTTATCATCCCACTCATCCATCATCTCTTCCATCCAGTACATTGGAGTCCACTCTGGCCAATCATTATCATCATAGCCATTATTCCAACCACTGTTATTACCACCAAACCATCCAGCACTAGCTATGCTTGTGGTTACCATTGCTGCTACTGCAACTGCTGTTAATGCAATCTTTTTCATAGTGTAATCTCCTGTTGATAAAATCTATACTAAATATACTTAAACACAACTCTTAAAATAAAAATGCTGCGATTGAGATAATTATACTATAACTTTATTGAATATGCAAGTAGTTTTTTATAAAAATTTCAAGGCTTGATAGCTAGGACTATCTCCAATCCCCCAAAAAGAACTCTTTCAACCACCCTTTTAAATCATTCACAGCAGATGAAGAGGGGAAGGATGGGTTACTATTATCCTCGATCTCAGCCTCGATCTCGATCTTCTCTTCTAAACTTTGAGCAGCCCGCTGTTCTCGATATTGTTTCCAACCTTTGCCAGCCACTTCGGTCACAGGGGTAATATTATCATCGCTAGGTTCATCACCATCTTCATCCTCTGCAGTCACTTTATCCGTTAAAGGAATAGTTACAACCGCTGGCATCTTTGTAACCTTCTCTTCTGCTTGAACTGGTTCTGGCTCTAACTTGAGCTCACTCTCTTGCTTTAATTCACCGCTATCCGAACCTTTACTATCGACCGAAGCTGTCGCATCACTCTGACTAGCTGTTTCAGTTGCCTGCTTACAATCTTGACTTTGCACTGTCTGATACTCTAACAGACGCAATAATCTACGATTATCTTCACGAATATCAGAGAGCTCATCTTTAAGCTCATGAATCATACCACGCAAGTCAGTCAGCTCACGAGCTGTTACATAGGGGTCTGGTCCTGCTGGTGGAGGTGTAGCTGAAGCAGAGCGAGGCTCTGACTCGGCTAAAGATGGAGAGTCCTCAAAGTTTATATCATCAAAAACTCGAAGGAGTTCAGATGTCTCAACTCGTCTCTTACCATCTCTGCCTACGCTATAGGCAAGCTCGCCAGCACTAAACATACGATAGATGCTGGAGCGACTTTTGCCAGTTAATTCACGAACCTCTTTAATACTATGAAGCATAGTTTAATGATACACTTTAAGAGAGACAATTTCCTATAATTTTTCTCATATTTTCAAGAACTCTAACGGCTCAATATTTATCTTATCCTCTTCCCTGAGTTAAGCTCTATGATTTCACTTGCTCTGTCACTGCCTCCACAGTTACCAACCATTATCTGATCTAACTCTAAACCAAACTCAGCCTCTACCATAAGCGCACTCTTCAATGCAGGATGTCCGCTACGGTTTGCGCTGGTTGAGACTAAAGCCGACCCTACTGCTCCACACAGCGCAACAACTGGGGGAAAATTAGTTAACCTAACAGCCACAGTTGTATGAGCTCCTCGAATCCATACTGGGCACTCTGCAGAGGCTGGAACAATCCAAGTCGTCGGTTTTTTATCATTACCTACTTCCAACTTGCTCCAATTTGCGTTACTCTTTAGAGAGACAAAAGGGGCGAGTTGCTCTTTAGTTGTAGCAAGCAGGATGACCCCTTTTGACATGGAACGCTGTTTCAGCTCTAACAGTGAAGAGAGTGCCGCATAGTTCCAGGGGTCACATCCGAGACCATAGACCGCCTCAGTTGGATAGGCAAAAACAGCTCCGCTGTAAAAGAGCCGCCTAAACTGCTGTAGCTTCCAGCCAGTGTAATGTGATAAAGAGTGGGACATACTATTGTGAGAGATAACTATTGTGAAACATACCATTTATGATTTCAAGACTAATGTGTAGAGTTAAAGTATACACTGTAACTACTGCTAGAGCCTTAATAATGACTTTAGCTCAGCTCCTGCTTTTAACTCTGTTAGCACTTACCCATACTTCGAGCTGGGCAATAGCTACTCTCAACAAAGTTACTATCACCCCAAACAGTATAGAGTCAAACGGAGAGCAGCGGCCTGTTGCCGTGTTAAAGCTTAAATTTGACCAACCTCCATCTAACCCTACTCTCTTCTCTATTCATAGCCCAGAACGCCTAATAATTGACATTCCAAACAGTCAGCTTGGCGATAACTTACTCTCTACCCTTCCCACCCAGCTACCTTCTCCTTTAGAGAAGGTAGATGTTGCAACGAACCAGAGAGAGAGTCGCTTGATTATCTTGAGCAGAGCTCCTCTTTTTCACCAATTACGCTTAGCTGGAAGTAGCGTAGAGCTTGCTCTCTTTAACCAAGCAGATCAAAATGAAACTATACCCACTATTAAAGATAGCTCTACAGATATAGATTCACCCTTGCCATTAATAGAGAAGCAGACTGTTCAAGTCATTCCTCTAAACTACTCAACTGCGGCCGATATGAGAGAGAGCTTAATTAATGAAAAAGAGATTGTTGGAGTTGATGCACGAACCAACTCTCTAATTATTGAGGGGAGCAGTCAGCGCAGAGAGGAGCTCCGCGCTCTAATCACTAGTTTAGATACTCCATCACAGCAAGTATTAATAGAGTCTAGAATAGTTATAGCCTCAACTAATTTTAGCCATGAGCTAGGAGCACGTCTCGGCTTAACTCATCTTGATGCTGTACAAAATCGTTGGGGATTTTCTCTCTCTGGCAACAGTGAAGCTGCCAATAACGCTCTTTCTGGAACTACTCCTGGAGTTAGTGGAAGCGGCAACCGTCTTGCGGTAAATTTACCTGTCTCCTCTCCTAGCGGGCAAATTGGGCTAACTTTAGCCAAGCTTGCAACTGGAAGTTTAATTGATCTTGAGCTATCAGCTGCCCAAGTAGAAGGCAAAACAGAGATTATAGCCAACCCTAGAATTATCACCTCGAATGGCTATGAGGCAGCTATTCAACAGGGAGTACAGATTCCATATCGCTCTGATACCCTTAGTGGTGGCACAGATATAAGCTTTAAAGATGCTGTTATGGAGCTAAAGGTCACTCCACAGATAACACCCGAACAGGAAATAATTCTCACAATACAGGTTAAAAAAGATGCCGTTGGTGCTATCCTTTGCACTGGTTGTGAACCGAGTGTTGATACTCGAGAGATAAGAACTCGAGTTATGGTGGAGAGTGGAGAGACTTTAGTGGTCGGCGGCATCTATGAAGAACGTAAAAGTAAATCAGATAACCGTGTTCCGCTACTCAGTGATATACCGATTATTGGTCAGCTATTCCAGAGCAACGGCAAGAGTGAGGATAAGGGTGAACTGCTAGTTTTTATCACCCCCTCAATTATTGAAAATTAAGAGTAACTATTCAGCTCACCCCTGAAATTCACCATCTCTGCGTTGCAAAATTATCATATACGCTTGCACCCTAAAGGGCATCGAGATATACTCAAATTTTGCGCCTTGATCTGATGAATTTTAGAGGCCATCTGAATAGTTACAATTTAAGAATGGATATTTTAAAACTGTAGATGAAACATAAAAAAAGTAATATTTTTCTTGTAGGTCTAATGGGGGCTGGAAAATCTACCATTGGACAGCGCCTTGCTAAAGCTCTAGGTAAAGAGTTTGTGGATAGCGATCATGAAATTGAAGAGCGCAATGGGGTCTCTATCTCCACCATCTTTGACATAGAGGGTGAAGATGGTTTCCGTAAACGAGAAGCCGCTTGTATAACTGAGTTAAGCTGTAGAGAGGGCTTAGTGCTTGCTACTGGAGGAGGATCTGTACTAATAGAGGAAAATCGTAAACAGCTATCCGCTAATGGTCTTGTGATCTATCTGAGGGCAAGCGCAGAACAGCTTCACAAGCGCACTAAAGGCAACAAAAGCCGCCCCCTCCTACTCCAAAGCAAAGATCCAAAAGCCAAGCTCCAGCAGCTCCTAGATGAGCGCGACCCACTCTATCGCAAGATTGCAGATATTGTAGTAGAGACCGATAATAGACCAATACAGCAAGCAATCCCTCAACTAATAACCGCTATTAACGAAATTCAAACTAAAGATGAAGCAGAGGCAGAAGAGAATGGGTAACTCAACTTTAACTAATACAACAGATAGGGTAGAGGTGAAAGTCGATCTAGCTGAACGCAGCTATCCAATTCATATTGGATCCCCCATCCTTAATGACAACAAACTTCTAAATTCACTTCTTGCTCCCCACATACATGGCACGCAGGTGATGATTGTAAGCAATGTTACAGTAGCTCCACTCTATCTTAAGTATGTTGAGGATGCACTAACATCCTATCACACAGAGTCAGTAATTCTACCGGATGGCGAGCAGTATAAAAATATAGAGAGTTGGAACAGTATATTTGATGCTCTTCTTAATGCGCGATTTGATCGCAAATGTACTTTAATTGCACTTGGTGGTGGGGTGGTAGGAGACATCACTGGATTCGCCGCAGCAAGTTATCAACGAGGGGTAAATTTCATTCAGATACCAACCACCCTCCTAGCTCAAGTTGACTCATCTGTTGGTGGTAAGACTGGAGTTAACCATCCGCTTGGCAAAAATATGATTGGCGCATTTCACCAACCAGAGTGCGTAATTGCAGATACTCAGACCCTTAATTCGCTGGATGATCGTCAACTTAGTGCTGGAGTTGCCGAGGTGATTAAGTATGGCCTTATTCGTGATGTTCCATTTTTTGAGTGGCTAGAGCAGAATATAGACTCTCTATTACAACGAGATCCTGCAGCACTCTCTTACGCTATCCAGCGTTCTTGCGAAAACAAGGCTGAAGTAGTTGCTGCTGATGAGCTAGAGGCTGGACAGCGTGCTCTACTCAACTCTGGGCACACCTTCGGGCACGCCATAGAGGCTGGAATGGGATATGGCGAGTGGCTGCACGGTGAGGCTATCGCAACAGGAATGGTAATGGCTGTCGATCTGTCACAAAGCTTAGGTTGGATCAGCTCCGTAGATGTTATGCGTTTGCGCAACCTGATAAAAAGATCCAATCTCCCAGAACAGGGGCCCGCTGAATTGAGTAGTGATGACTACCTGCAACGGATGGCTGTTGATAAGAAGAGTGAAGCTGGAAAAATAAGACTAATACTTCAAAAAAGCATTGGTGATGCTGTACTCAGCACTGCGTTTTCTGAGCAACAACTTAGAGATACCATAACTGCAAATAGCTCAACTGCAGATTAAAGATACTCTATGGCAGATCCTTGCAACCTTGCACCCTACGCAGCTCACGATAGCTCTACTCGTGGACGCGCCTTTGCAGAGCAGGTTCCAGAATATAGGAGCGCGTTTCAGCGAGACCGTGATCGTATTATTCACTCCACCGCATTTCGCCGCCTTGAGTATAAGACTCAAGTTTTTGTAAATCACGAAGGTGATCTCTACCGTACTCGTCTCACTCATAGCATTGAAGTTGCGCAGATCAGTCGCTCTATTGCGCGCACTCTACAGCTCAACGAAGATCTTACCGAGTCGATAGCACTTGCGCACGACCTTGGGCACACCCCTTTTGGACATGCGGGGCAGGATGCTCTCAACTACTGCATGAAAAACCATGGGGGCTTTGAACATAATTTCCAATCACTGCGAGTAGTAGATCAGCTAGAAGAGAGATATGCAGAGTTTTCGGGACTTAACCTAACCTTTGAGTCCAGAGAAGGGATTCTCAAACACTGCTCTATAGCAAATGCAAAAGAGGTTGGAACTATTGGGGAACGCTTTCTAAACAAAACTCAACCTAGTTTAGAGGCACAATTAGTTAATCTTGCGGATCAGATCGCATACAACAACCATGATCTAGATGATGGGCTTCGGGCTGGACTTCTTACTATTGAACAGCTCAAGGAGGTCGCACTATTCAACGAACAGTATCAGATAGTAGTTAAGATCTACCCAGAGCTAAACTCACGACGCACTATTCATGAAATTATTCGACGAATGATTAATCGTCTTGTTGTAGATCTTATTGAAAATAGCAAGCTCCTTATAGAAGAGAGCAATCCTTCAGATATAGATGCTGTACGCAACCACCCGACTGCTCTCATCCAGTTCAGCTCCAATATTGTGGAGAAGAGCCGGGAACTAAAACAGTTTTTACGAGAAAACTTATATCACCACCATCAAGTTATGCGGATGACAGCAAAATCAGAGCAGATACTACTAGATCTGTTTGATGCATTTATGCAAGAACCAAAATTACTCCCCAGCGAGGCGTACCAGAGCAGTAAAAAATCTCATACAGCTCGCGTAATAGCTGATTATATCGCTGGCATGACCGATCGCTATGCACTCTCAGAGCATCAGCGCCTCTTTAATATATGAGAATATATATGCAAACATCTCCGCAAAGCGGAACACTACTTCGCTTCTATCAACTCCAGATTCAAGAAGATCTAATTGATGGCTGGACTCTAATTAGGGAGTCTGGAATACAAGATGGGCGAAGCAGCTATAAAGTCACTCACTATGAGTGCCGTGAAGATGCGCAGCATGCACTGCTTGCTCTGCGAGATCAACAGATAACTAAAGGGTTTGTCACAACCTTTGCTACAGGGATGAGTGATTATAAAGTTTAGCCTTATAGTTGACACCACACCACTCTAATTAGTAAAATCTGTTGATAAATTTTTACTCTACATTTAAACAGGACTTGCTATGAATAAAATTCTATCCGCAGCTATTGTTAGCGCCATACTAATATCCACCCAAGCATCTGCAGAAAATACTACTGTCGACACCACTTCAAATAAAGATAGCAGCTCTTTTATTACTGCACAGAGCAGTAGGGTCGGAGCAATTATCTCATTAGGTGGCACCGTCATTCCTCAAAAAGAGGTTAATTTGGTAGCAAAAATGCCAGGAGATGTTATCTTTATTGCAGGACAAGAGGGGGACCGTTTCAATAAAGGAGACCGTCTTGCTGCACAAGATATAGATGCGATGTTGGCAAAACGAGCGCAGGCAGAGGCACAACTAGCCAGCGCAGATGCTGGAATTAGAAATGCTAGAGTACAATTACGCAATGAGATTGAAAATCCTAACTCACAATCTAATGCGATGATGGGCGGACTCCCTAGCATGATGGGAATGTTTTCAGACCCAATACGTAATATGAGTGGACGAGGCGACTCTAGCTCTCAACGCAATACTAATGTTTATGGAATGAACATTCAGGTAGAGACTGCTCAAAATGCCTACGAGCAAGCTGCTGCAGCAATTCGTGAGCTTGATGAAAATATAGATAATGCTACTATTCTCGCTCCTTTTGATGGAATGATTCTGCGGAAAATGGTTGAGATTGGACAGCCAGCTCAACCCGGAGTTCCTCTTTTTCTATTTGGTGACACTAGTAGATTACAGATTCGTGCCGAAGTTCCAGCTCGTCTAGTTCGTGGCCTCCATAAAGGTATGAAGCTTAGAGCTCGCCTCGATCAAAATAGCGAAATTACCACTATAACGGTAAATCGCATCTTCCCTATGGCAGACCAGAGAGGTCATACCGTTACCGTAAAATTTGATGTAGCTGACTCCAAAGCAGCTCCAGGGATGTACACTGAGGTGATGATTCCTGATCCATCTGCAAGCTCTAGTAATTTAGTCACTGTTCCTCGATCAGCTATCGTATGGCGCGGTAGCCTCCCTGCTCTCTTTGTACTCAATAACAAAAATAAAATCTCAATGCGCTTGGTGCGCGTAGGTGAGCAGGCAGATAATGGCTGGGTTAGCATTCTTTCTGGAGTTAAAACTGGGGATCAGGTAATGGTTACTCCATCCTCCTCTACCACTTCATCAAAGTAATGGTTAGATAGAGATATTTAAATAACTATTGTAGATAGACATAACTTTTTAAAGAGATATATTATTATGAGTGATCCAAAAGAGCCCACCTCAATTGACCAAACTACGGGTGCCGAGACTACTGTTGCAGCAACTACAGAGCCGCCTCAAAGTGAATCTGCCAAAAGCGAAACTGTGGAGATTAGTAAAGATACCAAAGTATCGACTGAGGAGCTTACTGAAGATCTAGGTTTTGCTGGTCGTCTTGCTGAATCCTTTATCCACTCACCACTATCCCCTCTACTCTTTATTGCGATGATGGTAGTTGGTATTTGGGGACTTATTGCAACTCCACGCCAAGAAGATCCACAGATCTCTGTCCCAATGATCGACATCTTCTTCCCAGCTCCTGGCCTATCTTCAGGTGAAGTTGCTAACCAAATTATCGATCCATTTGAGAGAGTTCTGAGTGAGATCCCAAAAATCAAGCATGTCTACTCAGCTAGTGATCGTGAATACGGTGTGATAACTATTCAGTTTAAAGTAGGCGAACCTATGGGGCCGTCTATCCTACAGGTACATAGTAAGATTCAATCTAATCTTGATCTTCTGCCCAAGGGGATAAAACCACCCAAAGTTAAACCGAAAGAGGTAGATGATGTCCCTTCTGTAACTTTAACTCTCTGGTCAGAAGAGGTTGATGATGAATATCTCCGCACTCTTGGAGTAAGTGTACTGCAGCATCTCAAGCAACTTCCACAGACTGGGGTTGGATTTGTTACTGGTGGTCGTTCACGCCAAGTGCGCATTGAAATACTACCTGAACGCCTAGCTGGCTTTGGAGTTAGCCCTGGACAGATTGTACATGCAGTACAGACTGCCAATACTGGACACACTGTTGGCTCCATTGAGATGAGCAATAAATTCTTCTTTGTTGAATCTGGTGGATTTTTAGCTAATCTTGAAGATGTTAAACAGTTGGTAGTTGGACAACATCGTGGTACTCCTGTATTTTTACGTGATGTAGCTAAAGTGATCGAAGGTCCAGAAGAGACGAAATCAATCGTCACCTACTCAACTGGATTGGCAACTGAACATGAACAGCCTATCCATAATGCAGCGGCTGTTACAATCGCTCTTGCAAAACAGCGCGGATCTAATGGAGTATCTGTAGTTAACAGTATCCTCGACGAGGTCAACAACAACCTTAAAGGTTATCTTATCCCTGATAATGTCCATGTTGAAGTTACTCGTAACTATGGAGAGAGCGCCAACAATAAAGTTAACGACCTTCTATTTAAGCTCTTTGTGGCTACTGCCGCAGTTACCTTCTTAGTATGGCTAAGTCTCGGCATTAAACCATCTATTGTAGTCCTTCTTACAATTCCAGTAGTTCTTGTAGGAACCGTATTTATGGCAATGTTGATGGGATACACTATTGATCGTGTAAGTCTATTTGCTCTTATCTTCTCTATCGGTTTCTTAGTCGATAATGCCATCGTTATTGTTGAAAATATCTACCGACGCTGGTTAATGGCTGGATCAATGGATACAAAAACTGCGGTTGATGCGGTACGCGAAGTTGGTAACCCTACAGTACTCGCAACCTATACCGTAGTTGCCGCACTTATCCCTATGGGTTTTGTCTCTGGAATGATGGGGCCATATATGGAACCAATTCCTGCTCTCGGCTCAGTTGCAATGGTACTATCTCTATTTGCTGCATTAGTATTCGCACCTTGGTTAGCTATGCGCATAGCTCCAACAATGGAGAAATTGCGAGAGATGGAAGAGAGAGATGAAAAAATTGATGAGAAGATGGATCGCTTCTTCCGCAGTATTATTACCACTTTAGCTACAGATAAAACGAAAGGTCGTGCTTTCCTTATAGCACTAATCATTAGCTTCTTTGCTGCAATGTATATGTTCTATAACACTTCTGTACCAGTAAAAATGTTGCCATTTGATAATAAGTCGAGCTTTAGTATTGTGGTAGATATGAAGGATGGAACAGCACTTCCAACTACCGCAAACTTCACCCAACAGATCTCTGAAGAGATTGCCGATATTGAAGAGATTATTGCAACCCAAAGTTATATTGGCACTGCACAACCATTTGACTTTAACGGTCTAGTCCGTCACTACTACCTACGCCAATTTCCTTGGCAGGCTGAAATTGCTATTCAACTTACGGATAAAGGTATGCGAGATCGTACTAGCCACCAAATTGCTAGCGCAGTGCGTAAACAACTAGAGCAGCTTGAGAAGCCAGAAGGCACCTCCATCACTGTAGTTGAGATGCCTCCAGGCCCACCAGTACTTCAGACTGTAGTAGCGGAAATTCATGGTCCAGATGCGGAGACTCGCCGCAAAGTTGCAGATGATATGACTCGACTATTCCGTGAATCAGAACGAATCTCTGATGTTGATAATCTTATGAGGAGCTCTATGGAGACTTGGCACTTTGAGATTGATCGTGAAAAAGCATCTCGTCAAGGAATTTCAGTGGAGACAATCAACCAGCACCTTGCAATGGTAATGGGCGAATTTAAAGCTACCACAATTTTCCAATCACTAATTTTAGAGCCGACCTATATAGTGATGACTATTCCAGTAGAGAAACGTTCACATCTTCATCGCTTAGGAGATCTTCCAATTATGACGATGGACCAGCGCACCATTCCTCTCTCTGAGTTAGGTAAGTTCGTAAAAGTGAAACGAGATCCAATTATCTTCCATAAAGATCTGCGCAAAGTTGAATTTGTAGTAGGTGATGCAGTTGGGCGCTTAGGAGCACCCATCTACGCAATGCTTGATGTTGAACGCCTTATGAAAGAGCAGGGATATGTCACTCCAGACGGTGTAGAACTTCGTAGTGGTGAGTACACAGGTCCTCCTGCAACAGATAAAGTTACAGGCTTTGAGTGGGCTGGAGAGTGGACTGTAACCTATGAGACATTCCGTGATATGGGTATTGCCTTTGCAGTAGCTCTAGTTGCAATCTATATGTTAGTAGTTTGGGCATTTGGCAACTTTATAATTCCTGCAATTATTATGTCCCCAATTCCGCTAACCCTACTTGGTATTGTGCCTGGACATTGGATTATGGGCGCAGAATTTACTGCCACCTCAATGATCGGCTGGATTGCACTTGCTGGTATAATTGTGAGAAATTCCATCTTGATGGTAGACTTCACGATGCACTCATTCCGTGCTGGAACTCCTCTTATGGATGCGGTAATCCTCTCAGCAAAATCAAGAACTCGTCCAATTTTAATCACAGCACTTGCATTGGTGCTAGGTTCTGCAGTAATCTTAACCGACCCAATCTTCCAGGGAATGGCTGTATCACTACTCTTCGGCGTATTTATCTCCACCCTATTAACTCTAGTGGTAATTCCTTTAGGATGCATCAGTGCTGGAGAGAAGGTATTTGAAGAGGCAAAAGATATGGAAGATACTATATAATTATGTAAACAGTAAATCAGTTAGGAGAATACTATATGTTAGTAAAAGATATTATGACCTGCAATGTATACACGGTAAAACCTGATACACCTATGCGAGAAGTGGTTTCCGCTATGACCCTGTATCGAGTCAGTGGACTACCTGTATTAGAGGGTGAAAAGCTGGTTGGCTTTATTGCAGAGAAAGATGTACTGCATAAGATGTTCCCCTCTCTAGAAGATAGCTTCAACATTGGGCAGAGTATAGATTTTGAAGAGATGGAAAATGAGTATGCCTCAATACTAGGAATGGAAGTTAGTAAATTGATGACAACAGGCGTAATAGGGGTAGCTGCAGATATGCCGATCTTAAAAGCAACCTCAGTAATGGTACGCAACCGCTTCCGCCGTATCCCAGTTATAGATGGTGATAAACTGCTTGGGATGATGAGTCTTGGTGATGTTCATAAAGCTATATTTAAAAAATGTATTGATAGCAACTGTTCAGCCCGTTCTTAAATTTTAAGAGAGCAAACATAATAACGAGGAGATATAAGGTAGATGAAAAGTAACTATTCAGGACTCAGCCCCATAAACTCAGGCCACTGCCCTTTATAAAGTAATCTCAACGCCTCAGCAGATGATACTCCATTCTTCTGGCAAGTGGAGAGATAACTTCTGGTGCGAGCAAACAT
>Ga0209362_1000529_pt1 | contig 33917 bp, 31 predicted proteins | sample SaaInlV_165m_DNA_FD_184680 | JGI IMG/M metagenome (GOLD analysis project Ga0209362, IMG submission 184680) | Marine microbial communities from expanding oxygen minimum zones in the Saanich Inlet - Saanich Inlet SI037_S3LV_110m_DNA (SPAdes)... | ecosystem: Environmental > Aquatic > Marine >... | reverse complement strand
TTGCAGATGGTTATGTCGGCTATGAACTCTTTCAGCAGCTTCAATGACAGTTAAAACCTACCTAAGTTTTGATGTCGGAACTAAACGAACCGGTATAGCAATTGCTAATAGCCTCACCGCTCATGCGAGCGGTATACAAACCATCCTTCACAATAAAGATGGCTCGACCAATTGGACTCAAATTGAGCAATCCGTCAGTAAGCATCAGCCAGATAAATTTATTGTTGGACTGCCCCTAGACAATGACGACAAAGAGCAAGAGATGACATTTATAGCTCGCTCATTTGGTAGAAAGTTAGAACAGCGATTCAATATTGAAGTAATCTTTATTGACGAATATTTATCCTCTTCAGAGGCCAAAAACCAATTAAAATGGCACTACGCCCACAAGAACGCTGATAGGGGCGATGTAGATAAGCGCTCTGCCGAACTAATTTTGCAAACTTGGCTCAATGAAACCACACGCGATCAGTAACGAATCACAACTAAACTCAGCCGGAAGATTAATCCACCTTTTAGGTTTAAAAGACCTCCCAAAGAAACAACTCGAAAAAATATTAGATGTAGCTGATGGCCTCATAGATAACAAAGGCAACCTTCAGAAATCTAAAATTTTAAGAGACATGTCGGTAGCCAACCTCTTTTTCGAGCCCTCAACTAGAACTAGAAATACTTTTGAAATTGCCGCCAAACGTACTAGCGCGAAAACAATTAACGTTGACCTTGCAAACTCAGCAACCAAAAAAAATGAAACTCTGATGGATACAATGCATACCTTAAAGGCAATGCAGATTGACATGTTCGTTATTCGCCACAAACAAAACGGTCTACCTCATCATGTTGCGGAAAACATAGAAGGTGTATCTATTTTAAATGCGGGTGATGGTATCAATGCTCATCCAACTCAAGCCCTACTAGATATGCTCACCATTCGACAACATAAGAAAACGTTCGATAATTTGTCAGTTGCCATTGTAGGTGATATTAGGCATTCTCGTGTTGCACGCTCAGGAATACAGGCCATGAAAACATTAGGCACAACCGATATTCGCCTAATTGCCCCTGAGACTCTTCATTACAAAGAAGAGACGCCAGGATTAGAGCGCTTTGATAACCTTAAAAAAGGCATCGAAGGTGCTGATGTTGTTATTTCACTTAGAATGCAAAAAGAAAGAATGATCGCAGCGGACATTCCAGACGAACAAACATACTTTGAAAATTTTGGCCTTACCCCTGAAGTGCTAAAGTGTGCAAAACCAGATGTAATTTTGATGCACCCAGGTCCAGTCAATCGCGGAATCGAACTTGAATCGAGCGTTGCAGATGGCCCTCATTCAGTTATTCTTCAGCAGGTAACTAACGGCATTGCAGTTAGGATGGCTGTCATGGTAATTTTGGCTGGGGCATTTTGAAGTAATGAGTCAGCCCATCAATTACGAACTCGCAAAGGACGCCCTTCAAAAACTAAACACCGATGACACGATCTCTTCTGCTCACGGATTGTTGTGCGGCTTTTATTGCGTAAAACAAGATATATCACTAGACGATTGGCTCAATGAAGTGTTGGTTAGTATTGACTTAAATAACTTACTCGAAAAAGAATCTCACCAGGTTCTTGCAGAAATTTTTAACAATACCAGTGATCAGCTTGCTGATCCAACTCTAAATTTTTGGCCCGTCATTGCTGATGACATGTGTACACTAAGGGAGCAAGCAAATACCTTGGTTGAATGGTGCCAAGGTTTCCTAGTTGGTCTTGGACTGAGCTCAGTTGAAACATCAGATGAAGAAGTACTAGAGATGATCAAAGACATTAGCGAGATTTCACAGCTTGATGCGGACCTAGTCGACACAGAAGATAACGCTCAAGACTTTTATGAAATCGTTGAGTTTGTTCGCATGGGTGTGCTTTTTATTCAAGAAACCTTACAACCCTCAAAGCAGGATTTTATTAGTCCTGATCAGCTCCACTAAATCGCAAAATTTAGCCCTGATTTATAAAAAAAAATAGGGCAAAGAAAACTATGTATTTTTGTTTATAATAAAACCACTCTTCTCAATAAAATAGTGGAGAGTATGAATGAAATTTTTTATCAATTTAAGGGGAAAAAAATGACATTAACACATTTATTTAAAGCACAGGCTATTTTTGCTTGGTTATGGGCTGTGATGTTTTGGCTTGCACCAGAGATGGCTGCTTCAGGACCTGGCTGGGAAGTAACTCCGAATGCAATTTCTTTTGGTCAGGTAATATCGGTACCTATGTTTGCACTAGGCTATATTGCATGGAACGCTCCAGCTTGGGTTGGAGACAACCTCAAAAAAGTCGGTATGTTCATGGGTGTTTACGTTAACATTCTGTTTATTGTTGTGCAGCTATTTCATGTATCAACTGAAGCTTCTAAATTTGATCCGCTCGGAATGATTCCAACAATAATTTTTGCTGCTTTATTCTTCTGGAAGTGTCGCGCTTCTGACTAAAGTCAAATAAAAAAGCCGAATTAAATGAAAGTTTAATTCGGCTTTAAATTAATGGTGGCCACACCTAGAATTGAACTAGGGACACAGGGATTTTCAGTCCCTTGCTCTACCAACTGAGCTATATGGCCAAATCGCGTAATTATACACAAGGCAAATCAAAGTAGACTTTGAATTTCTCGCCTGATTCGCTTGAATTCTACAAATTATCTAGAAAGCGCTCAGCGTCGAGTGCGGCCATACAACCTGAACCTGCAGATGTTACGGCTTGACGATATATGTGATCTGCCACATCGCCAGCAGCAAAGATGCCTTCAACACTGGTTTGAGTTGCGTTACCTTGGAGTCCAGCTTGGACCTGAATGTAGCCATTATTAATATCTATCTGGCCCTCGAAAATACCTGTATTTGGAGTGTGCCCAATAGCAATAAATACACCGTGCACATCGATCTCCTTGGTCTTGCCATCGTTGCCCTTTAATCGAAGCCCGGTAACTCCCATATCATCGCCTATAACCTCTTCTAAGTTATGGTTCCATTCAATAGTGATGTTTCCATTTTTGGCTTTTTCTATGAGCTTGTCAGATAGAATTTTTTCAGAGCGAAACTTATCACGTCGATGGACAATGGTCACATGTTCGGCTATATTTGACAAGTAAAGCGCCTCTTCAACGGCAGTATTTCCTCCTCCAATAACCGCAACTTTTTGACCACGGTAGAAAAATCCATCGCAAGTTGCGCAGGCCGAAACGCCTTTACCTTTATAAGCTTCCTCAGACTCTAATCCTAGATATTGTGCTGTAGCTCCGGTTGAGATAATTACAGCATCCGCAGTATAGGTAGTATCGCCACCTTGAAGAGTAAACGGACGCTTAGAAAAATCAACACTAGTAATATGGTCGTTAACTATTTCCGTATTGAATCGAAGAGCGTGGTCTTTCAGGCGCTCCATTAGGTCTGGACCTTGAAGACCGTCATGGTCACCTGGCCAGTTATCCACATCAGTGGTAGTCATTAATTGACCGCCCTGTTCAAACCCACTAACCATCACTGGATTCAGATTTGCCCTTGCTGCATAAACGGCTGCCGAGTAGCCGGCAGGGCCTGACCCAACAATCAAAACTCTACAATGTTTGGTATCACTCATTATGAAATACTTTATACTAATTAACCAAATGAGTATTATAGGCTATCTTGAAAAAAAATAATAAACGAACAACCCAACATACTCCAATAAATCCTCGCTCTAAAATTGTTAACGAGTCAATTTTTATACTACTCTTAACGCTTGGTGTTATCTTTCTTATCTCGCTTGTTACATACTCCCCATTAGAGGATCCGTGGACTGGTGGAACGGTTCTTGTTAAGCCAGTTGAAAACAGTGCAGGTATATTTGGCGCCTATTTAAGCGATGTAACTATTGGCATATTAGGCTATATAGCTTATATTTTACCAATATCACTTATATGGCTAGGTTACAACTTTCATCGTGATGCAAACAAAGAAAAACAGAGTCAACTTACCTTTTTAGTTCGAATAGTTTCCTACTTCGTTATGTTGTTGTTTACTGCTGCACTTGCTCACCAATATGCCCCAGAGATAAAAATAATGGACGACCTCAAAGAAACATTTTTAGCTGGAGGAATGATCGGTAAGTCAATGCATGAGTTATTATTTTATGAACTTTTTGGTGGTGCATCCACAATAGTCTATGTTGGCATCATTTTGGTTAGCTTTAGTATCGCTTCTAGCTCATCATGGAAACATATAAGTACATCGATATTTAGAAAAAGTAACAACGATAACTCTGCCAGTAAGGCTAGCGTCCTAAAGCCAAGACCTGAAATTGTCAACTCCCAACCCCTAAAGCCTGAGGCTCTAGCAAAACAAGTTAAGAAGCCAAAAAAAGCTGAGAAAGCCGTTAAACCGAAAAAAGCTGATAAACCTCAAAAAGTAGTCGGAAGCAACCTATATAAAGCAAGCGTATCTGGCGGACTTCCAAGCCTTGCTCTTCTAGATGATGTTAATAATTCTGGACTGGGTTATAGCGAAGAGTTCCTAGTTGAGATGGGTCAGCAAGTTGAAATTAAGCTAAAGGATTTTGGTTTTGATGTAACTATTACGGCAGTAACTCCTGGCCCTGTAGTCACTCAATTTGAAATATCTCTTGCTCCAGGTATCAAAGTTAGTCAAATTATGAACCTTAACAAGGACTTGGCAAGAGCTTTACTTGTTGAAAGTGTTCGAATTGTTGATGTGATCCCTGGAAAACCAGTTATAGGTCTAGAGATACCAAACAACAACAGAGAAATGATTGGTCTTAAAGAAATCCTCTCTAGTGAAACGTTTACTAAATCTAAGTCTACGCTGTCAATGGGGCTTGGCAAAGATATCAACGGCGTACCTATAGTTGTAGACCTTGAAAAGATGCCCCACCTGTTACTAGCTGGAGCTACCGGAATGGGTAAATCAGTTGGGCTTAATGCTATTATTTTAAGTATTCTATACAAAGCCACGCCGGAACAGGTGAGGTTCATAATGATCGACCCAAAAATTGTTGAGCTAGCCTCTTATACTGATATTCCTCATCTCTTAACTCCCGTTGTAACAAACATGAATGAAGCTGCAAGTGCGCTATGGTGGAGCGTTAGTGAAATGGAGAGACGCTACACCCTTTTGGCAAAGTTTGGCGTAAGAAATATTGAGGCATTTAATGAAAAACAAATCCGTGCGAAAAAAACCGGAAAGCCGCTATTGGATCCTTCTTTTAATCCAAATACTGCAAAGGAGGGTGAGCAACATCCTGAACTTGAGGCATTGCCGCTTATCGTTATTGTTATAGACGAATATGCAGATATGCTGGGTGCTCTTGCACAAGAAGATCGTGCTAAATCGAAACGAGTTGAAGGCCTTATTGTACGTATTGCCCAAAAAGCACGAGCTGCTGGAATACACCTAATCGTGGCAACACAAAGGCCAAGTGTCGATGTCATAACTGGCCTAATAAAATCCAACATCCCTACCAGGGTTTCATTTAAAGTCTCCTCAAAAACAGATTCAAGAACTATTTTAGATCAGTCAGGTGCAGAGCAATTACTCGGTATGGGTGATATGCTTTATATGGCCCCTGGTATAACCCATCTGACTCGAATACATGGTGCTTTTGTTGAAGATAGCGAAATACTTCGAGTTGTCAAACACCTTAAAAAGAATTCTAACCCCAACTATTTAGAGGGAATTCTAACGCCTCAAAACGAAGTGACTGGCTCACAAGAACTAGGACAAACTTCAGGGGAATTAGACCCACTTTTTGATGAAGCCGTACAAATCGTTACCTCAACCAGAAGGGCGTCAATCTCTAGTCTTCAAAGAAGAATGCGTATTGGCTATAATCGTGCAGCTAGAATTATCGAAGATATGGAGGCTAGCGGCATTGTAAGCTCTATGAATAGCGCTGGCAGTAGAGATGTTTTAGCACCAGAGCCTATTGACCCTAACGACATTTAACCGGAAAACTATTACTCAAAAAACCCATTATATTTTTGGGTGTAATCAGTGTTGTGTTAACTTATTATTTGCAGCTGGAAAAAACAACTTATACGCATAATGAAAAAATTACTCTCTATAGTGTTTCTGCTAGTATTTACTACTCAGGGATATTCTCACAAACCTATTTTAAATGACAATTCAACATACCCTGCGGATGCGCCTTACGAAATAGAAAAGCCAGAAATATCAAAAGCCATCTATTCAACGCTTACAGGTGACCCACATTACTATCGAATACAATCCGAAGTAGACTTTGATTTTTATGCTGGTATTTTGGCCGCTAAGATTGACAACTGTCCTCTTAATAGTAAGTTTTCATTTGAAGTTCTAGATTCTGAATTTCATAAAATCTATCTTGCTGATGGTGAAAACTTTGAGTGGACACCCTGGTATGAAGAGTTTGGAAAGCAGTGGTATTGGAATGGTCCAGAAATCGGTCAGAACTTTGCTTCAAATGAAGTTTTTAAAGCGGGGACCTACTATATTAAGGTATTTAATAACTCAAATACTGGTCAATACATTCTGGCAGTCGGTGATATTGAAAAATTCTCGATTACTGACATTGTTGGCTTAATATTTTCGATGGGTAAAATAGAAGATGAATTTTGGGATGCCAGTAAATGCAGTAGCACTTAGTTCTCTTTATTACCTAAATTATCTTCTTTACTGACCCATAGATTAAAGAAGAAACATAAATATGTTGAAGGTAGTTCAAGAAATTATCCTTGACAGGCTCATTTCAATACTATAAAGTTATCTCAAACCAACGGTATTTGTTGGTTTTTTTTGTCTTAACAACACTATGACACCGTCAAGGTGTTCTACAAAGGAGAAATATATGAAAAAATCACTACTTGCTGCTGGGTTAACCCTCAGTTTAGCAATAAGTGGAGCAGCACAAGCTAAAACAATGGTGTTCTGTTCTGAGGGAAGCCCTGAAGGTTTTACACCTTCGCTTTACTCAGCAGGAACAACGTTTGATGCTTCTTCACAAACTATATTTAATCGTCTTGTTCAGTTTGAAACAGGAACAACTAAGGTAATTCCAGGTTTGGCTGAATCTTGGTCTGCGACTGCAGATGGTTTAGAATATACATTTAACTTACGTAAAGGTGTTAAGTTCCACACAACACCATACTTTACCCCAACACGTGACTTTAACGCTGACGATATTCTATTTAGTTACAACAGACAGTGGAAGGAAGACCACCCCTATTATGCAATAGGTGGAGAGCATCTGTATTTTGGATGGATGGGTATGGACGGGCTACTTTCGTCGATAGATAAAATTGATGATTACACAGTCAAGTTTACATTGACTAAGCCTGAGTCACCTTTTGTTTCAAATCTAGCGATGGACTTTGCGTCAATATTATCAGCTGAATATGCTGACAATCTGACTGCTTCTGGAAACCAAGCCGACATTGACTTCAAACCAGTTGGTACTGGTCCGTTTGTCTTTAAGTCTTACAAGAAAGATTCAATGATTCGTTATGAAGCATTTGATGAATATTGGGATGGTCGCTCTAATATCGACAAGCTTGTTTTTGCAATCACTACAGATGCTAGTGTTCGCTATCAAAAACTTAAGGCTGGAGAGTGTCATGTGATGCCTTATCCTAACCCTGCAGATGTTGCAGCAATGCAAGCTGATCCAGAAATTAACGTCTTAGAGCAAGAGGGCCTAAATGTTGGATACCTAGCATTTAATACAGAAAAGGCTCCGTTTGATCAAAAGATAGTTCGTCAAGCTCTGAGCATGGCTATTAATAAGCAAGCAATCTTAGACATCGTTTTTGAGGGTTCAGGCTCTGTTGCTAAAAACCCAATCCCGCCAACCATGTGGTCTTATAACCATGCAGTTAGAGACTATGCATATGATCCAGCTGGCGCAAAAGCAATGCTTGATGCGGCTGGTGTAAGCGGACTTAAAACAAACATTTGGGCTATGCCAGTTCAGCGTCCTTATAACCCTAATGCCCGTCGTATGGCTGAACTAATTCAGGCTGACTGGGCTGCAGTTGGCGTTGATGCTGAAATTGTTACATTTGAGTGGGGTGAATACCTCAAACGCTCAAATGCAGGTGAGCACGACACTGTACTGCTAGGTTGGACTGGAGACAATGGTGACCCAGATAACTTCATGGGTGTTTTATTAGGCTGTGCTGCTGCTGCCTCAGGTGGTAACCGTGCACGCTGGTGTCATGAAGAATTTGATTCTCTCTTAAATCAGGCCAGACAATTAACTGACCAAGCTGAGCGTACAGCATTGTACGAAGCAGCTCAGGAGATATTCAAAGAAGAAGCGCCATGGGTAACTATTGCACACTCTGTTGCATTTAAACCTGTTCGTAAAGAAGTAACAGGCTTTAAGGTTCACCCACTTGGAAGTCACATCTTTTATGATGGTGTCGACCTTAAATAAATAGCATTATGGCGTAGGCAATTTTTGTCTGCGCCATGTTATTTTAAAGTTGTTAGACCTAATAGCTACTTGCTTATTTTTGTATAGTAGCTATTTAGCCTACCAATTTAAGTCATACTCTAAGCTACTATGTTTCGCTTTTTAATTAACCGTCTAATGTTGTTGGTGCCAGTATTTTTTGGCGTCACTCTCGTAGCATTTGGATTTATAAGAGTATTGCCTGGAGATCCTGTAGAGGTTCTTGCTGGCGAGCGTGGCTTAAGCGCTGAAAGGCATGCCGAACTTTTAGCACAACTAGGTTTTGATAAACCTATATGGCAACAATACTTCAACTACCTAGGCGATATTTTACATGGAGACCTAGGAACTTCTCTTATTACCAATAGACCAGTAGTTGAAGAGTTTTTTGAACTTTTTCCAGCAACCGCTGAACTTGGCATCTGCGCAATAATATTTGCCTTAGTCATCGGCATTCCTGCAGGAATAATTGCAGCTATAAAAAGGGGCACATGGATTGATCAGGGAATAATGAGTATCTCCTTGACAGGATATTCTATGCCTATATTCTGGTGGGGCTTATTACTCATAATCTTGTTCTCAAATACTCTTAATCTCACCCCAGTTTCTGGGCGTCTATCTTTTTTGTTTGACGTGCCTCCCGTGACAGGATTCATGCTAATTGATACTCTCCTTAGTGATGAAGAAGGCTCATTCTTAAATGCTTTGCACCACCTGGTTTTACCTTCTATAGTTTTAGGAACAATACCACTGGCAGTTATTGCTCGACAAACTCGCTCAGCAATGCTTGAGGTTTTAAGTGAAGACTACGTTCGCACAGCTCGTGCAAAAGGCCTTTCAACATATAGAATTATAGCAATTCATGCACTCAGAAACGCAATGATTACGGTGGTAACAGTTATTGGTCTTCAGGTTGCATTATTACTTGCTGGGGCAATCCTGACAGAGACAATTTTTGGCTGGCCAGGAATAGGCAAGTGGATTATTTTTTCTGTTTTTAGTAGAGACTATTTTGCCGTTCAAGGGGGTCTATTATTAATCGCAACAAGCATCATGATTGTTAATTTAATTGTAGATCTTCTGTACGGCCTTATAAACCCTCGAATCCTTCATCAAAAGTCTAAATCATGAACAACATATCTACTCCAGTTACTTCAATAAGATCTCAACAATGGAAAGAGTTTTGGTTCTATTTTAGTGCGAGTAAAAGCGCAGTTGCAGGCCTAGTTTTTTTAACTTTAGTAATATTAATGGCTATATTTGCAGATGTAATTAGTCCACATGGCCCAGCAGAACAATTCAGAGAGTATGCAAAAATTCCGCCTGCATGGATGGAGGGGGGCCAAGCACAATTTTTTCTTGGGACAGACTATGCTGGTCGAGATATGTGGTCAAGAATTATTCATGGTTCCAGGATGTCACTACTGGCTGGAATTGTTGTAGTAGTTTTGTCAATGTCAATTGGCGTTTTTCTAGGTCTAATTGCTGGGTATCGTGGGGGCTGGGTAGAGACTCTTATCATGAGGGTAATGGATACGATTATGGCTGTACCAGGACTCTTATTAGCTCTTGTCCTAGTTGCTATTCTCGGGCCAGGACTTCTTAACGCGATGGTTGCAATAGCAATTACCTACACACCTTCTTTTGTTCGACTAACTAGGGCCTCAACACTAACTGAATTGAACCGTGACTACGTCAGCGCAAGTAGAGTTGCAGGAGCTGGGCCAGCAAGGCTAATGTTTATAAGTATTCTTCCAAATTGCATGGCGCCAATAATTGTTCAGGGAACGCTGAGCTTTTCAACAGCTATTCTTGATACTGCAGCGCTTGGATTTCTGGGAATGGGCGCTCAAGCACCAATTCCTGAATGGGGCACATTAATTGCAGAAAACCGAGATTTAATTTTAAATGCGCCATGGACAGTAACTTTTCCGGGGGTTGCTATTCTTCTTGCAGTGCTTTCAATAAATCTTGTTGGTGATGGGTTGCGAGATGCCCTCGATCCAAAACTTAAAAGGTCTTAATAATGGCTCTATTAGAAATTAAAAATCTAGTTGTTGATTTTGCCACCGCCACCGGGTCTCTAAGGGCAGTTGATGGTATTGACCTGACAGTAGATGAAGGAGAAATTGTAGCTGTTGTTGGAGAGTCAGGTTCTGGTAAGTCGGTTGGAATGCTTGCACTAATGGGACTATTGCCGTGGACATCTACTGTAAATGCAGATCATATAGTTTTTGATGGGCAGGATTTGCTCAACATGCCAGACAAAGAGCGTCGCAAAATTATCGGTAAAGATATAAGCATGATTTTTCAAGAGCCAATGACCAGCCTTAACCCTTGCTTCACTGTTGGCTATCAAATAACTGAGGTTCTAGCTCAGCATTTTGGTGGAAAGCGACGAAGCTATAATGATAAAGCTATTGAGCTATTAAATCAGGTGGGCATTCCAGCCGCTGAAAGCCGGCTTAATTCATACCCTCATCAACTCTCAGGCGGAATGTGTCAACGAGTTATGATTGCAATGATGATTGCCTGTCAGCCTAAACTTCTTATTGCTGATGAGCCAACTACGGCGCTTGATGTAACCATTCAGGCTCAAATATTAGAGCTATTAATAGAGCTTCAGAAAAGCCGAGGAATGGCATTAGTTATAATCACTCATGATATGGCAGTTGTTGCAGAGACCGCTGAGCGTGTTGTGGTTCTTTACGCTGGACAGCAGGTAGAGCAGCGCACAGTTAAACAGTTATTTAAAAAACCAAAACACCCTTATTCTGAAGCACTACTAAATGCACTTCCTGAAAGAGCAAATGATAAACTTTTAAACGCAATACCAGGAGTCGTTCCAGGTCAGATGGATAGGCCTAAAGGCTGTTTATTTAGCCCAAGGTGTGACTATGCCACAACTCTTTGTAGAGAAAAAAGCCCTAATCTAAACAATGGAATACTTTGTCACTTTCCTCTTGGAGACGAAAAAAAGAAAACAGAAAAATCCATTAAATTGGAGCCCCAATAATGCCCGAACCATTAATTAAAGCTCGCAACCTTCATAAATACTATGGAATAAAAGATGGGTTATTGCAGGCCTCTAAAAATTTGAAAGCACTTTCTGGAGTCAGCTTTGATTTATATGAAGGTCAAACTTTAGCTGTAGTTGGCGAGTCAGGTTGCGGCAAGTCAACACTTGCTCGGCTTCTTACATCTATCGAGAATCCGACCTCTGGACACTTAAGTGTTGATGGTATAGACATGGCAAAGTCTCATGACAAAGCAACCTCAAAGAAACTAAGGCAAACGGTTCAAATGGTTTTTCAAGATCCGTTTGGCTCACTCAACCCAAGGCAAAAAGTTGGTGACATAATTCAGGAGCCGCTCTTAATAAATACTGTGTTAAGCTCCCTTGAGAGAAGAGAGAAGGCACTAGAAATTATGAGACTTGTGGGTCTCAAAGACGAGTATTTTCATCGCTACCCTCATATGTTTTCTGGAGGCCAACGTCAAAGGATTGCAATAGCAAGAGCTCTGATACTAAAACCAAAAGTGGTTGTTCTTGATGAGCCAGTATCAGCGCTTGATGTCTCTATACAGGCTCAGGTAATAAACCTTTTAATAGAGCTTCAAAAAGAGCTTGGACTTGCTTATGTTTTTATTTCTCATGACCTGAGTGTGGTTCGCCATATTGCTGATGAGATATTAGTAATGTATCTAGGCAAGCCAGTTGAACATGGTCCAAGTGAGGTAATTTTCAATAACCCAAAACACCCTTATACCCAAGCTCTATTATCAGCAACTCCTAGCACCAATATCAGCATAAAACGACAGCGCATTAAGTTAATAGGTGAATTACCTTCTCCTGTAAACCCACCTACTGGTTGCGCCTTTAATCCTCGTTGTCAACATGCTCACAAGAGTTGTAAAATATCTGAACCGATTATGGAGACATATGGTGAATCTCAAGCCGCCTGTCTAGCTCTTGATGAAGGTCGTATTTGACAGTTACAAAGTTGATAATGGCTTGTAATCTATGTCATATTTAAAATAACGAGGCCCTATCATATCTATAGCTTCCTTACTTTGCCAAATCGGATCACATGGTAACCCAAGTACATTAACAGCTAAACCATATTTTATTGTTTCAGCTGTAACAGGTGCACCTGTATTCGCATCAAACATGCAAATCAAGTCTGGAGTAGTGGCAAGAACATTGTCACCTTCCATTGCTACTAAAAACTCATTTTGAAAATCAACTTGTGCCTTCCTATCAGTAAACTCATCTATACCCTCAAGTTTTACAATACCTCTATTATAGCCACCCTCAGTGCGCCTCTCAACATCCCTAACTCTTCCCTGAAAGAGGTGTTTTCCATTTAATTCTTTAACAAGAATTTGGTAAGCGTTGAAACTATGTTTTTCTATGATTGAACCAATGTGATGAATTAAAGACAAACTACCTTTTATTAGATATTTTTTGCAATCCTTGGCTGAAACTGGGTAAAGGCTACACATAGCTGAACCACCCATTTCAATAGTTATTGCACGTGCAAGCTTCTCTGTCCAAACATTGCTGATAGTGTCATAATTACAGCCATTGCCTTTTTCATCAACCATGGCCATTGGGGTTGCGCTTATACCTCCTAAAGTAAAAGTTACCATCTGTAACTCAGGAAAAGCCCTCCCCATAGCATCACCATCTATTATTGGTAACCCTAATTTTGATGCTGCTGAAAATGGAATTGTGGAGTTTAAGCCTCCAGCCTCAATACATAAAATAGCTACCACTGGCTTGGTAAGCATTTTTTCAATCATTGGAATTAATTGGGCGAACTCATTGCCAGAGGGAAATTTCTCAACCATTACTGTAGGAGCACCCATCATAGCAATAGGCAAAATCAATGCATCGTCTGGCAAAGTTTCTATGTCAATTACCTTGACTCCTCCTGACTCTTCTATACTTTGTTGAGTCATTAATTTTCCAACATAAGGATCTCCACCTCCCCCAGATCCAAGGACAGCTCCTCCTATAGCAATTGCATTTATAGATTTATTATCCACAAAAGATAGTTTTTTAATACTCATTACAATCCCTCCATTAAAAGGTCGCCAACTACAGTAACGTTGATTAATAAGTTATTGCCTGGCAAGTATGAAAGCGGGATATCCGAGATAGTTAAAACAGAAATAGATTTAGGGTCAGCATGTCTTTTAACTGCAAGACTAGTAGCCTCTTCTGTTACTTCTTGTATCGCACTATCACGATCAACCTCATCATTTAGCAACACTACTCGTGACACTTGTCCACTAACTTGAGCAATAGCTGCGCCCACAGCATTAGCAAGATCATTATGTTTGGGTGTTACAACTTCTAGCCCATCAATCTCAAGTGGCATCATCACACTTCCACCGCCAACTGCTATAACTGGGATGGCTTTGTTACTTGTTCTGGCTCTTGCAACTTGATCCGAAACCATCTTATCTAAGATTTTGATAAGTTTATCAATATTGCTTATTAATGGTGGAGCATTATTACCGACTTCACATCGCCCTGAAGCAACAGCAAGATCAGTTGCAGTTAGTGTATCACCACCAAATACTTTAGCTTTTTGTAGAAGCTCATGGCCAACAGAAACTGGTCCAATAGTCATAGGCTCTTTAAGATCAATGATGGAGCCGCCTCCTAGACCAATACTTATGACATCAGGCATTGCAAAATTAGTTCGGACATCAGCAACCATTACAGAAGTTCCAGCCAATCTTGGAAAACCATCTTTGACTTCTCCAACATCTGTTGTGGTTCCACCGACATCAACTACTAGAGCATCCTGCAAACCAGAAAGAAAAGCAGCGCCTCGCATTGAATTGGTTGGACCACAAGCGAAAGTAAGCACAGGCAGTTCAATGACCTCCTTTGCCTCAATCAAAGTTCCATCATTGCGAGTAAAAAACATTGGGCATGAGAGCTTTAAACTCTTCTGAAGGAGTTTAAAAGAATCTACAACTTCTTCAGCAAGTGGCCTCAAGGAGGCATTAATAATAGCTGCATTCTCTCTTTCAAGTAAACCCATACCACCGATACTTTTACTAAGCGTAATACTGAGGTCTGGCATTGCTTTACTTATTATTTCTAAAGCATCATCCTCCATATCTCCTCGAACTGTTGCAAAAACAGAACTAATTGCAATTTGCTTACAGCCCGATGCACTTAACTCCTCAACAGCATTTATTAATTCCTCTTTATCAAGTGGAGATATTTCTCTTCCATCCATTTCATAGCCTCCCTTTACAAGCCTGAATGATCCACTCATCCCATTAACTAAAGCTTTTGGCCAGTCAGCAAAAGGTAGTATCGATGAGCCTGATGGTAAACACATTCTGATTAATCCTGTTGGTGCAAGCCTTGTTCTTTGAACTAGAGCATTCACAAAGTGGGTGGTCCCAATAATTAATACATCAATAGCATCTGAAGAGGTTTTTGCGTCATCTAAAGCAGCCTTAATTGCTTTTTCTACCCCTGTCAAAATATCTACAGTAGTAGGGCTCTTAGCGCCACCTAGGAATTTTTTTTCCTCCATTACAACTGCGTCAGTATTTGTTCCTCCAACGTCTACTCCAACTCTAATCATCGATACTCTCCAACTCTATTCATACTAGTATTTAAACATTTTTGCGTTGCGACCATGAGTCAATTGCAACGGCTATTACAATTACAAGACCTAAGATTATTCTCTGCCAAAGAGGGTCTATCTGGTTTAAATTAAAGCCATTACTCATGAATGCTAAAAAGAACGCGGCAGCTACTGTTCTCCATATAGCACCCTTGCCACCTGCAATTGAAGTCCCTCCAACAATTACAGCAGTTAATACTGAAAATACAAAACTAAAATCATCTGATGGTTGTGCAGAAATAGACCTTGAAGAACTTACAATTCCTGCTAATGCAGAAGCACCTCCAAGCAAGATAAAAGTCGCAGCTTGGACCCTAGAAACACTTACTCCAGCTAGGCGAGCAGCTTCTTGATTTCCACCAGTTGCAAAAACATTACGACCAAACCTTGTTCTAGTTAATATGATGCTTGCTAGAATAACTACGGCTAAAGCTAGCCATGTTGCAGTGGTTATATCAAAAAACTTTGTGCGAGCAATTTGCTGATAAGCATCTCCCATAGGCCTCATAAGAGATCTATCACTAATTAGATAGCCTAATCCAAAAAACATAAAAGAAGTTGCTAAAGTTGCTATAAACGAGTTGACTTTAAAATAAGTTACAACTACTGCATTAAATGCTCCCATTGCCAACCCTATTAGTACGCCTGCTATAACGGCTAAAAATATATTGCCAGTTGCATTCTCAACATATAAGGTGAACAATGGTGACACAACAAAAATTGATGAAACCGAGATGTCAAAATTACCCGATATGATTACAATTGTCATAAACGAAGCAGCAATGAGAATTGTAGACTGTTGATCTAATATATTTCTAAGGTTTCGCTCCGTAAAAAAACCATCGGTTGTTAAAGCCAATACAATAAAAAGCAAAATAGTTATTATTGCAATTCCATGTTTTTTTGAATACTCTAATACGTTTTTCATATTATTAATCCTGCTTAAAAGCTGCTTTCATAATCGCTGCCTTTGTTATTTGGCTTCCCTTTAACTCAGCCACAACCTTGCCTCGAGACATAACCAAGGTTCTGTGTGCCATACCAATAATCTCTTCTACTTCTGAAGAAATTAATAATACTGCTTCGCCTACTTTTGATAATTGAGATATGAGTTCATAAATCACCTGCTTAGCACCAATGTCAACACCACGAGTAGGTTCATCTGCTATAAGTAACTTAGGTTTATTCATCGCTGCCCTTGCGAACAAAACTTTTTGTTGATTCCCGCCTGATAAATACTGAACCTCTTTTTCTAATCCACTATGCTTGATCATTGTTGTTACACAACTTGCATCTACCTCACTTAATTCTTGGCCTTTGTTAAGACCATAAATCCAAGAAGTGAATTTTTTCAGATATGGTAATGAGGTATTTTCTAATAAAGAACGCTCTAATATCAACCCTTGATCTCTTCTCGATTCTGGGACCATTGCCATTCCATTTTTTATTGAATGAGCAACATCCTTTACTATAAATTCTTTACCGTATAGCTCTATAGAGCCAGTATCTGGCTTTCTATTTCCATATATAGCATGTGCTAACTCACTTCGACCAGAGCCAACTAGTCCTGCAATACCAAGGATTTCTCCTTTTTTTATTTCAAATGAAATATCTTGAAATTCATTAGCTCGAGTAAGATTTTTTACCCTTAAAAGAATCTCACTATTGGCATCTATTTTTGGTTTTTTTGGAAATAAATTACCAACATCCCTTCCTGTCATTCCCTCAATAAGACTATTTTTAGTTTCTTTAGATGTTGACTCAGTTCTTACTTTTTCACCATTTCTTAATAAAGAAACAGTATCTGAAATTTTTAATACCTCTTCAAGAAAATGAGAAATATAAACTACTGCAGTGCCAGACTTTGCTAAAGCACGAACCAAATCATGCAGTTGCTCAGCTTGATGACTAGCTAAACGAGCAGTTGGTTCATCAAAAACAATTAGCTGAGCATTAGTATTAAGCGCCCTAAGAATCTCAACTTTCTGCTGGTCTGCAACCGATAATGAACCTACAAGCTTACTAGGATCTATGTAGAGATCGTATTTTTCCATAACAGCTAGAACTTTTTCTAGTGTCTGCTTACTTGAGACAAATGGCCCTATAGTTGTCTCTCTTCCTATGGCAATATTATCAACGACTGTTCGGTCAGGTAATAATGATAACTCTTGTGAAATTCCAACCAAGCCTTGCTTTACTGCATCCCTTGGTGATGATAAAAAGACCTCATTACCATCAACTTTAATTATCCCTGAATCATGCTTATGTACGCCCAGAATAAGCTTTCCTAGAGTAGACTTACCAGCTCCATTTTCTCCTACTAAAGCATGTATCTTCCCCACCTCAAAAGAAACAGAACAGTTGATTAGTGCATTGGTTGCACCAAAACTCTTATGAACTTTTTCAAAACTAACAAGAACATTAGAGTTACTATTGGATTTTTCCACTGGATTTAATACTTATTTAACAATTATACGATTTCCGAACTGATATTCTTCTTGAAACAAACCAAAGCGATTAATATCATTTTCAGGTGGGGCTTCAGTGCTCCATTGCCTTGAAGGCTTCCAGCCAAATTGATTCTTTAAAATAGCCGCCTGCTCTGCTTGTTTTAATGCGGCTATTGAAGGGTCTATGACTGGAATATTAAATTTATTTTGAATTTTTTCAAAAAAACCAAATTCCAATGTACAGCCTAATACTATAGATTCCGCCCCATCCTCTTCTATTGCTAGCTGAGCAGCCTCCATTAATTTTTTTTCTGTGAGCTTATGGTCGTTTTGAAACTCTGGGACAGTCATACCAACATCTCTAAATGAGGCTAGATGTTCTCCAAAACCATACTCTATTATTGTCGATTGCATTTCATGCTGCCATTTTTTTTGTCCTATAATAACAGAGAAGGAGTTGGAAAGCTTTAATGCGATTTCGATCGAAGAATGGCATGGTCCAACAACAACCATATCGCCAGAAATTTCTCTAGAATCAAATAAGAATGGATCGTAAAAGCATCCAATAATTAGTGCATCAAACCCTTCGACTGACGCTTGTCTTGTTGCCTTAATAAGATCTGTAGCTATAAGCGCATTATAAGTTCTGTACTCTAGATTATCCATTTGTCCAACTGATGGAGAAAGTGAAGCTACTTGAACCTCTGAATTTGGAAACTTGTGCTTTCTTATCATTTCAGCAAAAAAAGCATCATAAGCATCAAATCCTACCGGATTTAAATACATTATTTTGTGTGTCGAATTATTACTTTTCATAGTTAATAGTTTATGATAAATTAAGACAATATCTGGTTTTTCTAAGAATTACTAATCTACTATAGTTTCTTATAACACAAAATTAAGACTAGTATTTATTGCTCTTTAAGGAGCCAAAACCCTTAGTAACCGTTATATCTCTACTAAGGGTTTTGGAGTTATATATTAGCCATCCCACTGTGCTGAAAATTTAGAAACATTTCCAGATGTGATCAAACCATTATCAGGAACGCTTGTAAGCGGATCAATTCCACCCTGATCAATGCCATTTTTCAGGGCATCAACCATCGCTTCCATAGCATATCTTCCTTCATCGCCTGGTGCTCCATATACTCCACCAAACCATGAGCCATCTTTGATGCCTTCAAGTGCTGGCGCAGAACCGCCCAAACCAATCAGCTTAACTTTGCCTGTCATCCCTTCATCAGCTAGAACAATTGCTGCTCCCTGTATTGATTGGTCCGCACCAACCATAACATCAAATGAACTATTTATACTAAGAATGTCTTGAGTTGCAGTAATGCCGCCTTCAGGCCCAAGATATTTTCCTTCGCCCTCAGCAATCACTTTAATTGAAGGGTGCTGAGAAATTACATCATCAAAACCTTGTCTAATTGCATCATCAAGTGGAATGCCTTTAATTCCATAAATAAAGACTACTTCACAATTATCATCACCTTCACAAGCTTGAACAGTTAATGCTCCATGACGCTCACCAGATCTATAAGGTGAAGCTAAAACAGACGCAGCTATGCCATCAACTTGTGGGTCTGATGTTGTTAAATCAGGACCAACAATTTGATTTAAAACTACAATTTCAATGCCTGCTGCTATTGCTTCTTCAAGGTCAGGAATCATTCCCATACCATAAGCTGCACAAACAATAATACCTTGGTATTTACCCGAAGCAATTATGTCTTGCAACTGTGCGTTTTGTTTTGCTGGATCAAACTGTCCATCAAACTCAGTGATATTTATGTCATTAGATGCGGCAACTGCCTCCATCTCTTTCACTGAAGCTCCAAGCCAAGTATTTGCAGAACTTGCTGATAAATAAGCCACTTCATAGCTCTTTGCATAAACAGCGCTTGAGCTAAATGTAAATAAAATTGCAAAAAATATTGAAGCAATCAAACCTACTGTTTTTTTACTACTATTAATATTCATATTACTCTCCATTTAAAATAAAACCCTAGTTAACTAGAGATTAGATATTAACACATTTTGATTTAAAATTCTTTTTTATTTTAGCTATACTAAAAATTGCATGCCTTTTAAGCTCAATCAATTGGATTAATAAAAAAACTATGGTAAGATATTTTACCTATACTAAAATTTAATTAGATTCCTATGAGTTCAAAGTTAAGTACAAATGTTGTTAAACAAGATCCTGAAAATACGCTAGGTGAAAGATTAAGGTTGCGCCGAAAGGAGCTGAAACTTTCCATGAAAGAGGTAGCTTATGCATCAGGACTATCTATAGGCTTTATTTCCCAGGTAGAGCGTGGACTAACATCCCCCTCATTGACATCATTAACTGCTATTGCTAATTACCTTAGGTCCGATGTTTCTAATTTTTTTAGTCAGCCAAAAAGTAAATCATCAATTACTCGACATGAGGAACGTGATGTTTATACAATTAATAAAAATGGATTGCAATATGAGCGTCTATCTGACTCATTCCCTGGTCATACACTTAACAGTGTAATCATTCATGAGCTTCCTGGTCACAAAACAGAATCAATAAGCCATGAAGGTGAAGAGTTTTTTTATATACTTGATGGCGCTATTACCATTTATATTGATAACAAAGTTAATGTTCTTGAAGCGGGGGATTCACTCCATTTTGACTCATCTAAAAGTCACTCAGCTTGGAACCACACTAAAAAGATCACAACTCTTTTACATGTTTGTACTATGAACGTTTTTGGAGATAAGGAAACTAACAAAGAGGTGCCTGGAATTTTTGACTGTCGTGGTAATCTACTTTTCTCAAAAGACCACGCTGTAGATTTAAATATTCATTCAAGTAATATTTAATAAAAGGCTATTAATGAATAATATTTCTGAGTTATTAGAGTCTTTATCTAGAAATAGTAATCATCCTCAAGATGCATTTAGCAAATTCTATGAATTTGTTAACGAGACGATAGGATTAAAACTTCTTACGCTTACGACATTTGATATTTCAAATGCAGTAGCCCAAAGAGTTTATTCAAATATGCCAATTGAATATCCAGTCTCTGGAATTAAACCCATTGAAAAATCAACTTGGACTGAAATTGTTTTGGATAACCATAAATCTTTTATTGCTAACAATATTGATGATATTGCCAAGGTTTTTTCAGATTTCAAATTAATACAAAGCCTGGGCTGCGAATCTGTATGCAACTTGCCTATTGTTGTAGATGGAGAATTACTGGGGACAGTTAACTGCCTTGATGAAGAAAATTACTTTACTGCGAAAAAAATTAAAGAACTTGAACAAATTAAACTTCCAGCTATTTCATGCTTTTTGCTAAACCTCCTTAAAAAAAAATAAGAGAATAACTATGAAAAAATCAACAATTCGAGTTGCAACTGATGTTGGCGGAACTTTTACTGACTTAGTTTGCTTTGAAAGTGACATTAAGACTGGCCAGTACTCAGTTATTACTGCAAAGTCTGACACAACTCCTCCAGATTTTGAAACCGGAGTTCTTAATGTTCTAGAAAAAGGAAATGTTGATCCTTCTGAAATTGACTTTCTAGCACATGGAACAACTGTTATTATTAATTCGCTTACTGAAAGAAAGGGTGTCAAAGTTGGATTAATTACTACCAAGGGTTTTCGTGATAGCCTCGAAATAGCTCGTGGAAATCGGCCTGACTTTTTTAATTTACATTATCAAAAACCCATACCATTTGTGCCTCGATATCTTCGACGAGAATTGTCAGGAAGGATGAGCTATCGTGGTGAAGAAAGCGAGCCTCTAGATATGGCCTTATTGCCAAGTATTTTGGATGATTTTAAATCAGAAGAAGTAGAGGCGATTGCCATTTGTTTTTTACATAGCTATGCAAATTTTTCTCATGAAGAGATTGTTATGAAAGAGGTAAAAAAATTATGGCCTGAAGTTGCAGTAGTTGCTTCTCATCAAATTACCAGAGAGTGGAGAGAGTATGAAAGAACTAGTACTACGGTTCTATCTGCCTATGTACAGCCAGCTGCAGAAAAATATTTAAGAAAACTTGCAACTGGATTAAGTGAAAAAGGATTTAAAGGTAGTCCCTATATTATGCAATCTAATTGTGGAGTGGACTCTTTAGAATCCGTCTCTCGGATCCCAATAACGATGGTTGAATCTGGTCCCGCTTCAGGCTTTTGGGGTGCAGCGGAACTAGGTAAATTAATTAATGAGCCAAATGTCCTTGCTCTGGATATTGGCGGAACAACCGCTAAATGCTCTCTAATTGAGAATGGAAAAGTTAAAATTATGACTAATTACTGGATAGAAAAAGATGACAAAAGTGCTGGATATCCAATCATGGTCCCAGTAGTTGATTTAGTTGAAATTGGAAATGGAGGTGGCTCTATTGCATGGGTTGATGAGTTTAGTAAGCTTCATGTAGGCCCTCAATCAGCTGGGGCAATCCCTGGTCCAGCAGCATATGGCAAAGGTGGTGGTGAAGCAACAACAACAGATGCTAACTTAAAGTTAGGTCGCATAAATAAAAACTACTTTTGTGGAGGATCTATTAAGGCAGATATGAAAGCTGCTGATTCTTCTCTAGAAAAGGTTGGCAAGGGGTTAGGTGTCACACCTGATGAAGCTGCAAGAGGGATTATACGAATTGCAAATAATAATATGATTAATGCCTTGAAGTTAGTATCTCTTAACAGAGGTTTTGATCCTCGTGATTTTGTATTAGTTGCATTTGGAGGTGGTGGTGGAATGCACGCAGTAGCCTTGGCACAGGAACTTGGAGTTAAGAAAGTTGTCATACCAGCTGCTGCTTCTGTATTTTCTGCATGGGGAATGATGATGTCAGATTTAAGACGTGATTACTTTATTACACATCTTGCTGATCTAATTGAAGGCGCAGGTGCAGATATTGAGTCAGCTTTTTCTATAGTCGAGTCTCAAGCAATATCTCAATTTAAGTCGGAAGGCATAGAAGAAACAAATATTAAATTCACGCGTTATGGCAATTTTAGATATAAGAATCAAGAGCATACAACAGAGGTTCAACTTTCAAGTGGCGTAATATCAGACCAACAAATTAGTGAAATAGAGAGTGTATTTCATGAAACTTATGAGCATGAATATACTTATCGTCTTGACATGCCAGTTGAGCTTGTTGGAATTCATGTTGTTGCAACATCCGAAGTGGGTAAACTTACTATGAAAGAAATGCCAAGCAGTGGAACTATGGAAACAGAAGCCAGAAAGGGTGAGAGGGAAGTTGATTATGCTCTTGAAGGAACTCATAAGGCACAGCTCTATGATGGAGAAAAACTTGAACCAGGAATGGAATTTGTTGGTCCTTCAATAATTGAAGACTCAGGCTCAACTACAGTTGTCCATCCAGAAAATAAAGTGTATATTGATGGTTATTCAAATATACATATTGAACTATAGTTATAGTAGCTAACAGCTACACTAAGGAGAAAAAATGAAAAAAAATATAGAATATGACCCTATAACTCTAGAAATTATTCAGAGCTCTCTTCAAGCTACGGCAGATGAGATGTTTGCATCTATTCGCAAAACAGCCATGAGCTCAATTATCTATGAAGTTTTAGATATGGGAACTGGAATAATGGATGCTGAGGGTGAAATTGCCGCATCTGGTGCCGGAATTCCAGCTTTTATTGGCGTATTGGACAAGGCGGTAAAAGTCATTTTGCAAAAATATAACAAGCCTGGTGATATTCAAGAAGGTGATGTCTTTATGACGAACGACCCATATTATGGAGGTGTTACTCATTTAAATGATATCGTTCTTGCAATGCCTGTCTTCTCTGATGGAAAACTGATAGCTTGGACTGCAGATATTGCTCACAATTCTGATGTAGGTGGAATGGCTCCTGGGTCACTAACCGGAGATGCTACTGAAATCTTTCAAGAAGGAATAAGACTTCCTGCTATTAAGGTTATAAGTCAAGGTAACACCATCCAATCTGTTATGGATATTTTGATAGTTAATTCAAGAATGCCAGATACTATCTATGGTGATGTTTGGGCACAAATTGCTGCAGTTAGGATTGGCGCAAAAAGACTTCAAGAGCTAGCTAAAAAATACGGAGCCAATGTCTTTGAAAGAGCAATGATCGAGTTTATGGATTTTGGCGAGAAAGCATCTCGCAGAGAACTATCAAAACTCACTAAAGGAGTATTTGAGCTATCTGAAGAACAAGATGATGGTAGCTTTTATAATGTCAAAATTACAATTAGTGATGACCTTTTTACTGTTGATTTAAGGGATAACCCTAAACAACTATCCTCTCCAGTTAATTCAACAAAAGACGGAGTAATGATTGCTGCGCAGATGATTTTTAAATCTATGACTGACCCTTATTCGCCTTGCAATGGTGGTTCTTTTAGGCCTATAGAGCTTATTACTGAACCTGGAACTGTATTTGACGCTCAAGAACCTGCACCACTTGGTTTCTATTATGAGGTTGAACTAAGAGTTTATGACTTAATGTGGCGTTGCTTAGCTAAATTTATGCCTGAAAGATTATCAGCAGGTCATTTTGCGTCAGTATGTGGAACTTTTATTGGTGGCACCCATCCTGATACTGGACGTCAATATACTATTGTTGAAGCTCAAGTTGGAGGCTGGGGAGGTCGTGATGGAGCTGATGGAAATAATGCAATGTTTTGTGGCTTTCATGGTGAGACCTACAACTGTCCTGCAGAAATAAATGAAGCAAGAAATGGTCTTTGGGTTGATCAAATGTCACTTAATACTGGGCCTGGAGGTGAAGGCAAATATACTGGAGGCAGGGGCATTATTATGGATTACCGCATTCGTGCTGAAGATGGATACTTAACTGCTGGATATACAAGATCAAAGTTTCCAGCGTGGTCTCTTGATGGTGGTAACGAGGGCTCTTCAAACTATGTTGAATACCTACCCTTAAAAGGGAAGAGCGAAAGGTTTGCTTTTGTATCTGGCTTAAGCCTTAGTAAGGATGATGTTATTAGGGTTGTTACAGGGAATGGTGGTGGCCTAGGAGATCCTAAATCTCGAAGCCAAGACCTCATAAAAGAAGATCTAAAAAATGAGCTTATAACTCCTGAAGTAGCTAGAAAAGTATATGGAATGATGGACGCGTAAATATAAAAAACTTATGCAGCATAAAATAAATTCTCTTCGCGCTCGAATGAAAGACAACGACGTTGATCTAGTTGCCTTAGGTCCGGGAACACATATGAACTGGCTATTAGGCTTCAACCCCTACCCCGATGAAAGGCCTTGTTTACTCTTGATTGGAAAAGAAAAAGAAGCATTTTTAATGCCGTCAGTTAATGCAGAGGATGCTAGAAAGAGAACCGATATAGAAATTACTAGCTGGAAAGATGAAAACGGACCAGACCAAGCGCTTAAGGATGCGCTCTTATATATTGGTGAAAGCACTGCAAAACACATTGCCATAGATGAGGCAATGCGCTCTCACTTTGCTTTAATCGTTATAGAGGCGCTACCAAATCCAACCTATGAATTTACTACCTCAACAATTGGCGCTTTAAGGATGCGAAAAGACCAAACAGAATTCATAAATCTTAAAGAAAATGCCTTAATCGATGACCGTGCAATGCAAGCGGGTTTTGCTGCAATTAAAGAAGGGGTAACTGAACTTGAAATTGGTGAAGCAATAAATAAACATTTTATCTCTGAGGGAGCGAAGCCTCAATTTTGCATTGTGGGTTCAGGCCCCAATGGAGCTTTTCCTCATCATCATACAGGTGATAGAAAAGTAGAATATGGTGACGCTGTTCTAATAGATATAGGTGGGAGAAAAGGGACTTTTCCAAGTGATATGACTCGAATGTCAGTTCTCGGTGAGCCGCCAGAAGGTTATCTAGAAATTCATGCAATTGTTGAACGTGCTGTGCAGGCCGCTATGGCTGCTGCAAAACCTGGCGCAATGGCAAAAGATGTTGACGCGGCAGCCAGAGGCATAATTATAGAAGCCGGGTATGGAGAATTTTTTGTACACCGAACAGGTCACGGGCTTGGTATCGATATTCACGAGCCTCCCTACATTACTGCAACCTCTGAAGTGATTCTTGATGAAGGCATGGTGTTTTCAATTGAGCCTGGAATATATTTACAAGGTAGGTTCGGTGTTAGACTAGAAGAGATTGTTATCTTACGTGCTGACGGGCCAGAAATTCTTTCAGAACTTACTCGTGAACTCAACATCATAAAGTAGCTTCTAAACTGCTCAATAATGACTAAACTACTGTCTTTTTTTTAGTTCTACTTTTGCAGGCTTGCCTGTTTGTGTGCGTGGCATTTCATTAATTACTTCAAGATCTGTAGGAACCATAAAATGACTCATAATAGGAGCGCAGAACAAGCGTAATTCTTCCAAAGCTAGTGTTTTGTTTTCTTTAAGTGTAACAAATGCCTTGACTTGCTCTTCTCCTATGCCATCTGGAATTCCAATTACAGCACAGTCTGTCACAACAGGATGTGTAAATATACCTTCTTCTATTTCGTAAGCTGAAACCATTTCACCTTTCACTCGAATCCTTTCCGACATACGAGCTAGCCAAAAAAGATTACCTTCTTCATCCAATCTAGCAAAGTCTCCAGTGTGGAACCATGAATTACGCCAAGCTTTAGCTGTCTCCCTTGGCATGCCAATATATTTAGACGCCATGATAGCAGGCTCAAGTGGACAAATTACCAGCTCCCCAGACTCACCTATAGGTAGCTCATTATCGTCTTCATCAACAACCGCCACTTTATAACGATCTAGCACTTTTCCAGCTCCGCTCTTATCAAAAAGAGGAAGTGCTACACCGCCAGCTTCGGTAGAGCCATATCCAGTACCACGGGCTAACTTGAGCTGAAAGCGAGCTTCAAAATCGTCATGGTCAACAGGTAATGGCGTACCCCAAATAAAGCGTAAATTATGCTGTGTTTCTTCAATGCACGGTTCTGCTGTCCAAAGCAACTGCTGAATAGAGCCCAAAGACATAAACCATGTTGCCTTATAACGACAAACATCACTCCAAAAATTAGACAGGCTAAACCCTTGACGAAGAATTGCCTGACCACCTACCATCATTGCCGACAATATGTCGTACTGAGTGGCTCCTACATGATACAAAGGATATGGAGTGTAGACGCAGTCCTGTTCGGTGAGATTAAATGCCTCTATCATCGATTCTGCAGCTCGTACAGAAGACCTATGCGGAATGTCGCAACCTTTCGAGACACCTGTAGTGCCAGAAGTAAAAAGAATTACAGCGATTTCTTCATCGCTAAACTCACAAGAAAAGTTCGAACTGGATTCACCAAAAATCGATTGCCATGGTAATATTTCCAGGCTAGGAAATAGTTTTTTAGCGGGACGATGGTCGTCCGTCATAATAACCTGCTGCAAATAATCTAGGCCTTCAACAACCTCAGATAACTGATGCAAATATTCGCCGGCAGTAATCAGTATTCTGCACTTTGTCAGGTTAATCATGCGAGCGAGAGATGGTCCGCGAGTATTATTGTTAATAGCCACTTCGATGGCACCAATCTTTTTTAGTGCATATGAACTGGCTAAAAATTGAATACAGCTTGGAAGCATGATAGCCACATACTCTTTGTGACCAATGCCGAGACCAATTAAGCCATGAGCAATGTGGTTTGTTAATTGATTAAACTCAACATATGTCAAGCATTCTCCGGTTTCAGCCTGCGTCACAAAAGTTTTGGAACCATATTGTTCGACAGAGTTTTGAAGAAGCTTTCCAAGATTTACCTTCTGGCCTTCACGACCAGTGAGTAACGCCTTCTTCATCTGTGACTTTCCAAATAGATACGCATCCTGTCTCCAATAAAAAACGGCCAAATAAGACCGTTTAGTAAAGAATATTTGGTGCCGACACACGGACTCGAACCGCGGACCTACTGATTACAAATCAGTTGCACTACCAGCTGTGCTATGTCGGCTTAGAGCGAAATTATACAGTAAAGGATTTTTTTTCAGCAATATTTTATAACCCCAAAATAGGATTGTTATTTTCGTTGCTTGATGGCTAAACGGATACCTATAATTGCAAGAACGAGCGCCATCAAAAACCACTGGATTGCATAACCTACGTGTTTTTCAATACTGCCAGTATAGGGTTCCCATTTTCTAACAAAACCGTCAATGGAATTAGCATCCAGCAAGCCAACTACCTGTAAAAAATCAAGCTGAGCTATAGCGCTCATTTCTTCTATATCAAGCGCCTGTAATTGCACTGGGAATTCACGACTAACCTCACTTACCTTGAGCTCTATGCGTTTAATTGGTTTTGATATTTGAACCTTAATCTCTCTTTCGCCTTGCTCGATAAATATGTCTGCTAATTTATCTCTTCTACCATTCCAAGGGATAAAGCCTCTGTTTATCAAAATAGCTTTTGATTGGTCGTTCAATGCAAAGGGAGTGAGAACATAGTAGCCTGAAACCTGATCAACAATTTGGTTATCATAAATAAACTGCTTATTGTTTATGTACTCCCCTTGAAGTCGAACCTGATAATATTCTTTATCCTGAAGATTATCCTCAGAAACTATAAGTTCAACGGCTCCTGAATTTGCTTTTTTAATTGCGGCTTCAATTGAACGCTTTTCATCGGCACGATCTAACTGCCAAAAACCAAGAGAAACTAAAAAAGCACAGGTGGTAGCTATAAGGAGAGATGGAATAATAAAACGAAGAGTCATTACTGTGTGGGTAGAATGTTGTTCGGCGCAATCCAGCCCATATAACTTGCAAACATTAGTGCAACAAAAAGGAACACCGATAAAGCTGTTCGAAATCTTAAAGAGTTAAACATTTTATCTGAGCCTTCTTGCCCACCTCTGATCATTCCAATAGCCGCTGAACCCAAACTTAGAAAAATTATAACGATAATTGCTATTACGAAAAAACTCATAATTCTCCATTATAAAATGCAAAAAAAAGACCCCTAACAAGGGGCCTTTTATAGAAACCACTTGTTTACAATTATATCCAATAAACAAAAATAAATAGCCCCACCCATACCACGTCAACAAAGTGCCAATACCAGGCAACGCCTTCAAAAGCAAAATGATTATCAGCATTAAAGTGGCCTTTTTGTATACGATATAAAATTACTGTTAGCATAATTGCGCCAACCGTAACATGGAATCCATGGAAGCCTGTTAATAAATAAAAGGTTGATCCATAGATTCCTGAAGTGAGTTTTAAGCCATCATGATAAGCGTGCCCGTATTCGGTAATCTGAAAACCTAAAAACAAGACGCCCAAAGCGATAGTTGCAATCATCCAGGCAACCAATGCATCTCTGTGTCCTGACCTTAAAGCATGATGAGCGTATGTAATAGTAACGCCCGAAGTTAAAAGAAGAGCGGTGTTAATTGCAGGCAACCCCCAGGCATCAACTAACTCAAAACCAGTTGAGAAGGTTGTTCCATTTTGTCCAATTGTGCCGGGCGTGTTTATCAGAGGCCAAGCAGCCTTAAAACCTTCCCAAAGCTCAGGGGTAAATACATTATTATCTGCACCTCCCAACCACGGAACACTTATCGTTCTTGCATATAACAAGGCGCCAAAGAATGCTGCGAAAAACATTACCTCAGAAAAGATAAACCAGCTCATACCCCATCGAAATGACCTATCAACCTGCTTATTATAAGTGCCGCTAATGCTTTCGTTGACCACGGTTCCGATCCACCCAAACAACATAAAGGCAATTATTGAAAAGCCCAACAACATCACCGGCCATCCCCAACCTACGTGATGCATGTGGTTAGCAAACCCAACAAATAGTGTTGAAATACCAACAGAGCCTATGATTGGCCAGTAGGTTCCATGAGGGACATAATATTTTTCGTTGCTCATTTTTCTTCCTCTCTTTAACTATCTAACTTATAAAAATTATATGACAAACTTACGTCTTTAATTCGCTCTTCCATCTCCGGCTCAATTACAAATCGAAGTTCCATCTCAACCTCTTCATTGGGCTTGAACCCTTGCTTAACAAAACAAAAACACTCTAACTTCTTAAAATAAAGAGCTGCATCTGTGGGCGCTACACTTGGGATAGCCTGTCCATAAATCATCTCATCAGTCGTATTTTTTGCTATGTAACTTGTCGTATAAAACTTACCTGGTACAACCTCCATAGAGTTAACCTTAGGGGCGAACTGTACTGGAAACCCAGGACTAGTTGACGCAAAAAAACTTACACTAACAATACGCTCCTCGTTTACCTCATATAACTGCTCAGTTTCTACAGTCCCCGTTTTTCCATTAAAGCCTGTAATATCACACAAGACCTCGTAAATTGGCACCATGGCATAAGCAAAAAAGAACATCAAAATGGGAACAGAAACCAGCTTGATCCAAAACCCTTTTGTAATTTTTTTTCTTTCCATCTCAGCCATTAAGCAAAATGGTCGCTACATATACTCCTATTGCAATAGCGCCAACTATTAAAGCAGTTGTAATGGCGCCTTTGTTGTTTTTATTATCTGCCATCAGCTATGCTGTGACTCTGCCAAAATTTCAGCTCTTGTTGGTGGCTCACCAAAGCTATGGTAAGCAGCTGGCGAAGACAAAGTCCACTCAAGCCCCTTAGCACTTGGCCATGGACGTTCGTCTGCAGGCTTGCCGTTACGTATACAGTCAACCACAATATAGGTAAACAACAAAAATGACAGCCCGAAAGAGAATGCACCAATTGAAGAAATATAATTAAAGTCAGCAAACTGCAATGCATAGTCAGGGATACGGCGAGGCATTCCCGCTAAACCTAAAAAGTGCTGAGGGAAAAACAATACATTTACAGAAATCAATGACCACCAAAAGTGAACTTTTCCAAGCGTCTCGTTATACATTTTTCCTGTCCATTTTGGAAGCCAATAAAACACTGCCGCAATAATTCCCCACAAAGCGCCTGTTACAAGAACATAGTGAAAGTGTGCGACTACGAAATAGGTATCGTGATATTGAATGTCCGCTGGCGCAATACCAAGCATTAAGCCTGAGAAGCCGCCAATAGTAAACAAGAAAACAAACGATAGCGCCCAAAGCATAGGGGTCTCAAAAGTCATAGAGCCCTTCCACATAGTTGCCACCCAGTTAAACACTTTTACACCAGTTGGCACAGCAATTAACATGGTTGCATACATAAAGTAAAGCTCACCCGCTACCGGCATTCCCGTTAAAAACATATGGTGCGCCCACACAATATAGGACAAGAAAGCAATCGAGGCGGTTGCGTAAACCATCGACGAATAGCCGAATAGAGGCTTCCGAGCAAACGTTGGAATGATATGAGAAATAATACCAAAGGCAGGCAAAATCATAATATATACCTCTGGGTGTCCAAAGAACCAAAAAATATGCTGGAACATTACTGGGTCTCCACCGCCTGTAGCATCAAAAAAGGCGGTACCAAAATTTCTATCAGTAAGCATCATTGTAACGGCGCCTGCTAAAACAGGCATTGCACCAATTAACAAAAATGATGTAATTAGCCAAGTCCATACAAACAAAGGCATGTCCATTAATCTCATTTCAGGTGCCTTCATGTTAAGAACAGTGGCAATAATATTTATCGATCCCATGATTGATGAAAAGCCCAGCAAGTGAACAGCAAAGATAAAGAAGTCTGTTGAGTCAGGAGCAAAGGTAGTTGAGAGTGGTGCGTAGAAGGTCCATCCAAATGCCGGCGCACCGCCTTCCATAAAAAACGTACTAATAAGAATTGCGCCTGCGAAAGGTAAGATCCAAAAACTCCAGTTATTCATTCTAGGTAAGGCCATATCAGGTGCCCCAACCATCATAGGAATTAACCAGTTAGCTAGTCCAACAAAGGCAGGCATAATAGCGCCAAATACCATAATAAGACCGTGCATTGTTGTTAGTTGGTTAAAAAATTGTGGTTCAAATAATTGCAGGCCTGGCTGTAAAAGCTCTGCACGAATTCCCATAGCTAATGCGCCACCTACAAGAAGCATCACAAAAGAAAACCACAAGTAGAGCGTACCAATATCTTTATGGTTGGTTGTTTTAATCCACCTTAGAAGCCCTTTTTCTGGACCGTGATGGTGGTCGTCGTGTGCTGCTGCCGTTGTAGTTGAGCTCATGTATTTCTCCTTAAATTAACGTGCAGATGTAACATCTGATGGTTGAACAACTGATCCATTGTTACCAAAAGATCTTCTTTCATAGGTAATCACTGAAGCCAATTCAGAGTCACTTAGCATTTTGAATGCCGGCATTCCACCCTTACCATTAATAACAATGTTGAGGTGATCTGCAGCTGGTCCATTTGTCACACTTGACCCTATCATTGCAGGGAAGACGCCAGGCATACCAGAGCCGTCTTTTTGGTGACAACCTGAACAGTTTGCGTTATAGATAGTTTCACCCTTAGCAACAAGGTCATCCTCAGTCCAAACCATGGTGGCGCTTGCGGCCTCAGCTACCTTTTCTGCCTGCATGCTTTCGACCCACTCGGCATAGTCAGCTTTAGAAACAACATCAACCACAATTGGCATAAATCCATGATCTTTCCCACAGAGCTCAGCACACTGGCCTCTGTATGTTCCGATTTCTGAAGGCTTTGCCCATGCATCATTAATAAAGCCTGGATTAGCGTCCTGTTTAACCGCAAATGCTGGCACCCACCAGTTATGTATTACATCAGATGAGGTAATCAAAAAGCGAATTGTGGTGTCAACTGGAACCACTAGGCGCTTGTCAACAGAAAGAAGATAGGTGTCGTCGTTATCAACTGCTTCACGCTCTTCTGGTGTTCCATCAACTACGTCTCTGGAGGATTGGGAGAGATTAGAAACAAAACTTATGCCTTCCTCAGGGTAGTCGTATTGCCACTTCCACTGCATTCCGGTTACTTTAACTGTCATGTCGGCCTTGTCCAAAACTTCTATATCTATAAGCGTCTTAGATGCTGGAATTGCCATTGCAATTAAGATCAAGATTGGTACACCCGTCCAAAGAAATTCAACAGTTGTGCTCTCATGAAAATGAGCTGCTTTAGCGCCCTTGGATTTTCTGTGTGCAATAATCGAATAAAACATTGCGCCAAAAACAACGACCCCAATTGCAACACATACCCAAAACACCATCATATGAAGGCCATAAATATCCTTACTGATATCTGTAATTCCCTGGGTCATATTAAGCCCATATTCTGCCAATACAGATTTAGAGCTCAGTAAGGCAGTTATTGCGCCAGCAAGAGTCAACAATAGTTTCATAGATTCTCCGAATTTAATATTTCTTTAAGGACTAACTAAAAAAATAACCACAATTAAAAAAAGGGTATTATATACGACATTTTTAAAATATACAGAAATGTCTAATATGGCATTTCAACTTCGTTCAAAAATGCTATCAAATGATACCTGTTTATGGCTTTTTTACCAAGCAAAAATTCGCCTTTATTCTCAATATTAATTGAACTTTATTCATCAGCGCCTTGATATCAATAAAAAAAATAAAGCAATAGTCGTTAAAATTTAACAAAAAAATCCCATATACAATTGTTGTTTGCTATATTTAGCACAATATTTTCCCATCAATTAACTTGCTTCATTAAAATACCTAGCTGCTAAACCAATGGATGACTATGTACACAAAAACACTTAACCTTTCGCTAATATTGGCGCTTATAGTTGTCGTGCTTGGTGCATATACTCGTCTTGCAGATGCCGGACTAGGTTGTCCAGATTGGCCTGGATGTTATGGCCAACTGCTTGTTCCTGATGTTGTATCAGACGAATATGAAAAACCTCTTGATACAGCAAAGGCCTGGAAAGAGATGGTTCATAGATATGCAGCATCTACACTTGGTCTTTCAATAATAGTGATATTTTTGTTTGCAGCGTTTCGCAAAACTGAAAGATCTCAGTCAATAAAGCTTCCAGCCCTTCTGCTTTTATTGGTAGGTTTTCAGGGGGCGCTTGGAATGTGGACGGTGACCGAACAAGTTCACCCTGGTATTGTTACGATGCACTTATTAGGTGGCTTTTCAACAACAATTTTAGTTTTTTGGTTGCTATTAAATCAGCGCACTCCAATGCAATTGAATCAACATGTTTTAAAGCGTCACAAAATAATGCTCGTTTCTGTTGTCGCTCTTTTAGTGTTCCAAATTTTTCTAGGTGGATGGACAAGTACAAACTATGCAGCCCTATCATGTGGAGAATATTTTCCAACCTGTTTAGGCCAGTTGTGGCCTGATGATATGGATTTTAAAAATGCATATTTTTGGGGGCCACTTGGCATAGATTACG
>Ga0209362_1000527_pt1 | contig 33974 bp, 54 predicted proteins | sample SaaInlV_165m_DNA_FD_184680 | JGI IMG/M metagenome (GOLD analysis project Ga0209362, IMG submission 184680) | Marine microbial communities from expanding oxygen minimum zones in the Saanich Inlet - Saanich Inlet SI037_S3LV_110m_DNA (SPAdes)... | ecosystem: Environmental > Aquatic > Marine >... | reverse complement strand
CATCACAAAGGCATCTACTAATAATATCCATGAACAGAGATTCACTTTTCACACAATACTTACTTGACGCCAAAAAACAAATATCCTCATCAACACATTCACTTGAGACCATCCGTATCGGAAATCCTACATCGTGTGTTTGTTTCACGAAATTACGCAATAATTTAAAACTGCGATTTTTAGACTCCTCCCCATAAAAATACAATCCCCTCTTTGTGTTGTGACCATAGTGCAAAGCAGTTACTACCACAACTCCGGTAATCGGTAAATTATCCAAATCCAACTTATCATAAAAATTAGCATATATTTTACGAGACTTAGTATATCTGGTGTTCATGGACATCATATCTCCAAGCCTCATATGAACGACCAACTCATCGTCTCCTGCGATTTGATAATTCTTTCTTTTAATATGGTCCCAAATAATTTTTTTTAAAAGTTCGTAATTTGGTTCATCCAATCTTTCGTATTTGCGACGACCTTTCCTACGTGGAACTTCCTCTGCCGTGTTGATGTAATCATATATGATAGTATCATTGTATTTGGGGTCACTTAAAATAGTTTCCCTATCCTGCTTCCAACGAGTACCATGTCTAAGAATCACATCGGCCAGTCGGTATACATCGTTATGTTTCAAAATTTTAACTCTACTCAAATCAATTCCCATCACTTAAGTATCCTTATATACCTTAAATTTCGATAAATCCGGATAAGGCATCTCCAAATCAGCATTATGTTTTGGGTTGTTAGTTCCAGTCTCATAAAACTGATTCATTAGTAACAACCCCCTTGCCGACAACTCCGGCATCATATAAAAGTTCCACCCCAACATATCAAAGTTATCATCATGGTAAGAACATTCTCGTCTACCACTATACCTTGCTCGTTTAAACCACCTAGCAGCCTTACCACTATCCGTTAAAATTGCACCTCCTTTGGATAATTTAAAATGTTTATATGGACCTGTAAACGATATGCACATATGTGTTCCCGGAATGTACATATCATGTGTAAATCTTAATGCAGAATCCCAAACATTTGTGGGTTTCAGTTGATATGCACCCTTAATTGTCTCCCCATCAACCTTTTCAAATTTAACCTTTGCTCCGGCATGAATAATTTCACATGGAACTGAGGGGTAGGTTCTACATGGTATTGTTATTTCCTTGCCCTTCACTTTTTCATACATCAGTGCCAAAAACAATGCGTTGCTGGCATTGTCCACCGTGATTACATGTTTGGCGCCGGTGTATTTTGACAACTCCGATTCAAACTCCTCCGTTACTTTATATACTCCCGTTGCCATTTTGCTTACCTTTGTTTAATAAGTTTGTCACCGATTTTTTTTAACTTGTCATACACATTGTCATGATTCACATCAACATATTTGTCATCTGTATACTCACCTATATCTTGCAAAAAATATTTCAACTTATCATGTGCAATCAAACTAATCACTCTACATCCCAACGCATGACCTATCATCTGACTGTGACCCGCCATACAAAACAACACATCCACACTCTTAAAATTTTTAATAATAGTTTCTTCGGAAACTTTACTATTAACAACAGTGTTTATGTCATATTTTTGTTTCTTTAAAAAATTATAAAACGAACGACTCATATCATTGAATAATACACCAACTTCAATCTTATATGTTACTTTCATATACTTGATAAATTTACACAAACTCTCATAAAACTCCGAACGAGAAGTATTCCAATATCTCCTGTTTGGTCTGTCATCTTTTATTTCAATTGCCCATGTGCCACCCTGTTTCAGTGTAGGCATACTTTCTGCTTTATATCTACTATACTCTATGGTTGGACAAAATTGAAGTTTTATTTTATTGTGAACTCGGTCATCAAGTATTTCTTTAAGACTTTCAATATCACCACGGTGTCTAACTGAAAAATACTCACTCTTTTCAATTAAAGTTTCAACACTTCTTTTAAAAATATCAGTTCTCTCCGGCACAACTTTACTATTTCCTCTATTGGGCATCTCTATTGTCTGATTGTAAAACAGATTATACCCCACCGAAATTACATAAATTGGTATTTCTATTTTAGATAACGCATCCGTTGAAATTTTCCATTGCCATCCAGACAATAAATTTGGATTGGTGTCCGGTAAAAACAAACCTCCCCCACCGACAACCAAGTAATCATAATCATTATTTATAGAATCAACCCATGCAGACGAACACAAGGGTCTGCAAGATTTGGATGTCCATTCTATATTAAACTTATTTTTCAATAGGTTTTTTTCAAACCACCACTTTGTAGAATTCCCAAGCATATGGTCTCCTGCATTTAGTGTGGTAAGCCCATACAGATGTATTGCCTTTTTAGTTTCCACGCAAACTCTCCATTTTACTCAACTCACCCCCCAAGACCTTTCTTGGACCACCTTCACCAAATGTCTTTTCAATATCACGAATTGCCTTTGTCATCTTGATAAGACCACCCGGTTCAATCGATGCCATGTGATCAGATCCCCACATCATCCTATCCAAAGTAATATGTCTCTCAACCCACGATGCCCCAAGTGAAACTGCAACAAACGTTGGTACAAGACCATATTCGTGTCCAGAATATCCAATTTCCTTAGTTGGATATTTTTCCTTCAACCATTTTATATAATTTAAGTTCAACTCATCTACTGGGCAGGGATACGTAGAATTGGTATGAAACAACAAATCTGGATCACCAATCTCAACTGCATGTTCAATATCCTTCTCATCACTCATACCCGTTGAAAACATAAAATAATCATTTGCCTCTCTTGCAGATTTCAACAACTCTTCGTTCGTAATAAGTGCAGAGGGAACCTTGGTTATGTCAACGTAATTTGCCATAAACTCAACAGACTCGGTATCCCACACACTCGCAAACCACTTGATTCCCTTTACCTTGCAGTATAAATCAATCTCATCATATTCATCCTTGCCAAATTCGGTTCGTTCCTTATATTCAAGATAAGACATCTCTCCCCACGGAGTCTGCTTCATCTTAAATTTCTGTTCCTCTGGAACACATATCTCGGGAGTCCTCTTCTGAAACTTAACGTAATCGCATCCTGCGACAGCTGCCACGTCAATCAACTTCTTTGCAATACTCAACTCACCATTATGGTTGATTCCTATCTCAGCTATTATCTGCGTATTTTTCATAATCCTTTTCCTCCCTCAGACGTGAACCAGCAAGTTCATTTAACCTAGATTTTACCTCACATCTCGTATCATTTAACTTATATACGGATCTGGCAAGTTCAACAAAGGATGAATCAAATACTTTTCTCTGTTCATGACTTCTCAATTCGTCCTCAACATTCCACAGACCTGTGTTAATCTTAACAAGTTCGGATAAAACTTTATCTATTTCGTCACCCAACTCTGTGGATAGACCCATCCGAGCATCATTCAAAACCGATGTTCTCTCCTCCAAAAGCAAACAGACGTTTCTCAGTTTGTTTTCGTTGGTTATCTTGGATTTCTTTATCTGCAAGATAGAAATTTCATCAACTAAAGTCCCCAATGGGACCTCTATCCGTACCTCAATTACATCGTTACTTTCCACATAAATAAGTATGAAACCTATCGTAAAAGTAATCCTCGGTAAATGTCTTTTTTATATATGCTCCATTCTCCAAAGCCTCTTTGCGGGCGGCAGTTCCTATTGGAACTCCAGTGTCCTTGTCTCGTCTTGGTCTACCGGCTGCACTTCTTGCTCTGAATGTCGAGAAGAATTCGGTATCATTCTTGTATAAATCCTGCAACCATCTATCCTTAAAATAAGTTCCGCACTTTAGTATATGATACCAATATTGATGTTCACCCCACAACATATTGGTTGGCATCAGATAGAAATATGACGATGCACCTGCTTGAGATGCATATGCAAATCCGTTTTTAAGTGATAGCATGATAGATACAGTGGACAATGAACAATCCGTAAGTTTTAATATCTCTCTAGTGAAGGGGAAGTTGGTTTTATTTACAGATCTATCAACTGAACGGAGGTCATAATTAAATATTTTATCTTCATACCCATCCTTTATCAAATTGCAAACCGCATTATGAACAGTTATTGATTGGTGTCTCTCCGTTGGATATGACCCTCGCAACCTTCCCCACTTGAACTCAATATCAATCTTAGGTGAATCGTCAAACCCAAAATGGTCAACCACTCGTTCATATCCATCATATGCACTTTGTTCCACCCAAATTGAAGGTTGTCGGTTGTGATAATATTCGTGCATTTTTTTGCTCCGAAACAAAAACCAATCCTTCTCATCAATATCATAGACATCTTTCCACCCACCATTGGTCAATCGTTTTATGTCATCCCTATAATGTTGGATTCCTGGATAATGCCATCTGCGTCCAGACGATAATCCAGGACACAAATCCACATGACCTGCTTCGTAATAGATATTCTTCAGATTGCCATATCCTCTATCCAAAATAACAACCTTATTATCATCGGTTACACTTATCATTTCATGTGAATATAAACTCCACATCGGAAGTTGATTCTTTGAACCCAAAACGGTAACCTTTATATTAAGTGAATCGAACAACCAAAACAATTCAACCACCTCCTCAATATAGGCAATCTCAAGATGGAAATACCCAATCAGTACGTTTCCGTCAAACTTACGATTCGGATAAAAGTCGTAAACGGTGTGACCAAATTCATTTACCCTTGTTTGGGACTTGTCAACAATGTTAACGATACACGTTGGTTTATCCATATTCCTTAAATACTCCGTGATTTTTCAACAAACCCTTGGAATTTGAATAATAGTGCAAAACCTTGGCATTCGTTACCCCACATTTCTTTGCCTTGGAAATCGGAATTGTTGGATACCACCCCCTTGATTCGGAATATTTTAGTTCAGCATGTCGGCCGAACCAATTCCAATCCTTGGTTACCTTATCATAATACGGATGATAATCATTACTAATAAAATAACTTGTTAAAAACGATTGAAATCCACCACCACGAACTCCACCAGTTCTTAAAAATGCAGCCGTTGAATGTGACCAAGGAAGTTTACTGCATATCTTGATAATTTCCTTATACCTTGATTTATTTTCAATAAAGGTTTCCATCATTTTATCATAATCCATAAACGACCAGTCGGAAATCGTAAGAACACCTGCATTCAAATACTTGGCAAAGGCCGCATGGCTCGTCCCGATAAAAGGTTTATCATCCGCATACTGCCACAACTCGGAAAGTGGGTGAAACACAAACGCATCGGCATCAATGAATATAATGGACTCACTCAGAGACTTGCCAAACTTCATAATATTATGTGCGTTGAAAAGAATATTTCTCTTCGTGGTGATTTCCTTGAGTTTCATTTCATTTGGGTCTCGTTCACCATGTACTATTTCAATATTAATTTTGTCGCACCGATTGTCTATAAAGTCCATGACGTAATCTGAAATTCCGTGGTTACCCGTAATAAGATACACATTCGCACCTGCACCAAATTTATTAACTTGTGCTAACCAGAACCTCTGCATAAAGTTCGGAAACGACTTGTTTGGATAATTGAAAATCGTAACGACATTCATATGACCACGACCTTTGGAAATTTTTTCATTTGGTCATCAAGTTCCTTGTAAATAAACATCATCTTTTCCTTGGAGTCTTCATCCAACTCTTCGAACCGATTCTTCCGATTCCTTTTTCTTGGAAAGGCCTTCAAGTGTGCCTTATCCACACCAAGGAACTCAAAAATGTATTCAGAATAATCCCATACCGCAGAAAAATGTACCAACAACCGTTCGTAGTCTCTGCCTATTTCGTAATTAGACCAACTATCAAATTGCTTGTAAAACCCAAACGAATCCTCTTGTTTGTTCAAAAAATTCTCAATAGTATTGTTTGGACTGGGTTTCTTTCCAGTAATTGCCTTTGCATGACCTCCTGCTATCTTTCTCCTAAACAAACTGGGAACCATCGCATACGGACTATCATAGAGAAACAACGCACGTGTAATTGGTCCCTCGTTTATTTCTTCTCTGTCAAACGAATTCTCTCTAAGCAAATACTTGTCATCATTTCGTGGGGGAACTTGTCGATGTTTCAATCCTTTTGGATTTGCACCTGGACCACGTTTGCGATACCCCTCCGAATTTAGTGGGCAATTACACTCTACTTTTTTGGAAAACCAACCTAATAAACTTGTGGATGCACATCCACCCATTGAACTTATCAAAATCATACATATAAATATCCATCAGTCCGGAATTACAATTTCTTCAGCAAATCTACCGTTGCCTTTAAAGTTCAACCAGTGAGGATGATTACCTTTGACGAAATCAAATTTTAATTCATCATCGGTTTCAAAATAAATTTTTCTTTCAGTTAATACTGGACTGTATGTAGTTGCCGTTGTACTTAAAAACCCTGCCCACCAACTAAAACTACTATTTCCTCGGAAAATTGTTCGTGCAAAATACAAACGAAGAAAGTCCGGTAGCCAATCAAACAATACATCTGGTATTGGTTTTGATCCAGTTGGATATGACCACCCTCCTCGGCCATGTTGAGGTTTTCCAACACCCCACTTTCCAGTCCAATCGTCAGTTGTCCACTCCATCTTGGAAACATCAAAATCAAACTTAGTAAACGCATCCAAATAACTTTGCTTATCAACGACACTATATCCTTGATGATTTTTTTTGTTATAATTGGCATTGCTAATGTCGTCCCGTCTTAGGTGAGCAATGTCATATGTACCCTGCTTATCTTCCAATCTCTTATACACGTCCAAGTTTTTAACTTCCTCACTGAACTCAAACCACTTTAGCATTTTCTTTCTGGAAAAATCCTTAAATATATGAGTTCCGTTCACACATAAACTATCATAAAACACATCTGTCTTTCCATATTGTGTAGGTGAGTCTGGATTCATATATGTCATATTTTTATTGGTGCGTTTACAATATTCATAAACCGCATTAGTTCGGTGCTTCAATGAATCAAAAGGTTTTTTTGATTGGTTGACTTGCAACCGCAGTTCATCATCGTCGATAATCTTATACCCAGTATCCGCAAACAATCTAGTTCCCTCCCATTCACTTGGAATATAAAAATCCAGATCGTGCATTTCTGCATAATTTCTACCGAAAGCATAACTGCCAACTCGGTTTCCAAATCTCCCATTCCAATGAACCATCATAACTACACCTCGGTTTCCTTTGGGTTTGACCGATGTCATGACGTCCATTGCTTTTTGCTCTGACGGTGGAGATTTCTTTTTAACTTTATTTACATTTTTCACAATGTCGACATCCTTTTTTGTATGATTAGTTTTTATGTCATCCGTTATCGCAAACTGCCATCCTGCGTGTTTTCCCTTAACTGACATCCAGTGTGGGTGATTGCCTTCTACAAATTTAGCATCGATTTCCTTACCAGGTGAATACTCGTGTAGCCACGGAGCATATGTGACTGCATCACTCAACCAAGCGGCCCATACACTGAATGAACTATTTGACCTAAAAATTTTCCTTGCGAATATGAGTTTTAAAAAATCCGGCAACCACGGGAGTTTCCTACCACCGATTGTAGGAATTTCACCACCCCATTTCCAGCCGATGGTCTTTTCATCGGAAACCCATTCTACGTTGTCCCGTTCAACACCAAATTTCTCGAATGCGTCATAATAACTCTTTCTACTTATCATGCTATGACCACCCACGTAATTTTTGCGGGATATGTCAGTTCTGCGGAAATGTGCTATGTCATAACATCCTCGTTGGGTTTCAAGTTCTCTGTAAACTTTACTATCCTTCACCTCGTCTGTGAATTCAAAATATCTACGAATATCCGATAACTTTATTTTGCGAAAGAACCAATCCGGATCCGACATCAAACTAATGTATGCGGTATTCTTTTTGCCGTAGTTTTTCTTAAAAAACGGATCTACAAGTTCAATTGAATCGTTATGCTTTTCATTGTAATCTGAAATCTTCTGACTATTCTTGTCAAATGACACACGGTCCCGTTGCGAACCGCCTGCATAAATAAACTTCGACTTCATAAATTCGGGAGGTACCGTTGGTGCTGAATTCTTGAACAACACCGAACCTTCCCACTCCGAACCAACATAAAACTTGTAACCGAATTTATCTTCAATGTGCTTTCCGTATAAATAGGAATGGCAACGGTTGCCGAACCGACCAACCCATCCTGCACATATTATCTTATTTGATTCCACGCATTTTATCCGTTCGGTATAATTAAAATTGAATCCGTATCATCGGTTGATGACGTCACTTCACTTTTAAGTATATATCTCCGTGGAGACTTATTTAAAGCATATGCAAAATTAAGTTTCTGGGCCTCATGCATTCCCAGTTTGGTAACTTCTCCAGTCAGTTTTCCATCCATTGTCAAAACGTAGTCATATAATTTAAATCCCATTAGTGTATTCATTTCAGTTTCTTCTCCTCGGAGTTTAAAGTTTCATCTTCTGTATCCTCAACTTCTGTTGAAGAAAACACCACGTGGGCCATGTTTAATTCAGACTGAAGTAGTGCCGATGCAAATCCGCATCCAAATGAAAATCGTGATGCGAACCACATAAATCCCAATACCACATATGGAATCAACGAATCATACCCACACGAGTATAATAAAAGTCCTGCGGAGCAGAGGAAGGGCATAAACCTATTTAAAGTATAATTCACAACCGATGTTGCCATTGTCGGTTCTTTAATATCCAATGTTTCTTTCATATCACTTATTTAGTTTTTGTTCGATTTTCCAACTTATATCCTGTATAAAACTTCCCAAATATCCTACACCTCGGGCAACATATTTAATTGGTTTGCGGATAGACGTATCGCACAAACGATAACTCCATGTATTCATTTTCTTTGCACGTTCAATTGCGTGTTGCTTGATTTTTTTATCATGTGCCTTTCTCTCGGCATTATCCATCACATCAAGTTTAACAACTTCGTGCGTACCCACATATCCACTTTCCACCTCAAAGTTTATCTTAACATCGGCATCTGCGGTTTTTCCAAGAATAGTTGTCTTGGTCTCCAAACTTCCGGTAAACTCAAACTTAACCCAGTCGGTGGTCACGATTTTGCTATATCCGGTTCCATCCCATACAACTCCTGGCATACCGGATTCCGATGTATCCACTTTCTCGTATTCTGCCACCTTGTGACATAATTGTCCATTGGACCTAATTAAAAATTCACCAACCTTACCATCGAATGAATCTGCCAAGAAAATCACATCACTCCATATAACTCCTAGTTTTTCGGTAACGTCGTCCGGTATGTCCAAATCTTTTCTACACTTTATATGATTATACATTATTATATGTTATCCCAAATATTAAAAAAAGTCAACTATAATTCATCATCTTCAAACGGAGGAAACCAATGGGAAGGTGGTTTTTTCTTATCTTCCGCATCAAAGTCAATATAATGACCGAGTGCGGATTTCAAGTCGTCATAGAACTTATCACCATGTAGTTTGTCCATCATGTAATTGTTGCAATATTTCAACAACCCCCTATCATCATCTGCAAGTATTACGGATATTACAATTGTCAAAATGGAATATAAATCCGGTCTAGAATCACGAACTCTTTCCGCAACTCTTGCAAGAGACTCAACCTCTATTCCATACTCCGGATTTAAATTTACCATCGGTTTATCCTTTTTCATAAACAAGTAATGATTCGTAATTGCCCATTACAAGTTTTCGGGGACTCCTCTTTGTTTTCATCTGACTCAACTTAATCTTATATTTGGTTTGCTTTCCGAAAATTCCCTCGGCAACCAATCCCATGTCATGTTCAAGACTATACGAAAGACCATAATAGTCGGTGTAGTCCTTGACTGTAAATCCTATCTTTGCACCCGGTTTCATAACCGCATGACATAACTCAAGAGTGGGTGTCCAGTATCCTTTAATCCACTTTGCATAGGTATCATAAGTCTCCGTACTCTGCTCCGGTCCTTCGTATAATTCCGACCTAAAACATGGAGGGCCAAACAAAACTGCGTCGAACTCATTTTCACACTCCTCAATAAAATCATACCTCTCATCAAGTTTTTCACTTGGACAATCATACAAAGTTACATCTTTAGGACCATAGTCCAAAAACGGATTCTTTGTGGACTCATATTGTTCATGCATATTTACTCCAGAATCAACCATATCCGAGATGACATCCGTTGCAACAAACTTCTCAAAGTTTGTTTGATAAAATGCCAGTTGATATGAGTTCCATCCCATCGTGGGTGCAAACAAATTTTTTCCGTGGAACACCGAGTTAAGAATACTCGCATACGTATTCGGATTAAAAATTGCTGGTCGTGAAATCGTTGCCATTACCGTACTCCACATGGAAGAAAAATCCTTGTCCAAAAAGAAATTGAAACTAGCAGGACCTACAAAACTGTTTCTCAAATAATGCCACTTAAACAAACACTTCAATATGCTGATACAATCCTGAAAATCGTTCTTGTGTAATCTCTTAGTTGAATACATGGTCTTGTAGTTTGTATTCCGAAGTATTCTACTTGAATCAGAATTAGTCGTTCCGTCGAAAAGATCTCCTGCAAAGCATGGCACTGGACAAAAATTCAACGCACCCTTTGGGTCTTCAATCGCAATGTATCGGTCATACCAATCACGCAAAGTCTCCTCCCTATCCTTGACAAACATCTCATAGGCACTCTCAATGAATTGGTCTGCCACGTAAGTTCTAAAATCTGCTCTCCCATACTTAGCAATGAAGTTGGTAAAGGTGTGACGCACCACAGGTTTGGAAACTGAATCCATATCCATTCTCGCATAGTTGGTGTAAAGGATGCTCAAGTTCTCACGATATTCGTCAAGACTTACCTTTTCCTCAAGGTCAAGACTTTCCACGAACTTGTCAAATGTGACAACCAAAGGTTTAAGTGTTGGGCATTCTAGTTTACTCATGTCACTCGTCTAACAAACGCTTAAATGCCTCAATGTAAAGTTCTCGTCTGTCAACTTCTTCTTCCAAATTTTCCGCATAATAAATCACTCTGATTATCTCACGGGTTGACTCGCACTCTCCGTGCCGAGACTCAAACTCACGAACCCAATCACGCACATACTGCATGTCGGGTCGGTTCTTCTGCTCCGAAACCTTCTTCATACTCCAAAATCCTTTCACCTATTGCTTTCATTACTGGTGGACATACCGCATTTCCCACTTGAAGCATCTTGCTTGTCTTTGTACCATAAAGTTCATAGTCACTTGGGAATCCCATAAGGGCCAAGTGATCTTCAATTGACAAATGCTCAAATCCAGTAAACCTAAATCTCTTTTCCATCTTTCTTCCATCATACCACTTTAACGGAATCCGTCTGACAGTCGGACATACTCCGTCTAACGGATATACCTTTGAATTGTAACCGTCGAGCAATCCCTCACCTTTGGGTTCTATGACGTCTTGCACAACCCGTCTCGGTTCATTGTTCTTTTCTGGCAGAACAAAGTTGGAAACAAAATGTCTCTTCCTCCGTTGAGGAAGTCCAAAGTTTTGTGCATCAAGACATATACCAGGCATTGCTCTTTTTGCGCCGATGACATTTTCCCACACCCAATAGTCTGGGTTTACTTCGTGGACAATCTGCATAAACCTCTTTACCAATGCGTCATCGTAATTCCTATCGTAGTAATTTGCCTGACTGAACTTCTGACACGGTGGTGAACCGATTATCACATCGCATGGTGGTAATTCAGATGACTCGATTACATTAATATCCTCACACCAAACTGGACAATCAATATTAAGTTCGTGGGTTTCGCAAGCATCTTCCCACAAATCAATTGCAAGAATCACATTGAGTCCTGCTTGTTCCATGCCAAGGGAGCTTCCTCCGCATCCGGAGAAGAAATCAATAACCCTCATTAAGATTCCGTATCAACTACATCTTCCACGGACTTGATGTCCGTCTCGGAATCCTTGGCCGATGAGATTAAAATACAATACTCCGAATTTGCTCCTGGTGTTTCCGAAGGTGCTTTATCTCCGTCAAGGCAAACTTCCACACTTACCTTGCCGCCGACCTTGATGCCGGCTGCTTTTAATATACTGAGAGGTATCTCTACGACACACTCACCTTCTTTATCAACCTCAACACTCGTTTGATGTTCTTTATTTTCGATTTCCATAATATTTCCTTATTTAACCCACTCGGACAAACCATGCTGAATTGCCTCTTCAAGAGTTGAGTCCGTGTGTCGTTTCATATATTCCAATGCCGACCAAACAACTTCTGCTTGTAAATTATATTCCTTCGCAAGTTTAAGTGCTTCGTTTATCTCGTCCAGTTCTGTTCCTACATCGACCATATCAATTTGTGATTTACATCATTAAACACTATTTCATCGGAAGATGCAAGTCTTTTCCAACGAGTATAAAGTCCGTTGTAGAATCTAATGTAGATTCCGTCTGACTTTTCCTTTACCTCGGAAATTGAAAACTTCTTCTCACCCACAACAAGTTGCGGTAACTTCGTTTCCAATTTCTTGCGAGTTCCATCCATCCAATGTTGAAGGAAAATGTCAATTGACTTCCTCAACCTTTCATATCTTATATCGTATACTTCAATTGTCATCTACTTCATCCTTTCTTACGAATTCATGTTCTTTGCCTGGGGTGATTTTCAAGTAATAATCCTCTTGGTTATCCAAGTCATTGTAAAAATGTTTTGCATCAAAATAATGCACACCCTCCTCGGAGTCCGTGGATTTCTTGGACTCTTCCGGGTCGTTTGTAAATATCCAAGTCATCCAATCATGCAGTTTCTTTAGCATCTTTTTCGTTCCGTTCTTCAACTTCAAGTTGCCACTTTGGTTTAAATGCATTCGGAAAAACCGAATCATAATTTCTCTGATATGTTTGTGTAGTTGGTCGGGGTTGATCACCCTTCCCCGCTGCATTCTTCGTATTATAAATGCTCTTGTCCTTTGCTACCTTACACGCACCCTTACAACATTTATCCTTGGACATAACTTAACTCTTTGGAATTTCGTTATCGGTGCGAACAATGACCGTTGGTTCTTTGGTCTTTACCGAAATTTCTTCATCTGTGAAATACTTTGCGGTAACTTGCTCAAGACTCTCACTAATCTTATAGACGGGGTTCTTCTTGGAAGATTTCTTGTTTCCGTTCATCACGTCATTGTTGTATTCATAGGTTGCCCTAGAAATCTTTTCCACGACATCCGTGTGATTATCCTCATCGTTCATCTGAACCACCCATACGGGGCACTCCACGACCTTGGCATATCTATCCTCGGGATCACTTGCCACCAAGACAAACTTCTTCTTCTTGCGAGCTGCTTTCTTTGCCGCGGCAAGTTCTGCTTCTTGGTTCTCAAGTCGTTTAATTTCCGACATGATTGACTCAACTCTTGGTTGGTCAACTCCCTTTTGATTTAATACGTGTTCAATATCTTCTTCTGTAAGTCTCATAATTATTCTTCGTTATAGTTGTCTGATTGGTCGTGGTTCTTTGCCTTTTCGATGGTTTCATCCGTTGGCATTCTAATATCTTCCTTCATGCTCAAAGGATGTTCTTGTACAAAGTCACTAATGTCCTTGCCGTTGGTAAATTGTTCGTTGATGAATTTCAAAATCCGTTCACCAACTTCGTCACTCACATTACTAAATTTATATACCTCCAAGTCACGATTACTTCCGTAACCAAAATCGATTTCAACACCACAATCGTCAATCTTGCGTTGGTCGGTAAAATCGCACGTTGGTTTAAAATCAAGAAAATGCTCTGGATCAGAACTTGATTCATCGTCTTCAAACTCATCGCAATCTTCACATTCCGATGCTTTATATGTCGGTTCGTACACCCCCTTGTTCAAATCACTTGCATTTTTTTGCAACTGTGTGATGAACGAATCAAATCCATTTACCAAATCGGCAAGCATTTCAATTCGGTCAGTTTGCGTTCTAACCAACTTTTCCAAGTAACTAACTCTACTCTCTAGTGATTCCATATTATTAATCTACCCTCTTTAGGTTCATATTGTGCAAGTTAACGTTTTCGTCATTTGCAATTAAATGATCATGCTCCTTTAACAACTCCCCAATCACCGCATACGGAATTGCAACTGGTTGACCATTGATGTAAGTCTGATACGGATGTAATCCATTCAGATTCAACGGTGATGGCATTTCCAATATTTGCAATCCTGGTGCTATTTGACCCAATTCTTCAAGTGGTTCGGAACTTGGTAAAGTTACCGAGGTTGCAACCGTCTTGGGAGTTGTTTCCGTAGTAGGTGTCTTGGGACCGGAAACTTTCTCGGAAACTCCCGAGATAAACATTCCGATCAAAATTCCACATACCAAATTAATTGTCGTCTTTCTCACTTTTCTCATCTTCTTTTTGTTTATTGATTTTCTCTTGTAGTCGGTCACCTGCCATCATCAGCATAACTGCCGATAGACTCAAGTGTAAAATATCAACTCCACCTGGGTTGATTGTAAACGCACAAAATAAATTTAGTGCAAATAGTGCAAGTAGGAACGGAAGTTCCCACATCTTTAGTGCTTTAATAGTATTACTTAACATGTTTTCTCCTTAATTCGGTTTCCTTTTTTAACAAATCCTCCGCAACTTTGGCAGATTCCGTAATAAGTCTCTTTTGGTCATCGTCCAGGGCGTCCGAAAAGGAAGTGCTATATTCGCGTTGCCTATGGTCTTCTGCCAACCAAACTCTTTCCCGAGCAACGTGTACCAAATTCTTCAATGCCTGCAATTCTCGTTCTTCTTTAACGAATCCCCCACACAACATCATCCGTGTATCTTCTTTACACATTTTCCATTGTGAACCTATGCTTTCCATTAATTTTCCAAACATACCCATCTTATTTCTTATCTTTTACATTTTTATCATACTCAAGATACTTAGTCAAGTAATCTCTCATTTTTTCGGCCTTGTCAACCTCAAGAATTATTTGGTCACCATGTAGAGTTCCTTTAAACAAAATCTTACACGCATACTTTAATCTATCCAATAGACTCATACCGGAATACCTACCCTCAATCCCATACTTCCAGTAGTTGACATAAAATCCTTTATCGTTTTCATCTTCCCGATAATATTGTGTTTCGAGGCCCTCCGAATGACAATCACACCTAACAAATAGAGATTCTGCATTGGTCTTATCTGGCCAATACGATTTAGGATCTTTCTCCGTGGCCTTCTTGCCCGTCACCCACGGAACTCTCGTTAAATCGTTTTTCTTTTCTTGATTTTTTTTCATAGTTTGCCCTTCCGAAAGTCTTTTCAGTTCCTTTCGGTAATAATTCCTCGCCGGCATATATGTCATTTCCGTCTACTGCTTACTTAGATGCAAGTGAAATTCCATTGAATGAATGCGTATTAAACATTTCATCAAGGTTAACACCCTCCTGAGCATTAGTATATGGATTTGACACATTCAGGGTACATACTTGTACGTCATCGGCATTTCCGTGAAAAGACTCAGCAAATGCTTCCAATGCGTCTTCAGGGTGTTCACACTGAAAAAACCTTGATTGCGTTACTGCGTCTCCATTATGTCGGTATGACAACTCGTAGTCCTTGAGACGAATCCATGTTCTGCGATTCTTATCTCTGTCTTTTTTATCTGTCATGTCTCTATTATCAATTGTTTCTACTAATATAATATATATATTGGTAAAAGTCAACTATTATTTAAATTAATTCTGCGCCATGACGCATAGTATTGACCGAGAACGTTCGTGTATTCAACAAAGCATCGGATAATGACTCACTTGTTAGGTAATCAAACTTCGTTATCACAATTGGTAAATTTTTGTTAATATCTATACTATAGTAGATGAATTTCATTACGTCAACATCCAATTCGTCCCCCACGACATACATATCGTATTTCTTGTTGGAGTGTGATCTCTTCGATATGTGATCACATGAACCCGTGATACCCAAGAACCTAATGGCATCATTTATTTCCAGTTCAGACCTTCCATCAAGACCAACTGCATCGAACTTAACATATTTTGATGCGAGTAAATCCATACAATCCTTTGCAAACCAACTCACTCCACCCTTGCAGACGAAACATACCTTCTTGTGAAACATTCTATCCAAATATCCGTCTTGCCCTGGGACTTTTCTAATTGCAGAGTGTTCCTTTAACCATACGGATGGTCTTTCTCTGTCCAGATGGAATGAGTGCAAATAACTCCGGCCGCCGGCCTTGGGGCCCGTACCAGACATCTTGAACCCTCCGAATGGTTCAATCTCAACTCTTGCCCCTGTTATGGTTCTGTTTACATAAACGTTTCCACATTCAAGTTCATACGAATATCTCTGTATTTCTCTCTGTGATTGACTAAATATGCCACCCGTCAAACCGTATTCCGTTCCATTGAACAACTTGACGGCAGTTTCAATATCATCATAACCCACGACATGAAGCACCGGTCCGAACAATTCCTTATGAAACATTGCATCTCCCCTTAAAGCATTTTCCGTGGGAATATCCACCACCATCGGTGTAACATTTGTGGGTATGTTGGTCACTCGTTTGTCCTGTGAGTCACATTGAATAAGCCTCCCACCATGAAATTGTATATCCGATCTCAACTTCCATTGTTCATCTATCAGACGTTTCGTTTCTTTCTCATCAATTACAGGGTTAACGAAAGTTGAATAATCAAGTGCGTCACCCACCACGATTGAATCAACTGCACCCGATAATCTTCTGATAAATTTGTCTTTTACACGATTATCGACAATCACACGTGAACACGCAGAACATTTCTGGCCTGCATGGGTAAATGCAGACTTGATAGTTCCATCCACCGCCTCATCCATATCCGCAGTTGCCGTGACAATTATGGCATTCTTACCTCCCGTTTCTGCAATAACCTTTGCCGAGAACCTTAGTCCATCTAATTCACCTATACGGGGGCCCACTTTCTTTAGTATGTTTGCACCGACTTCCTTTGAACCAGTAAACACACAACCTCTGATTCGTTCATCATTTAGAAGTTCATCTGCAAGTTTCCCACCTCCCTTTACATGAAACAGTACGTTCTTCGGTACTCCCGATTCGTGCATCAACTCAACGAACTTCTCCACAACATAATGACTCTTGCTTGACGATTTCAACAAGACGGAGTTTCCCGCAACCAAGGGTCCAACTGCCATTCCACATGGAATCGCAAGTGGAAAGTTCCAAGGGGCAATTACCACAAAGGGGCCCCTACATAAGAGTCGTGGAAGTTTAACCTCCTCTCTTGCATAAAAGTTCATAAAATCTATTGCCTCGTCAACGTCTGCAAGGGATTCGTCGATCGTCTTTCTCGTTTCCTTTGCGATGATTACCGCAAATTCCGTTCTTCGCATCAGCAATTTTTGAGCCGCATTCACTATAACCGATGCTCTTGCATTTGGTAGAACTTTTGAAATCCACTTCTTCTGTCCATGCATTGAATTGTCCACCATCTCCTTTAATTCACTTTCATCGGTCAGTTCTACGTCGGCAATTTCAGTTTCTTCAATTGCCAAGTCCACCCACTTTCGTTCATCCTCAATAAACAGACGAACCGGTGGGACATTAAAAAATTCGTGTGTGAAATTCAGAGTGGGATCTCTAACAATCCGATTCTCCGTTATCTTAGTCACATGAACATCGGTTGGTGGGATTTTCATACGAGTATCCTTATGTGACCTCATCATGGATAACACACCCTTCTGTGACGAGTTCTCCATAATCCTTCGTACCAAATATGCCATTCCGTCAATCAAATCACCTACGGGCAAATAATCTCTTACCGACCAACCCATCTTTGCCATCGTGACCGAGAGTGCTTCGTATGTCATGTGAAGGCACTGGTGTTCGGGTCGTCTTGCCCTCGGATAATTCCACTTCCACAACGTTTCCACAAACAAATGGTCAATATAATTGTGAGAACCCACGCAGATTTGCAAGGCATCCCTATTATCAAATGAATAACCAACGAGTTGACGAAAACATATATCGGTTTCCTCCTTGTTCAGATATTGGTATGAGGTATGACCATGTACTTCAGTTTCAATGGTTTCTGCATCCCAGTAAGCACCCTTTACAAGACGAATGGGCATCACAATCTCTCGTTTCCTTGTAAACTCGGTAACTTCCTTTAGGTGTTGTTGAGAGTCCTTTAAATAACACTGAACAACAATTCCTACATCTTCCCAATTGGGATAATATTCGACAAGTACCTTCTTGAATATTCCGAAAACACAATCTCTGTAGTGGTAATGCTCTGCATCGACATGAACGAATGTCTGTGTTTGTATTGCATGGTCAAATATTTTTCTCAGTCTGGGTGCAACTCTATTGTATGTGTGGTCAAATGCCTGAGCCCGAAACTCCGAACATAATGCCGAGATCTTAATGGACACGTGAGATTTTAATATACCCGAAAGATTCCGTTCCCCTTTGGTCACCACGGATGATATATCATCCATCATTGCAATTACTCGGTTGCAATACAAGTCTGCCTCTTCTTCCGACAATACAAGTTCACCCAACCTATCAAGTGTCACGTCTCTTCCCGAGGAAAAAAGTTTCTCCAAGGACTCCCTCGAATGTTTCTCATCCACCACGAATCGTGTTGCCATTTTTCGGACAAGACTTCTGATAATATGTGCAGAGGTTTTTGGTTTGTAATGGTTGAATATGTGTTGAGTGAAATCCAAACCTAGTCTGATGTATAGTGGTAATTTTTTGTCACTTAGAGTATCGTCCAAGCACTCGTTCAAGCTTGACATGACCTCCTCTCCGTTTTCATCAAAATCCAAAGTAGGTAAGACCGACAAAAACTTCAACATATGATTTCTCAACGAGTCGTGTTTTGCAACAAGGCCAAGACCCCAATTTGAAACTCTCTCAAACACGGATGGAAAATATCTGCCAAGTTTCTTTGCAAACGAATTAACCTCCATATAGGTATCCCGAGATACGTCTGCCCAGAAAGTCTCACCGAAGAACTCCGGAAATTCACTGTCTGGGTTTCTACGGATGATGTCGGTTGGCATCTTCTTTTTGTCAATTTGAAGTAGTCTCTCTACATGAACATCGAGCTCATCGGTGGATAACTCCACCTTCCTCAGAAACATCTCCCAACCCAACCTAGACGAGTATATGCGAATCTCCATATCCGATGGAAACACTCCGAGTAAAAATGAAACTGAATTCAATGTGGTCTGTATACAAAACTCATCGGACGACCCCAAACCCAGTTGAGTAAGTTTGTGAGATGTCTCTCCCCTTGCATCAAATATGGAAGCATATTCTCTATAATAGAACAGATTCCATCCCGAACTCAATTTCCTCTCAACTATCTTAGGTGACATACCTATAAATAGTCAATTTCACGACTTATTATAGCTACCGAATCAACTTGAATACGATGTCAACCATCTTTGTAAGTGGTTGTTTGACCAGATGTGCCTTGTTCTTGTCAGACAACTTATCGTATACCTTAACAATTGCACTTGCGGAAAACATATCCAGGGCCATTCTCTTTCCACTTACAGGATCCTTGACCTTCTCGAATTGTGAATTCTTCACGATTCTACGTGCAATTTGAATAATCTCTGGGTCGTTACCTTCGTCTTCGGCAAGTACCTCACGGACAAGTTCTCTGAGTTCTGATGTTTTCATGTTGTATATAAATATACGTTACATAGATTAAATTGGATTTTTTCTACTTTTTTTGTGGACACTTACAAGTTAAACGTAGTATCTTGCGACAGATTGGATCACCATCTCTGTCTGGACACCACTTAACGCATTCACTACAATTGCAGTCACATAATGTGGATGTATTGGTTGTTGCACATGATGTAAACAACAAACACATTCCTAATAAAAGAAATCTCATTGGGTCTTTTTATTATAATTTCCGTCAGTAAGTCCCGCACCCCTTGCTTTCAAATCTATTCCGACCTTCTTGGATGCGTTTAAAATCAAGTCCATGTAATATTGTGGGTCACCCGAATCCTTGGCATGATACTCGTCACTGAAAACGATTCCGTTCTTGTTTTCAATGTGTCGTTTGTTTTCTTGCCAATAATACTTTCTAAGGTTTGAGTTTTCCAAATACCCCTTGCCCTGCCATGCACTTTCCACAAATTCCTTAAAGGATTTCGCGAAGGTTTTACCACGATCAACTTGGAACATGATACCACGATAAAGTCCACCATATCCATTCAAACCACCTTTCAACTTCTGTAAGTCTTTGGAATAATGATCTTGTGGTTTCTTGTTGAACGTGGGCAAGTGATATGCGGGTTGTGCTTCGTCTTGGAAAACAACTGCCAACACGTTATCCTTCTTGGTTGCTTCCGCAAAGAATTGCAATGTTCTTTCTCCGTTTCCGTCAACGATGGTAACCCTTCTATTATAAAGTTTCTCATCGTTGTTGTAATATGGAAGCAATGCATCCTTGAGCAAAGTGTTTTTCATAATCTCAAGTTGCTTGCGTGTATCTAAAATAGAACCACTTCCGTCAACGTGCATCATAATGTGCAATGCTCCATCAGGTGGTAAATCGTATTCGTGCTTTCCATGTCCATGTCCATGTCCTTTGCATTCCCCACCACAATCGGCACATCCGGGGGCAGGAACACCAGGTACACCAAGTTGAGGTTTAACCATACCAGTTACAAGACCAGCTGCTCCTCCTGCACCTGCACCTCCTACGAGACCTGCAACTCCACCCATTGTTGGAGATGCCATAGAACCAGGTATACCTGGATTGCTTTTAGGGTCACTTGGATTTGTATATGAAGTTATTTCTTCACCGTCTGAATATCCATCTCCGTCTGAATCCGATTTTGTTGGGTCTGTTCCCAACGCAAGTTCTGCCTCAACTTCAAGTCCATCATTATCTCCGTCTGATCCCGTTCCCGGTGGAACAATTGGAACTGAACTGTATGTTCCTACTCCTCCAAGAGCAGGAACCGTAGTTCCGTCTAATACTGCTTCTCCTATACCACCCCCGAGTCCTGCTCCGGCGCCTGACCCAGCACCAACTGCACTATTGCCGATTCCCGCACCGACACCTTGACTTGGAAAGTTGTAAGCATACAACTCTCCTTTATTAAGACCAAACTTTCCATTTTTGTTATCATCAAAGTCTATATCAAACTCGGAGACATCTCCAAGTTCAATGTCATCACCGTTTCGTGCAACTTGCAAATTTGCAAGATTCACTCCGTCTTTATCAAGACCGAACTTTTCTTTTTTATCGTTTGCTACAACATTATCAGATTCGTCAGGAAACAAGTTCTCAGCTGCCCTGTCCAAGTCGGCAAGACGTCTGTCGAGCAGTCCTCTATCAACTACAATTCCGTCATCGTCAACACCGATTGAGTCAACTCGGTCTCGGCCATTGGTTCTGTTTCCACGACCAACATGACCACCTCCACCGATGCCACCTTCTACTGCACCGATTCTGTCTCTGTCATTTATATAAACATCTCTGTCATTAAAAAGTGCATCCGCGTCTCTGCCGACATACAGTGGGTCGTTATCAACAACTGCAACGATGGGGTCTCTATCATTCAACACAACACCTGTGAGATGATCCTTATATACGGAATTGTCTGTTATTAAAGTTGTGCCGTTTACGGTAACGAAACGTTCTGCGTTGGTTTCCTCACCACTATCGTTGATATGTGTATACTCAATTTTGTAAGTGAAACCTGCGTTGGATGTATCTACCTCGTTGACACCCGTAACAACCACTTGGTCGGAGACGTCATTTCCTTCAGAGTCAACTGCTTTAAAACCTGGGTCAGTATAAATCGTTCCTTGGAAAACTGCAATTCTATCACTGCCGTACATGGAAATCTTCACGGCCTCGTCGGCCTTTTCCACGAAAAGCTCGGCTTCGTTATCTGCTACAACCGGAGTTACCGTGGTTTCTGATCTGTTTGCAAGTACCAATGCAACAAATGCTATTACCATGACGTAACCTGTAATCAGGTTTACGAGTGCGAATTTTCTTTTATCTGTTTTCATAATTAATTCCTTTGTTGTATATATATCCATTTGCTGGATTAAAACTTGAGTTTTCGTATGCATCTGGATATAGTTCATAGGGAGTTTTTCCCTCCGAATCCACATACTCTGTTGATGTTTGTGTGGACATCATAATTGATGCTACCGTAATAAGTGCAATTACAACGATTGCAATATTTTCTTTCACATTATTCTTCATTTTTCTTTTCGGTTTCGTTATCTAGCAATTCCCACTTCTTTGTTGTGTAGTAATATACTCTCCGCGGATGTGTTCCATATTCATAAAGCATCCAACCGGCATCTTGGGAAAACGCATACGGCACGATAGATGGTGAAACATACACCCACTTCAATTCAGGGGAATATACCCAACCCTTAAACAACGAACCAGGTCCACGATCAAAGACCGCCTCCATTTGGGCCATGTCCTGATGTAAATTGATGCGGTCTTGTAATAGTGACTTTATTTCATGTGTGGCGGCATCCAAATCGTCTATTAAATCTGACTTATCCTCTTTTAAGTTTTCTACCTCATCTCTGAGTTCCTGTCTTTGTTTTATAAGGACTTCCCTGAATGCCTTGTGGTTATTAAGGTCTTTAACAAGATCATCGTTTTCTTCCTCAAGTTCCTCAATTTGTTTGAGAAGGTCTGCGGGGGATGCGTTGTTTTCTACCTCGTCCTTTACATTGGGTGGTGGGGGTGGTGGTCCTTCGTTTTCATTTGAAGAACGTTTTTCCTCGTTCTCCGCACCGGACTCATTCCCATTTTCCTTCTCATCTGCATATGCCGAAAATACCATCCCACAGATGGTCAGTATAGTTAATAATTTTTTCATGTTGTTCCGATCCTCTTTTTGGTTAATTCGTCTATGGTTGGTTGTAACGTTGGTGAGTTATATTTTTTCCATTCTTTTTTTGTTCTGTCTTCGTCTGGTATCCAAACCGTATACTCAGCACCCCAAGAGGTCTTAAACGTCTTGGGGTACCTTTTCGTCCAGTTTATCTGACTATAATTATCGTCAAACTTTTTCTTGTCGACACTTGGCATAAGTTATTTACGTCTTGCACCGTCTTGTTTGGTTTCTCGAATTTCCTTTTGGAGTTCCTTTTGTGCTTCCTTAACTGCCTTATGCTTGTCGGCATTTGCTTGCTTGAACTCTTTTATAAGATCTACACGTTGTTCTTTTGACAACTCCTTTGAATTCTTCAACTTTTCGTGAAATGCCTTCTTAACTACATCAAGTTCTTTTTGCGTCTCACGAACTTGTTGCAACTTTTCCTTTACTTTCGCAGTTGGTTCGGGTTTCTCGGGACGTTCAGGACGATTTTCCTTTTGCCATTCTTGAATCGTCTTTCCCAATTCCTTTTGTGCCTCAATCGTATCTTTGTTTTCCGCACGGAACTTTTCAAGTGTCTTGCGAACTTCCTCACGGGATGGTTTCTTTCCGAGTGCCTGTAAGTTCTTACGCAATCCATCCTGCAATTCCTGTTGTGTGACCTTATACGAGTCCATGTTTTCCTTAACATCTGTGGGTGGTTCTGGACGAGGTTGGGGTTTTGGTTTAACTGGAGGTTTTGGTCCTTCAATAGGTTTCTTCTTACCTTCTTCCTTGTCCGAATCCTGTGCGTCCTTCTTGAGATTATCCTTAATCCAATGTGCCAATGTGGAACTTCCACGACCAAATCCGGCGGGCAAAGGAATCAGATCACGTGTCTGAATCTTGGGAGGGTGACCCCAGTGCTTTGGGAAGTGTGGTTTCTCTGGAGCAATCTTTGGTTTCTCTGGATTGCTTGGTACAAGTTTTCCGATTTTCAAAGGAGGTTTTCCCTTGCCATCTTCAACTGATGTTGCCTTGGGAATGATCTTCCCTATCGTTAACGGTTGTGGTTTCTCTTCACCGACTGCAATACTTGCAATTAGTAACGATGTTATTAGTGTAATGCTCTTCATTTTACTTTCCTTGATTTTTTGCCTTCGTGAGACAATTGTTACAACAGACTCCTATAACTAGTTTCTTTGTTCCCTTCCGTCCCGAGAATGGGCAGATTGCTGGGTCTTTGACTCGTTGTAAAGTTTTCTTAATATCAGCCGTTGCCTTTTTTACACACTTGTTGCAACATACTGAAATTTCGTATGTTAATCCTTCCTTGACTGGTTTCCCAGAATATGGACAAGTGTCGTTGATAGTTGCTCCGAACAAACTCGTTGCAAACAAAGTTGCTAGTGTAATAATCTTCATAATATAACCTTTATTTACTTAACGACTTAACAAACGCCGCAAGTGCTTTTCTTTCTTCTAGTGTTGTTGGCAACGGTGCCATTGCTGGAATCGCACCTTTGACAATCTTTGCCATTGGTTTTTCCACCGATTCCATAAAATATTCATCATTCAGTTTGACCTTCTTGATTGGTCCACCTGGTCCAATATGAACTTCTCGTTCAGTTCCCCAAAACTTTCCAACAAACTTGGTTGCCTTTAATGCATCTCCCGTGGGACTCGGAACTTTGGGGTCAGTTTGGTGACACGCAGAACAGGCCTTTGATACGAAAAGTTGCTTGCCCGTTGCAATCAACCCAACATCCGTTGGTTTCGCATTAACTGCAAACGTTGCAATGAACATACACCATATTAGTTTCTTCATTTGTTGTTTTGGAGAATTCTATTTAGTTTCTCCGCACTAAGTTCACCATCAAGTTCTTCAACCATTGAGGCAATGCGTTTAAAATTATTTTTCGTCATTGCAAAGCAGACACTCACGGACTTCCAATCTTCGTTGGCCACGACAAGATACTCAACTCCATCAACCTTAATCAGTTCACTCTTCAGATTTTTGATTGTCGGTTGACTTGTCCTATCAAGTGTACGAAATTGTGGTTCTGCTTCCACAATATAATTAAATGTGACGAATCCTGCAAACATGATTGCAAGGCCTGTAAATGCTATTCCTAAGTATTTCATAATATATCCCTAGTTTATTTTGTTGGACGAACCAACGTGATGTCCTTGTCCCAAGCAACTCCCTCGTTAATCCAATCCTTAATAAGTTTCTTTTGTTCTGTTGTAAATGCGTCTCCCTTGGCCGGCATTATATCATCGTCATCCTCTGGCAAAGTAACCAACTTATATAGATAACTCTTTTCCGCATCACCTTCTACGACTGGCACCTCTTCCGAGTCACCTGCTTTCATAAGATTCTCCTTGGTATCAACACGATAATCACCCTTTGGTTTTCGCAATCTTCCACGACTCTCGTAGGGTGCAGAGTGACATGATACACATCGTGATTCAAGTATAGGTTTAATGTCCTTCTTGAAATCAACCTTCGCACTTATTCCAAACGGAATAATGCCGACAAGCATAATAATAACCTTTTTCATAATATTTTTTATAGTTTACCAAGTCCAACCATTAATACTACCATGTTTCTTCTTATTGTCAAGTGCTTCTTGTGGTGTATATCGGTTCACCTTCTTGGGATTCCATACTTCATTAAATTCTTTTTGTGGCCAACCTTTCTTTGCCCACTTGCTCGTTCCGAGTTCCATAGTCTGCCAATCTAGGACTTTTCCTTTGGTTTCCACCCACGCGTGGTTGTATCGTTTTCCGTTGCTTATCCACTCGTTCTGAACCGTTCCGTAGCATATCTTGGTTCTCTTGTCATCCTGATGTAGCATAGCATATTTCATTGCGTATGATAGGCATTCTCCACACGCAATAACTTCGTTAACTATGTCTTTCAGTTTGTCCATGATTCATAAATATATATAAAACATGAAATGTTAGTAAAACCCTAACTCTTTTTATTCCTGGATTTCTTGGCAGATGGACCTCTTTCAGTCCATATGACTCCACGTTCTTCTGCCATATAAACTCTATTTAATAAAGCCGCATCGTTCCGTAGAATATACTTGGTTTCGAGAACCTTGTTGGTTTCCTTGTCAACCAAGTCGTATTGTGCAACGTTCTTGTTCCACTTTTCTTCGTCAAATCTAATCATATTGTAATCACTCCTTTCCGTTTTAATTGTTTATCTGTTCTCGGCCTTGGCCTTTGTTTCCAACCAAACTATCCACTGACTCAAACTAACTTCACTTTCTGCGGATAGCATATAAGTAATCCACGCAGTCACGTAAGCAAACTCCGGCAAGGATAATTTGCTCATCTCCGTCCACAACTTCTCAACCTTGTTAGTCAACCATAAGTCAAGATATGTGTCAATCTCTTCAATATTCATTCCGAATTATAAATCACGTATCTTTTGGATACACCTGCAATACTGCATGAATATGTCCAACATTTTAAATTGCCATCTCCATCCTTCACCATATTAAAATCCTTTGCATACAAATAATCATCAGTCAATGGGCACGGAACAGACCCCTCGTTCAACAACCCGGTGGCCACCAAATCTCGTATCTTTCCCTTGCTCGTAGTATAGCATCCTTCTCCATATACCGGGTTATATTTCCACAATTTTCTTCTAATTAGATTCTCCGTTACTTTACTCATTCTTTTCTTTCGTCAATTTGTTCCTGTTAAATTTGTTGCCATCTCATCCACTCTCTCGTTCCACTTCACTCCCGAATGTCCCTTTACCCAAGTCATAGTGTGCAGATACTCCTCATAACCAAGGACGGTTTGCCTGTACTCCCATGTAAAATCACTATTACACATCCAAGGTTCTTCCCCAGTAGTAATATCTGACACCCACTTCTCCAATCCTATGTAATCGTACACCACGTTTAGTTTATAGTTAAATTGGGCAGCGAACTTAAGTGCATTCATTACCGCAAAGCACTCTGTTGCAATATTACGCAATTTTCTAAGTTCCGGTTTCAACGTATAATCCACCAACCCAACCTCCTCCGCGATGCTCTTATCCGTGTCTGGATTCACAATCGTATATGCCCAAGAACCTCTGTCGAACTTTGCGGAAAACGAACCGTCGACATAGGCATCATATATTGGTCTATCTTGCATCACACTCCTCCGTTACTAAATTCAAACGTTCATCTATCAAATCACAATACTCAGACGATAGTTCACTTCCAATATAGTTTCTATTGTTCAACATTGCCATCTTTGCAGTCGTGCCACTTCCCATGAATGGGTCATACACCAATTCATGTTCATTACTCCAGCTGAGAATGTGGTCTTTCGCAAGTTCCTCTGGAAATATTGCGGGGTGATTATATGCCACCGAGTCCGTGGCACTCTTTCCCTTGCCGACTCGGTATTCCCAAATATTCGTTCTTCTTCCAAGTTTACCATAACCACCACGTCGGATACTTTTAAGTTCACCAGTTTCGAGTCGTTTTGTTCCGCGGTCTCCGTTACGACTTTCTTGATTTGGCCGGTCACAAATTAAATTAATTGTCTTGGGTGAACCCTTACTCAACACGAACATATACTCAAAGGTTTGCCAATAACTTTTATTGTTTCCAACTGCACCCCGTGGAGGTTTCGCATAAATCATGGTATCAAACAGATTAAAACCGCACTCCTTAAAAAACAATGCTTGTTTGAAACTCGTTCCCGTTTCGTTTGCCCCATAACTTGAATCGGAAACTACCCACACCACAACTCCGCCTTCCTTGGTAACTCTATAAAGTTCCTCTGCAACTGGTTCAAAGTCAAACGAATAACCCATATAAGTCCTTCGTTCGTCATAGGGTGGAGAGGTTACTGTCAAGTCTACAAACCCGTCTGACATCCTAGCCATAGTCTCCAAATTACTTTCGTTGTAATTTTTATTTATCTCTGGCATTATTATTCTATTGCTTGTAATAACTTTATAATAGGATAGATGGTGGCCGTTGTAATGGCAACACTAAATGCAAATACCCCCAAGATAGCACCAAGGTCAATCAGTCGTTTCATCACAGTAATTTTGTCTGTAGTATTCATCCAGTCGTTCTATGTGGTTCTCGGTTGAGTTCTTTAACTCTTCTGTCCACCATGCTTGTTGTCCAGACTTGGCAAGTCGAAGCACTTCACGGAACGACATCTTAAAATCTTCATCTTCGGATTCTGCTGGTTCGGTTAGTCCTCCCCCTTGAACAAATTCATCAAAACTACTTCCGATGTGTTTATTCCGAACATTCTCTCCTAACATTCGAGTTGGTTTGGCATATTCAATCAACTTACGAGTTGCGAGGTCTTGGTCGGTTGGAAGTTCTTCAAATTCTACCAGTTTAGCCTCCCTTATATTTCTCTCAAGTTGATTGAGTCTTGCGGATAATTGTAATGTGTGAATACTACTCATCTTTAATATAAACTATATTATATTACCGAACAGAAGTCAATATGTAAATTTTACAAAGTCCTGAACCTTTTTCATTATCTCGGTTACTCCGGCCGGGTCCAATCTTAATAGTGACTCACTTGGGATGTAAGTTCTGTTCGTGACTTCACCATCTTTCAATATGGTGACATCATATCCCATAAGATGTTCCTCCACCTCAATCCCATACCCCTTACCGAAATTATCTATCCTTGCAATAGAATTTTTCAGTTTATCTTTTTGTTTAAACCTCAAGTCGTTGAATGTCTTTATCACCCAGACCACCACTCATCCCAATATCAATTCTTTCTCATTGTCCGGAGTTTTTTCCGAAGTAGTTGATTGGCATGGATCTTCTTGGTATTCATCGTAATCTGGACTTGATTTTCCTGTACCTTGATCGGTTACAACATTACCATCCGAATCCTCAAAGGTTTCCGACAATACCTTAAATATATCAACCATCCACCATATCCCAAGACCACCAACCGTAAACACCATTAACAAACCGGTTCCTATCTTCCCAACATAAAACCTATGAGCACCATACATACCCATCCACATAACCAATATCAACAAACACTTATACCTTGCACTCATTTCTTTTCCTTTGTTCCATCTTCCTTTTTCTTCTGCTCACGTCTTGCTTTGATTGTTGCCCTAAGACCTCGGACGGCATCAGCATACATCTCGTTTTTATCATGGGATGTTAAACCTAGTTCATCTTCCAAGTTATACCCATTGGGTAAATAATCGTCACATCCACCCAACCAACGTTTGGGGGGAACTGCCGTTGGGTCGTCGAATTGCCATTTTTTCTTATCACTCATATTCCTAGTGGGTGTGGTATCTCCACCACCTTGATTCCCTTTGCCTGTATTCTAGTTATCTCTTCTTTATCATCATCATAATGAAGTATAGATCCAATTTTGTCAAGTGTATCTGCTTTCCACTTTCCGTTAGTAAATATTATGTCCTTTATTGGTAGTCCATACTTCCGAACAAATGTTGCAATTGCTCGTTTGTGATCGGATGTTCCGTGACGAGACGTAACAATTTTCACTTCATATCCCTTTGAAGCAAACTTCTTCATTGCTGAAATTGTTTTTTTGTTGGGTTCAGTTCCGCCCATCCACAACTCTTCTTCTTCGTCCCACCTGGGCATAGTCAAGGTATCATCAAAATCGAACGTGACCAGTTGGGCCATGTTACTTCCACTCTGCTTCGTTGAAAATACTGATGTACTCTGGATAGTGTCCGTCAATCAAACCGATTTCAAATCCTTCCAACTCGTATACAAAATAATCAATGTTGCTATCAATTGTCTCGGACTTTTTATGAAATGCGTCTGTTGCTTCAACTTCAACTTCGTATGAAGGACCATCAATGCTGTTTGCCACAAAATACTTTTGCAACTTGCGAGGCATCTTCTTGATTTCCTTTGTTGCGTGTGCCTCGTTTTTGTATTTTCCACGTGGAGGTTGTCTCCAAACGTTCTTTGCTTCCGAAAGAATATCTTCTACTATTGACAATAACTTACTCATACCACTTTTCCTTACGAAAAGGTTTTATGTAATCGGGATAATGGCCATCTTCAAGACCAAGTTCAAATCCTTCCAATTCGTATACAAAATAATCAATGTTGCTATCAATCGTTTCGGACTTGGCGTGGAATTTATCGGTTGCAATGATGCCGGCCGGTCTGGTGTTATCGGGGGCAACCTTGAAATATTTGCGAAGTTTTAATGGGAACTTTTTTAGTTCCTTGGTTGCATCGGCCGCATTTCTATACACCTTGGGTGCGTCCCATAAGTGAGATGCGTCCAAGTTGTATACTCTCTTCTCGTTCAAAATATCTTCAACAATTGACATCAACTTCGAATTCTTCATAAGTCATAAATATATACGACTTCTAAAAAAAGTCAAGATTCGGTTTGCTCAATTATCATCTTCAAAAACTCAACATGTTGAGTTATCCGAGTATTTAACGGAAGGTTCATATTGGTTTCTGGAGTAAACACGCAATTACTATATGATTTCAATAACCATGCTTGCTCTCCATCCAGTATATCCCTACTTGAAATACCATGATACACAACTGATGATTTGTTATCAAAACCATCAATCGTTCTTCGTCTATCGAGCAAATGTCTTGGACTCATCTTCTTAATCATATAAGATGCCCAAGACTTTCTATTGCGATACGTATAGTGGGTGTAAAATCCTGTTGCATCATAATCCTCATGCAGAGTAACCGCAGAATCATATAATGTGGAACTCATCTTCGTTGAAAAATAATTTTTGTATTTTTGGACTTCCACGGTATTTGGTCGAAGGAAATCACGATTCATATCAATGTCTTCACGACTATTTCTTTTTTCCAACCGAAGTCCATTGAAGTTAATGACGGGAACGAAGTCAACTCTGACTCTGTGCATCTTAGTGAGAAATGGTATTTCCTCCTTAAGCAACTTGTATATAGCAAGTGGACATGCTATTTCATCACCATGTATTCCCGAAGTGACGAGGATTCGTTTGTCCCAGAACGAAACCGCCTCCCACCAAAGATGAACCATCCCCAACTTCTTATCAATGTATCCAAAATTTAAGTCGGGAGTTGATTCCGCAAGTTTCTCAAAATCCGAAATAAGTTTTACCGCATCCATCTCCTTTTTATAACTATAAAAAGGGAGAAGTTTTGAGTTGATGCTTTACGTATTTTTAACTCGAAGAGTGCGAATCACCTTCGCATCACGATTCTTAATTTTCTTCGCACGTGTATTGAAAAGAACTCCGTCTAGGTGGTCAACTTCGTGTTGAATGCATCTTGATAACCCTCCTGCACATTCAAGGTAACGTTCATTTCCTTCCAAATCGTTGAACTTCACCTTGACAATTGTCGGACGCTTCACCGAAAGTGTTACACCTGGGAATGATAGACACCCTTCATTCATCACTTCCTTTGCCTCGGAAACCACAACAATTTGAGGATTTACCAAAACCAAAGGATAATAGTCAGCAGTGACTGCCTTATCTCCGTCATAGACAAATCCTTCAGGAAATCCCAAATCAACAATGCAAACTCTACGAGAGTCGTTTACCTGAGGAGCTGCCAGACCCACTCCATTGCTTTCCTTCATGGTGGAAATCATTTCATCCACAAATTTCACAAGTTCTTCGTCAAACTCCGTGACGTTTTCAGTCGGAGTTTCTAAAATTTCATTTCCGTAATTAACGATTAACATACAAGTACTCTACCAAATTTCTTATAAAAAGTCAACCTTTATTTTGCAAGAATATAGTCTTTTGCGTACTTGAGAAGTTTCTTGTTGAACAACTGCTTCTTTTTTGCCTTGGAGTATGGCAACCATATAAAACCAATATGTTCGTGTGAAATCTTTACCTTTGACTTGTAAGGAACTTCCGCAAGGAAATATGTCACAATCTTCAACTTGGGTATTTTGTATTGCTTGCCCGTTGACCAATTCTTCTTTAGAAAGTATTTAACTTCGTGCTTAAATCCGGATTCCAATTTGGAAACCTTCAATCCAGTTTCCTCATAAGTCTCACGTTTTGCAGTCTGCTTATGTGATTCTCCTTTGTCAATGTGACCTTTGGGAAATCCCCAACCAATTGCATCTCCGTTAAGCAATAAAAACTCAGGGATACCCCCAGGATTCATTCTATATACGATAATTCCTGCGGATTGTTCTGCAATCTCCTTCATGACCTCTGATAACTTCATTTCTTCAATCCAGATAATAACCACTCTTTGTCATCTTTGTCAAGTCTTTGTCGAGGTTTTCCGATCTCGGATTTGTCATCAGGGATGCCTTCCGCAACCTTCTCCTCATCACCACTCATATCCCACGGACCCCAATGTTTATGTTTGTTAAGATTCTTCGACACTTGTTCCCACGTATAATAGTGACACTCGGATTTGTCTATCTTGCCGGCGGCATAATACACCTTCTTTGGCAACTTCAGACTTTTTCCATTTGAATAATCGTATACCTTACCCGCACCCTCAAACCAACAATGTCCGAACTTAATTCCCTCAAGTGGACCTTGGCCGTGGGGCATTCCATGAACAAGACGATACTTGGGATTCGTTCCAAACACGGACAGCTCCATCATCTTCTTCGCATTTGCCACATAACAATCCCCAAGTGCAGTTGCCTCGGTCAGACTTTCAGACTTCATGTAATCGTCAAACTTTTTCTTTTCGTCATCTCGTACATACTGCTCCAAGTCATCACAATCAATCTCAATTCCATAATATGCGTTTCTTTTTATAGGAGTCGTTTCAATTATAGTTCCACGTGATATTGCCCATGCGTGTGCTTTCCAAGAACCATTATCGTGTGCGAATCCTTTCCAGCACTTTAAATTCTTCATCATTTTGCTTCCAAAGTAAACATTTACATAACACAAACCTTTCTTGCATGGAAACTTTTTGAAATCCTTCACCATCTTTACACTTGGTTTATTTACCACAAACGCATAGTGGTACATTTTAACAAGTTCCTTTGCAGTAAACTGATTGAAACCAATTACAGGATCATCGTAATAGTCGGCAAGTTCTTTTTCTATTGCCTCATCGGCGTAGATTTCCGAAAGTAGGTTTGTTAGTTTCATTTTGGACATAAACAATAAATATCACGCAACTTGAAAACGTATATATAAACTAATTCCAAAAACTATATTATAATTATATTATATATATTATACTTAATTATATGATACATGGTGTGAAAGTTTGGCAAATCGCAATTCTCATAGGAATTGCAGTCCTCTTGGTGACGTTACTCTGAGTTTCTAAGAACTCTTAGGACTAAGATTGGTTGATATTCTTCTACCGGCTGCGGTTAGTGGAGTGCTAGTATTGCACACCTCGGATGCGTCCGTAATAACCCGTTGAAGTAGTTCCCTACCCAATTCCTTGTATTGCATCTCCCTGCCCCTAAATTCAACTGCAATACGAACCTGATTTCCTTCACCCAAAAACTTAAGAATCTTCCGTAGTTTGACCTGATAATCGTTATCATCAATTTTCGGCCGGAACTTAATTTCCTTAAACTTGGTTTTCTTTGGTGTAGAACTCTTCTTACTCTGCTCATACTTGTACTTACCATACTCGATGATTTTGCAGACGGGTGGTTTTGCATGGGGTGATATTTCAACCAAATCAAGTCCCTCACTCTTAGCAATCTTCATTGCGTCCTGAGGGGTCATAATGCCAAGCATTTTGCCGTCATCCGTTACTACTCTAATCTGGGGAATCCGAATCTTGTGATTCACACGTGGGCCCCACTCTTTCCTTCTATCAAACTTTCGTTGCTTCATGTATTTTTGTGGATTCAAATCCGGGTCGTCTAAACCTCGTGACTTTGACCAATGATTGATTGTCGATACTCATCCAATTAGTTGTGAGTAGTCATATGTGTTAAAATCATCATTTTTAATATAAGTATATTCTTACAGAAAAGAAACCTATCGTCAATCGTTTTTTTGCAATATGTATAGGTATGAAGAAAAAACTTGAAAAGATCAAGGAGTTGCTTGAACTTTCCAC
>Ga0209362_1000526_pt1 | contig 33995 bp, 39 predicted proteins | sample SaaInlV_165m_DNA_FD_184680 | JGI IMG/M metagenome (GOLD analysis project Ga0209362, IMG submission 184680) | Marine microbial communities from expanding oxygen minimum zones in the Saanich Inlet - Saanich Inlet SI037_S3LV_110m_DNA (SPAdes)... | ecosystem: Environmental > Aquatic > Marine >... | reverse complement strand
CATCGCCACACACGACTCTACCGGGGTAGCCCCCGGTGGTCGGATCATCCGTACCGACTCAACCCCGGTAGCGGGAACAGACACGCCTACCAACGGTCAGTTTGTGTTCACGGTGCCCGAAGGCGCGGCCCTGGAAGTGGACCCCACCTCGTTTTGGTTTCCACAGGAGGATGTAAACAGCATCCCATCACAGACCGCTGCCGAGTTTCTGGTCCGGTATCCGATGTACGACCACATCCTGTACAACTTCTACTTGGACAATGTGGACGTTACGTCGCTCGACATCGCTGCTTTTGCGACGTTGCCCGCTTCGGGCAACACGACTCCCGCTCTTTTGGCTCCCGGCATCAGTGCTCCTGCATCTGCTCGCTGTCAGTTGGGACGTGGTTCTGGAGCAGGTGATGTCGGCATGGTCCCGAATAGCCTTGCCCTGTCGCCTGCCTCCTCGGCTCGGGCAAGCAACGTCTATGGTTGTATCCTGACCACCACCATTGACCTGTGGGACTACAACCCCTGCTACATCGACGTGACCGGTGGGTTTGTGCCTCCGACCAGCAAGATTTTCCTGGCTGGTTTTCCATTGGAGTCAGTGAATGGGGCGCGGACTCCAGGCAATGACGACTTCAATGGTAACGCAGGGTCCGCCATCGCTATCGCCACAGATATTGCTGCTGCAATCAATGACGCGGCTAACTCCTTTTCGGTTTTCGTGGTTGCGGTTGTCGATCCTGCGAACCCTACGCGAATCGAACTTCGACCCATTCCCGCAACCTTCACTGGGTTGACATTGACTCAAGCGGCCAATGGGATCTCGGTCGTGGAGAGCCATCCCGGCACTGATGAAGTGATGATGTGGTGGAAGGTGTCAGAGTCAAGCACGACTGAAGATCAGGGGTTCTCTAATCAAGGAGCGACAGCAGGGTTGAATGATCCAGCCGTCAAGAGTCTTGTAGAGATCGAACAGGAACCCGCAGCATTGCGTGTGTACGCCAGCGTGGATGATGGGGTTAGCTGGTTCCAGGTACCCTATTTGGAGCCTATTGATCTTGTGAGTGCCGGAACAGAACTACGACTGTGCTTCGTGAACCTTGGATCGACTCGTACCTACCTGCATGGATTTTGCGTTTTGTTCCCCGACCTCCCTGCTCCGTTGTAAGCCATGAGACACCTTTCTATTCGTGATCTCACAGGCAAGCAGCGCAAGCGGTGGGCAGAGTCCCGTAAGCAAGCGTATCGTAAGGTTCTTCGTGATCCTGCGGCTTCGGACTACCAAAAACAGGATGCACGTCGCAAGATAGACGCCATCACTCAGTCTTTGTCCCGGTAGACCGTCTATCGGCTGTGCAGGGGTAAGGTGGGAGGCGCACACAGCGCGCTCCTAACCCCCTATTTTTCGGAGATGTAGGCATGGCTCAAGACTTCGGAACAGGCGTAAGCCGGACGCTCTCTGCGCTTGAGCGACAGTTCCTTCAGACAGTGTGGCAGGCTTCCAAGCCGCCTCTCGACTCGGAACTCAACCTCGTTGCTCAGATCGGCAACGAGGCCCTTCGGGACGCTGTGCGCTCCGAGATGCACTCGGGTTTTCTCACAGACCCGATGCTTGCCGATGCCGATTTCGCGGTCACCTCCAGTTGGAGTAACTGGTTCAGTTTTGGTAGGGTTGCCAATGAATCGACTATGGCACCTTTCATGTGGGCCAACGTCAACGGTTGGTTGATCCCGGTCACGGGGAGTGGGGTGCCTGAAGGGAACCCGTCTAACCGAATCAATTTGTTCCCGCCCCCCGCTACTGACGCCCGCATCGACTTCGTTTTCTTGGAGGTCTGGCAGGCGCAGGTCGCACCCAACCCGAGCACCGCAAACAAGCCCTCCGCATCCACCATATACAAGTACGGCAACGTCGAGTTCGGTGGCACGAACATCAACGATGACATTCAAGACCCAACTGTTGGTTTTGAGACGACCGAGCGCGTTCAACTTCAGTATCGACTTCGTGTTGTAGGGAGTGGCACGGGTCTTGGTGACTCCATTGACCTCGCGCAGTACCCTGACGGCCTCGATGATCCCAACGTCATCGCACAAGGCACGCAAGCGGCTCCTGTTACTGGCTACCCCTTCGTCAACATGGGTGACTCTCTTGGGGATCGTGGTCTTTGGCGTTCCGGTGCTGGTGACGTGACTAGCCGTACCGATCTGGGGACTGTAGATGGCTACGTCTATGCGATCCCTGTATGTGCTGTTTTCCGACGCAATGAAGCACTGTTTGTGGCACTGTCTAACAGCGGTAACGCCAATCAAAATGGATCTTTCAACCGGAACCCGACTTCGGGCGCGATCACTGACCCGTTGCAGTCTGCTCGGACTTTCAGTGCGGTGACGTTGGCTGCGGGCATTGGTGCTGACACGACGGGTCTTGTCTCGGTGACGGGTCTTGCGGGATCAGGACTCGACAATGTGAACATCAACTGGGGGGCTACGGTCCTTCAAATCGGTGATGAGATCATCACCGTGGATTCGGTGGATGCCGGAGGTGGAACCATTACCATTTCGGCCACCAATGGTCGAGGTAGGTTCGGGACACAGGCAGCCCCGCATGTCACAGGTAGCTCCATCAATCTCTATACATTTCGACCGGATGGGCGCTTCTCGGATCAGATTGCTTCGACTGATATTCTTGATCTGCGTCGGTCGGTGACACTCGGTGAGTGGTCATATGACAGTTTGCTCAAGCATAACCTTGGAAAGTTGCTCAACGGCACACTCCGAGCCTCTTATAAACAGGGCAGTGGGTCGGACACACAAGGCACTCAGATTATTGAGGTAGATACCTATCTGGCAAAGGGTACGGGGTCGTTGCCAAATCAGACAGAGCAGTTGGATGGCTTCGACGGTATCCGTACTGTTTTTTCAGATGCAGCAGCCGTTCAGAACGATGTCTCACTTCTCCTGACTCCGAGTGGTGGTAACGTCATTTCGTCTGTAAACTCTTGGGGGGTAGCAGCCGATTTCTCGGTCAGCGGGTTCATCCCGTCCTCTGGGTCTGCCTGGGTCGACGGGTCTGTGGTCCGGCTGTTCATTGGTGGTGCTTCTGGGTCTGACGGGGCACGCACAACCTCTTCGACAAATAATCGGTTCATGCGGTTCGTGTCTCCGCAAGAGTATTGGTTGTCTCGTGATGATCTTGTTGAAGGCACGGGCACGAAAGGCAACCAGACGCCGTTCCTCATGCGGTTTGTGGGTGACTCCACAAATGGCCCGCAGGATTGGAGTCAGCCCGCAGGGTTGGGTGAAACGCTGTCCGGTCATCCGGGGCCGATGTTCCCGCTCACGGAATGGGACTTCCTGTCGCCTTACGCCGTTCTCGGTGGTGTGGTGAACACGGAGCTTGTGGACACGGCAGCCACAACGGTGGTCGGACCACCGACCGAGATTCGCTTTACCGGAACGGCTCCGAACTTCAATACCGCTGGCCAATGGGCAGCGGACGCCTCGGACCCACGGGAGCTTTCTACCGCTGGGATTGCCAATCTGCTTTTGCATGGTAAGCGCAATCTCTACGATATGCTCACCAATGGTGGTCGTGACATCACAGGGCTTAGTAGTGAGCTTTTCTTGGTGCTTACTCAGGGGACTACTGACATTGGGCTGTTTCGAGTCATCGGGGCAGGTACGATTGGGTACACCACTCAATCAGCGGCGACCGCAGATGCAGTAGTGGTCTTGGCTGTGGGTCCATCTTCAGCGATCACCACAGGCGAGGCGGTCACCGCAGAAATCCGCTCGCTTCATATGAACACCGAGGACAACGCGGGATCAACCCATGCGGCTGCTGTCCTTGTGATCACCGACCTCGCTGCAACGCAGGGGGGAACCACGAACCCGTGGGACGGTTTGAGTGCAGCATCGATCTCGGGTGACATCGTTCTCGATACGAGCATTCTCTATGGTCCAAGCCACGGCGCAATGGCCCGCGTTCCTGACGAGCTTGCACGGTTCACGGTGGAGAACCCAGCGTCTTCGGCCACGGTGCTTCGTGAGGCACCCGAGAGCAAAGACCCCGACCCGCTCGACATTCGCACACGCACAGGTGCCCCGGAAAACGAGTATTACTACGACGTTCAGCCGTTGGTTGCGTGGAACCGACTCCCGAGCCTTGGGCTTCATGCCCCCTTCGCCCCGGACTATGGGGGTGGTCGCTACAACTTTGAGATTCGTCGAGAGGCAGAACTTCTGGTCGATGTTGGGTCCAAGACCGTCGTATTCCGACCCTTTCAACAGGTCTTGATGAGCCTGCCTGTTCGCACGGCCTCGGCTCAGATTCCTGTCAATTACGATGATGCAGTGACGCTGATTGATGGTGGGAACATCTTTACTCCTACCAGTATCTTCGATGTACCTGCCGAGTACATGCCTCGTTTCGGGCGTCAAGACATCCCAATTCGTGTGAATGCTGGTTCCAATGGACCTTACTTTGGAATCAATCATCTGTTCAGCGACACACCTACAGGGGCAGACCCCACGCGGTTTATCGTCGGGGGAACCACGGGAGGTAGCCCCCTCAAGATTGTGACCGGGAGTTCCTCTGGATTGATTTATGGGGAGTACAACGGTGCGAGTGATTGGTATCAGGGTCGTTTGTATGAAGACGTGAACGCCCGGTCCTCAGACATCAATAAAGCTCTCCGAGGCGTCCAGCTTCCACCATATTTGGGTGTTGTTCGCGTCTACGGTGTATACGACAAGCGGGACTATGATGTGAACGGGTCTGCATGGACGGATGCTGGCTTCACCCCGGACACAGGAGCGGCTGCGGGCACAAACCTGATCCGCACGAACGCGAACAAGCAGACCTTGTTCATTGTGAAGGATGGGGCCAACGACGTGATCGCGGATTCTGATGCACACACTTATGTTGTGCCGGAGGAGTCAATCGACATCACTCTTTCCCCTGACTACACGGCGGGAGAGACGTTCAACTCTCTGGAGTATGTGGTCGAGGTAGCGGTGTTTGGTTTCGCACAGGGCTTCATCAACAAGAACAACTATGTCCTTCAACGGAGCGGGGGTACGGGCGCAAATCTGGTGTCCACCGTTCGTATGGTCCTTCCTGCTGCTTTGGCTGGTGGTATCCGAGGCTACGCCGCACATGTTCGTACCGTCTATCAGGGCGACCCTTACATGACGCGAGACGCTACGACCATTCAGACTGCGGATTACGAGAACCGATACGGTGCTGTTCCTGTAGCGAGTGCGTGGGCGGTAAATGCTCCCGTCCAGCAATACGACACCAACAATGCTCAGATCCCAGAGATCCCAAACGCCCGGTCATTGGAAATCCTCGCTACGGCAGATTTCTGGACCACACTCGGCACAGGGAAGGTCGGAGGTCCGGTCTACTCTGGGACACCTACGGATGCCGGTTACTTGTCGTCGCCTGCGGATCGGACGCCTATGGCGATCACCGACAACCCGTATCAGCCGATGGCTCGTGCGTTTACGGCGGGGCAACCTACCGATGGTGGTGGCGTCTATGCTCACATCGGCCTTGAGATCACAGACAACGGCTCCGTCGCGGGTACGCGCATCTCTTTCCAGCGTGGAAGCTCGGAAGTGACCATTACAGAGGGTCCAGATTGGACAGCGTCAGGTGCTAACGCATCAGCTTCGGCAGCGGCGTTGGCTGCTTACCTCAATGATCTATCAATCACAAAGTCATTGGGTATTCGGATCAAGGCGGGTCTACGAGCTTACGCTCAAGGCAACACGGTACTTTTCTATTCGGTTCTTCCAGGGCATGAAGGAGAGGAATCATACATCTCAATCGCCCAGGCACCTGGGGTTTATACGTTGGTGGCTGGGTTCTCTGCTTACACAACGGCCCCCACTCGTCTGCCGCTACAAGGTGGTGATGATCTCCCCGTCAATGGAGCGCGTATTCCCTCTGCCCCCACGCCCGCCTCGGTGACAGGCATGACCGATAGGCTGCCTTTGGGGATTTTGGTCAACGACTCGGACTTTCTCGGGGAAGACCCGCTTCGGCAGGGTGTGGCTTATGAAGTTCGGTCAGGGGGCGGCACGCAAGCTACGACCGAGTTCTCTACCTTCACGGAAGGCAACAGCCCTGCGGCTCGTTTGAGCGGGTCAGCAGGTACGATGGGCATGGCTGATGGTGCTGTCTTGGAGTACACGGCATACAACGCTGTGTCGGCTCCAGATGGAACCCGCCGCTTCCGCATCTACCGTGGAGGTGGTGCGGTCTACGTCCTCGCCCCGGAAGGCGGTGGCGGCCCTGTTGACTTGACCGCAGGAGGGTTCCCCGCAAGTAGCACTCCAATCCTAAAGGGTGCTGTGCTTGCCGGTCGGGCGTACCTTGTCCGAAATCAGTATGAGGATGCGTTCGGTGGCACGGCGATTCGGTCTTACGGTGACGAGGTGCAGATGGTCATCGTCACCAGCGCGGTATACGGTGAGGGTTTGGATTGTAAGGATGGGTATGTGCTTGATGGGATCATCAGCCCCACCGACTACGGCAAGGGATACGCGGCGGCAGACCGCTTCCGTCTGGAAGGCAAGCCGATGGTCAAGAGCGTAGCAGCCCTTCATGATCCTGTGGTCCCGTTGATTCCGTATCCTCCCGAAGACCCGGCTGACGACGATCCGTGCGCTTAGGGGTTTGACGTATGCCGAACCCTTCGCCATCACGGGTCGCATCTCGATACATTGATGCCCGTGTAGTTCCATTTCGCCGTGATCGAGAATATGCGGCGTACCACGCCTTTCTCAAGAAGATGCGAAAGCTCCAGAGGAAGGTGGACACAATGGTCCCTCTTCTTGGCGGGGAAGCGGAGGACTTACTATCAGATGCGGGAGCGGCAAACGTGACCGGTCCTTACTTTCAGTGGGGTTCTGATAAGTTCTTTCGGAGATTTGAGGGGGAGTTGGGAGGCAAAAAGGACATCCCTGCTGGGGGGTGGGTCGAAGGGTATGCCCAAGAGCAGTGGAATACGAGGAAGCATCTCCAGTTTACGTTGGAGGAACAAGTACGAGGGCTTCGTCTTATGCGGGAAAAGGCAGGTGAGTTGTTGGATGCTATTGGGTCACGGGACTTCAAGGATAGTCTTCCTTACTATGATCTCACCAAGCGTGATCTCCATGCTCTCCGTGAAGGTGCTGTTGCCGCTGTCCAGATCCCCAATGAGCTTGACTACTTGCTCAAGCGTATGAAGCGGGTCAATGACCCGAGTATGGGTGGAGACATCCCTGCTACGGCAGAGGTACAGGATTTAGAGGTGTTGTACCACGCCAGCGTCGATGCCAAAGGCTTGTATCAAAAAGGCTTTTCTTTGGAGATGCCCGAGGCATCATCGAGTGCGGGGTTAGGCGGTAGTCAGACCGGGAAAGGGTACAAGAAGGGCATTTCGTTCACGGAAGACCAGTATGTTGCTCAAGAGATCGCTCGTGTATTCAAGGAAGTCGCCCTGATTGCTCGTGGTGAGGTCCAAGCGAATGCCCTTCTTGATCAGATCAAACGCCACTCCAAGAAGTTCCAGATGATGGAGTGGTATCAAAAAAACTACATGCCAAACGGACGGTCCTACACTATTGACAAGGATAATCCTACTCATTTCATGGTGCGGGTGGTCAACCCAGAGCATCTTGCTGCGGTGAAATCAGGTGAGGTCGAATATGACCCTCGATTGAGTCAGGTGTTGGAGAGGGTTCCGTTTTCGGAAGCCTACCCTGGCGCGGAGGGGGCTATGGGACTCTATTTGTCGCACCTCAACTATTCGGGTCGATATGATCCGAAGTTTTTTGGGGTCGGTGGCCCAAAAGGTTTGGTCAAGCGGTTCAAGAATTTGAACCCCAAGGACATAGGTTACATTAAGGCAACCGTTGATATGACGGACCCTCACATCTCTTATGGAAAGGGTGAGCGGGAGTTTCGGGTGCCCCCCGAGGCTGTCCTGTCCGTGGACAAGTTCATCGGCTGACCCCGGTATGAGGGGTGATTGAAGGAGACATCGGGTACAGGTAAGACATGACCAAACTCCACCCTTACCGCCAGACCGTCGTGACTCCAGACACCTATGAGGCTTTGTGCCGTCTGGAACGAGCGGCTCACGACTTCGACGGGGAGATCAGCCTTGGCTACGAGGGTGTCTCTGCAAGGGACGCCTCATGGCAGGGTGTTGAGAAGGATGCAGGGCCTCTAGGGCTGGCTCCGTGGATGTCGATGCGTCCAACGGGCCGTGAGGTCTATCTGCGAATCCAGTCGAAAATGACCCCCGAACATAAACTGGCGGTTCTTTGGGGACTCGCTGTTCCCTTGGGGTTTATTCCGTGGAGTCGTTACCCGGTTCCATCAAGCACAAGCCATGTATTTCATTACCTTGGGCCGTGGGACACCGTGGGTGACTTCCTGCATGGAGAGGGGCGCGGTGATCTCGCGTGGCCTTCCATGTGTTGTGCGGCTCAAATCGAGGTGGGGACATGGCAAGGTACTCAGTTCGTGGAGCGAACAGTCCAAACTCATCTACACCGACTCGGTATCCATTGTGGCCCAATTGACGGCAACATTGGTCCCGTTACCATCTCTGCGATGAAGGCATTGGGTCTGGGGGGGTTGGAGATCAGTCAAGTCGCAGAGACGTTGGCCAAGATGAAAGTTCCCGCCGAGAAACCCCGAGATGAGCGTGTACAAGGTCATGTGGTTCTCGGTGGATACCCTATGGAAGCCTTTACAACAGGAGGTGTCCACACGGTCAAGACCCGCAACGGCTATGCTTTGACGGTAGATGGGCCGGGACGCCTTGTACTCATGGTAGGTGAATGATGGCTCGTGGTGTACCGCTTTACTTCCCCGATGGAATCCCCAAGGGGGTCCAACGCTTGGTGGACCCAGATGTGATTCACCGTGAGGTGGTTCAGGGACTCAAGAGTTTGGAGAAGCCCTGGTCCAGCTTGGCTCAACAGGCTGATCAAATCAGTCATGGCGTCCGTCCGTGGTGGAAGCGGATTTTCGGGACTACTTCTCTCAGTCGTGAGTGGCTTCACCACTATCTCTACACAGAAAAGGAATGGCCTTCTCTCTCCAAAGAAGAGAAAGCCTACCTTCGGTTGTTGAGGCGGGTTCGACAGATGGGGTCTGACCATCAGGTTTATCTGACCCCAGAGGAAGCTCCTCCACGACGTGCCGAGATTCAAGAAGCACTTGAGATGATGGCTCGTGACACCAAGATGCTTATGGCCAAGATGACCAACCAGTACAATTCGATGTTGGATCGGACAGGCAAGAAAATCGAACCTTTATGCGAAGGGGTCTACGGAGAACCGTGTGAACCCGGTGAGGGGGCTGAGATCGTCAACGGTGACATTTTCGATCTCCTCAAGATGCGAAGGTTTCCTACAAGCTCCACAATGTCCAATGTTTTGGTGGAGTTTCTTCCAGCCTACGATGCTGGATTTTAGGGGGGTTTCGCCTTCTTGTCGTCGGGTACATCTCCCTGCGAGGAGTTTGCCTGATGAGCGCCACCATCCATAACCGTCTAAAAGCTGTCCGAGAGAGGCAGGACATCGTTTTGCCTCACCCCCCCAACCTTCGGGAGAAGGTAACCCGGCACGGGGCCGATGTGCCTCTGGTGCTGCGAGCGTACCAGATCCAGATGGTTGTACATCTGATGGCTATGCGTCGATTCGTTGTGGGCGATGATACCGGGCTGGGGAAAACCGTCGAAAGTATCGCGGGCCTCTGCCAGTTATGGAAGCGTGACCCGAACAAGAAAGCGGTGGTGCTCACCAAGAAGTCGTCAGTCCCTCAATGGGAGTCTGAGTTCGATATTTTCACCGAAAATGTCAACGTGATTGTGGCGGTTGGCTCTCCCAAGAAACGAGCAAAAGCTCATGAAGCATGGGAGAACAGCACCGGGCCTACAGTCCTGATCCAAGGTTATTCGTCGGCGTGCAATGATTTTGGACGCCTTCAGCATTGGTCGGAAGGACACACACTCATTCTCGATGAAGTCACGGTGGTCAAGACCCCGACTACCCGAGTCCACAAAATCTGCAAGCACCTGTCAGCGCAAGCACATCGGTGCTGGGGGTTGACCGCGACGTTGATCAAGAACAACTTGATGGAAGGTTATGGCGTTTTCCGGGTCGTGGTCCCCGACTTGTTTCAGATGTCACGCAACGCCTTCATGAACAACTACTGCATTACCCGTATGCAGCGAGTGGCGAATGGACGTATGGTGCCGCAAATCGTCGGCTACCGGCAGTCAGACATCGAGAAGTTCCGTGACCTGATCGACCTCTACTACCTCGGTCGTCCAAAGCACGCGGTTGCCAAAGACCTTCCCGTGCTCACCACCAAGATGGTTCGGGTGGGGATGACCAAGTGGCAGCAAGCCAAGTACCAAGAGGCTTTGGGGGGGTTGCTGGAACATGGTGATGGGGAGGAGAGGGAGACAACGCAGTTGACCGCACTGATCTACTGCCAGGAGATCGTGAACCACCCTGCTCTGATTGATTACCCCGACTACGACTCGGAGAAACTGGATGCCCTTGTAGACCTGCTCACCGAGGGCGGTGATCTTCATGATGAAAAGATCATCGTGTTTACTCGGTTCAAGGAGATGGTGAACACAGGAATGCCCGTGTTGGAAGGCAAAGGCATCAAATGTGTTCGTGTCACTGGAGATGAGAACGAGCGGCAACGAAAGGCAGCGATGGATGCGTTCCAAGACCCGGACAACCCTGTTCGGGTGATTTGGATCACGATGGCAGGTGGGGACGCGATCAACCTCCAAGCAGCCAAGGCCCTTGTCTTCTACGATTCGCCGTGGTCGGCTGGCGACTACCTTCAAATCATCGGGCGCATGATCCGAATCGGGTCAATTCACGACTCTGTGTACGGTATTCATCTGGTCTGTCGAGACACGATTGACGAGCGTGTCATTCAGGTGATTCACAAGAAGATGAGCTTGATCAAACAGGTGATTGGGGAACGTCTCAAAGGAGTCAAAGGTGAAGATGTCATCTATGAGGCGGGGTCCGAGGTGAAGGATCTGTTTGATGCGATGTTGGTGGATGCTCGGAACGGCATGAGGGGCATAGGTGGAGTTGCAAAGCAGTTTGTAGAGAGGGGTGGTGATGAGCGCATCTGATCAGATTTGCCCGAAATGTCAGGGGTCAGGGATGGTGAGGCAGCCGGATGACCCACCCCACCCACCTCGATTCACCCGTTGTACTTGTGTTTTACGACGGGACGCGCTGGATAATGTCGAGAGAGGCATGGCTGGGCTGTCTAAAGCATCGGTAATCAAATCTTCGACTCTGCTTGGGAAAGAAGGGAAAAACCTATGGGTCACGGCAGGAAGTGTTTTTCTTTCTCATCTTCGGCATGTGGCTATTCGACAGCCGACGAACTGGTTTTTCCGTGTCACCTCGGATGCTGAGTTAGTGACTGCATGGTTGTCTTCCATTCCTCTCAAGGGAGGCGACATTCTCGATCCTGACGCATACATGGTCAGTACGAAGTTCATTACGATTCCTGATCTCGTTGTGCCTCCTGACCTGTTGGTGATTCGTATGGGGGTCAAGGTGGCTCGCAATGAGGCGTCTCCCGAAGTATTGGCAGAGGCTCTAAACGAGCGTGCTCATTTGATGCGGCCTACGTGGATTTGGGATGAACCAACCCACCCGCTCAATGTGGGTCACTTGTTCTGGTCGAATGAGGTAGCACGAAGCCTTGAGGGTTTTGATCGAATTGAAGGGTTATCTACGCCGACGCCGACACCACCGACAAAACAGACCAACGGTAAAAAAAGGACGGCGGTGAGAAGGCAAAGGTCTAAGAAAACCCTTCGGGGAGATGGATCATGAAGACTCTTCTCCGTTCCACTTTTCGTGATCATCCTTCCGATGACCTTGATTTGTTTCTGCGAAATGCACAAGCCCTCAAGGATTCTGGGCTAGGGTTCGACATTCCCGAAGACGGGGTGATTTGGACCTATGTGCAAGACTTCCTCGGTCAGCATCATCATGTTCCTGACTCTGCGACTATTCGTGGTCACTTTGAGCGGGCAAAGCAGGTGTCGGTCTTGGACCGGCTTGATGTGGTTTGCGTCGAGAAGCCTCGTATACAAGGCAACTTCTTGCAATTGCTGGAGTCTCGTGTTGAGGACCGGCGTATACGGGTCGTAGGGGAACTGCTTTCGGAGGCAGCCCGCATTGTTGATACTGGGATCACAGTCAAAGAGGGGCGGGAGGAGCGTATTCTCCGTGGTCCTGCTCACGCGCTCCGGTACGTTCTTGACCGGAGCCATGAGGTCATCACACCGACGACTGGGGAACGGTTATCGGGCGATGTGACCTCTGACGGTGATTCCTTTCTTGCCGAATATGAACGGGTTGAGAGTGATCCTTTGGCGGGGGTTGGTCAGTTCACCGGCCTCAAGATCATGGATGAGGCTCTCAGGGGAGCCAAGCGGGGAGAGTTGTGGACTCATGCGGCTTTTACAGGGGGTTTGAAATCTACTTTGGCGGTCAACTGGCATTACACACAGGCGATTTATTATCGTCACTCCACGGTGCTGTTTTCGTTGGAGATGCCTTACCGACAGGTTCGTCGCATCTTGGTCGCCTTACATTCCGCCCATGACAAGTTTGCGGCTATACGCGACAGTCTGCATCTAGGCCCATGCCTTGATTACGAGCACATTCGAGATGGGATTCTGACTTCGGACGCCCGAAAGTTTCTCTTTGATTATGTCATTCCAGACCTCACGGATCCTATAAACAAGTATGGACATATCCATATCGAAGTGTCTGACCCGGACAAGAGCGACTTCACCGTGAATGATCTCAACTCTCGTTTGGCGTTGCTCTATCAGAAAGATCCAGCCATTCGCATGGTCACGGTGGACCATGCTGGTTTGATGCAGTCGCGTGGCAAGTACCGGAGCACTACGGAGCGGCTGAATGAGGTTTTGCGTGATCTCAAACGGTTGTCGATGAGTTTCAATCGGGGCATGGGCATTGCCGTGGTGGCTTTGTTTCAGATCAGCCGTGAGGGATACAAGTCTGCGGAAAAAAATGGAGGTCGATACAACCTCACCCATTTGTCGTATGCCAATGAAGCAGAACGATCTTCGGACGTGGTGACTGCTTCATGGGTGGACGTTGAACTGATGGAAAAGAACCAAGTGAAGTTCCAGTGTTTGAAATCACGAGACAATGCCCCCTTTGAGGAATTCTATTCAGGGGTGTTGTGGCGTTGTCGTCGGATTCAATCCGTAGAACAGACCACAGCACAGCAAGCAAGGAGCATCGGGGATGAGATCGATAACGATGTCCTGGGGTTGTAGCCAATGAGAGTCGGAGCGTCCCGCTTCTACAAGCAGGTAGGAGGCAAAGCCGATGGGTAGAGCACGCGAAGCGGCTGACCGCATCCGTGCTGATGTTCCCATCGTGGACGTGCTGTACGAGTACGGCTACCGAGTTCACCCAGATGGGGATGACCGGGAGCAACAGTTCTCTTGCGACCTTCACGGTGACGGGTCTGACACAAAACCCTCGGCGCGGGTGTACCCCGAGTCAGCATCGTTCCATTGTTTCGCGTGCGGCAGATCACGGGACGCCATTACCCTCGTCCGTGAGAAAGAGGGGGTTGAGTTCTGGCCCGCTGTCAAGATGCTGGAAGCCAAGTACGGATTGCCTCCGCTGCCGTGGTCCGGGCCTGATTCAAAAACGGAACCACAGACGGTTGCTCGTGTCTCGGAGGCGTTGCGAGATCAAGGTCAGACGGTGGATCGGGTGTTCAACCGTATTGATAGGCTCGTAGACTCGTGTTGCCGGGAGCACTCCGTGACCCCGGATCAATGTGCAGCGTGGTGGGAGGCCCGAGACAAGGTAGCTTACCTGTACGACAATGATCGTATCAATGAAAGCACCACGATTACCGCTGCTTTACGCATTCTCAATGCCATTCGCAGTTACATGGGGGTCGGTGAGACTCCGTAGTGGGTACAAGAGGGTGGAGGTTTCTCATATGGACTGGTTCGACTCCCTCGATGAGATGAAGCGCCCTGTCGTTGAAAAGAAGGAGTGGATGGACAAGGTCGATCTTCGTCTCGCTGCGGCAGACGACCTCGACACCATTGCTTCGGAGTGCATCGAGGCAGGCATCTTCGGTCTTGATTTGGAGGGGACCGGGCTGGACACGAGATCATTCGATGGCGCTTCGGGTCGTCGAGAGACGGTCGATAGAATCGTGGGCTACTGCATCGCCACGGGGTCGAAAAAGGCAGGTACAGAAAAGGGTTGGTACATCCCTGTGCGTCACCGTGATGAGGGAGCAGAGGCAAACGTACCTCCGCGACTTGTGGCTCAGATGATCAACAAGATTCAAGAGGGGGGTGCAGTCGCAGTCTTTCATGGGGCCAAGTACGACCAGAAACTTCTTGACTGTGAACCTGCGGGCACAGCGGGTGATTGGGATAACCCTGACACATGGGAGGAGACGATCATCCTCGCCTACCTACGCAACACCCGCGAACGTCGGAAGGGGTTGAAGCCTCTGTCCTTGCAGGAACTCGATCGGGAGATGATTGAGTTGGGGGAGTTGTTCCCTCCCGAGGCTGTCAAAGCCAAGAAGTTGGACTTCTCGACGCTTGATCCCACCTGGGATCCTATCGTCTGGTACGCGGCTGCCGATGCCGTGAACACGCTGGCCTTGTACGAGATTCTGCACCCGGTGGTTGTCGGGAAAGACAAGCATGGTAACGGTCAGAAGCTCATTTACCGCATCGAGAAGTCATGTCTCCGAGCGACACTTTGGATGGAAGATTGCCGTATTCCGATCAACCGAGACCGGCTGGAAGGGTTGATCCGTCTGGGTCAGGATGAATGGTGGCAGTGCATCACAGATGTATACGATGAAGCCTCGACCATATTGGGTCGAGATGTGCGTCCGTCTTGGGTCAACTTCATGGCCAAAGCAGGCTATGACCCGAATACTTTGACCCCCAACTACATGGAGACACGAGAGGACGCTCTTTTAGGATCGCAAGATGGAGCGTTGCCTTCGCTTGCGAAATCGGTTCCACGTCTTGATGACCCCCGTAAACAGGAAACAGTGGAGTTCCCAGCGGTGTATGACGTGACCATCCCCGCAAAGGTGGGGATTTTGCTTCGGGAACTTGGTGTCAAGGGTCTGATTGCCACCGAGAAGTCTGGTCAGGTCAAGACAAGCCAAGATGTACTTGACCGGGTGATCAACGATGCCGGTGATCAGTTCCCTTTTATGGCGAAGATCAAGCGGTTCCGCGAGGTCAGCAAAGGTTTGGGTACGTTCCTGTTCCCGATTTGGTGGGACACGACACCTGAGCGCAGCCCTGATGGTTGCGTGTGGGCGAACTTTAATGGGCAAAAGGTAGACACAGGACGTTTCTCAACACCGACACCGAGAGAGAAAAAGAAGGAGTTTTTCCACGGTCAGGTGCGATGGGGAGTTCATATGACTCCGGCAACCTATGACACGTCAAAGCCTGATTGTGTTCGACGTACTCGTGAGATCGTGTCTGCTCGTCCTGGGTACATTCTGCACGCTATTGACTTTGCTGGGGTTGAGCTACGCATCGTCACCAATCTGAGCGGTGAGGAAAAGTGGACTACGGAGTTCTTCCGCTGCTCAAATTGTGACCATGCTTTTGAGCGAGGTGTTCGACCGCCTCCCTTTTGTCCGAAGTGCGGATCAGACAAGATCGGTGATCTCCACAGCCTGACTGCGTTGAATGTCTTCGGTGAAGGCATCAAGGCAGACAAAGGAATCTTCAAGCAACGACGGCAACAAGCAAAAGCTCTCAACTTTGCGCTCTGCTACGGCGGTGGGGGCAACGCCGCAGCGGGTGCAGTCGGTGTCACCAAAGAGGAAGGTTGGCGCATCAAGAACAAGTATGACAAAACGTACACGGTGCTCCAGGGGTGGTGGAAGAAGCAGCACAAAAAGGCGCATGATCAGGGATACGTCACAACCGCTTTTGGTCGGAAGTATCCTCTTCCTGACATCCGGCATGAAAATGGTGGGTTTCGGGCAAAAGCCAAACGCAATAGCGTAAACGGCCCGGTCCAGGGTTGTCTGCACCCCGATGTGCGTGTGCCTACAAGAACAGGTTTGCAGACGGTCAAGGATCTCTTTGAGGCAGGTGTGCCCTTTGAGGTGTGGACTGGGATTCAATGGTCAGAGGCAAGCCCCTTGTTCTCAGGGGAAAAACTGGTTTCGGAAACGGTCTTCTCCGCTGGGGGTTCCATCCTCACAAGCCCCGAACACTTGTTCCTTACTTGGTGTCCTCAAACAACCGTCCCGCAAGGTCGAGGTGACGTGTTGGAGTGGGTGCGGCAAGAGAATCTGATTGAGGGTTCATGGGTCGCTCAGAATCTCCAACCTCTTGAGTGCCCCGAACCGACGTACACTTGGGATTCCGACACAAAAGGGGAGGTTCAAGAAGGGCATCGGTTCCACAAAGGCTTCAAGCCTCACAACTACAAAGGGTTTAGTTTCAGCGGGAACTCCGAAAACCTGTGGGAGTTCTTGGGTCTTGTCTACGGTGACGGTTCGATCCACCATTCTCGCTTTGTTCTTCACGTTGGCGGAGCCGAGTCAGAGAGGCAAGCACAGAAGTACCGGGATCGGTTGAATGCTGCCTTGGGTCTTGATGCTTACATCTACTGTAATCGCAGGGCATCGGGACGGCGGAAATCTGACATGTGGCAAGTCAAGGTTGGCAACAAGGCTTTTCGTGATTTTTGTCGCGTCCGACTAGGGGTTCTTGACCAGAACACCTACACAAAGAGGTTCCCGGATGCTGTGTGGGGGGAGTCGGCTCGTAATCGTGCAGCGTTCCTGCGTGGCTACTTCAGTGCTGATGGGCATGTGTCGAAAACAGGGGATGCCGTCTCTGTCAGGAGCGTGAACATCCCGATGCTCCGAGACACACAAGCACTGCTGCAAAGCATCGGAGTGCGGACATCCTGCCGCCCGAAGTCATTGCGAGTTAGCGTTCTGGATCGTGCCCTCTTCCGTGATCTTATTGGGTTCACAGAGGAGTACAAGAACCAAAGGCTTGCTTCTGCACGGTCTAACCCTTGGGTAAACAAGACCGACCAAGCCCCTTCAGGGTTGGTGCGGTGGGTTGGGGAGGTAGTTTACTCCTCCAGCATTTACACGGATCTTCCCAGACCCCGGAAGTCTGCGGTGCTTCGGCTCAAGCAGGGATCAGGCACGCGGCACCAATGCCTCAAGTATCTCAACAGGGTGCCCAAAACGGAAATCCCGCCTGATCTGCTGGAGTTGTTGTCCTACGGGTGGCAGCAGGTCACGGCAAACACCTCCACGGAGGAGAGGATCGCCATGTACGACGTGGAGGTACACGATGACTTCCACGCATTTGTGGCTGATGGGGTCATTGTCCACAACACATCGGCAGACATCATCAAGTTGGCGATGGCGCAGTTGTACAAGGAGTTCAAACGGCGTGGGTGGATCGCAGAGAGACGTGTTCTGATGACAATCACCATCCATGATGAGTTGGTGTTTGAGATCCGTGAGGAAGGCGCGGGTGAGGTTGTTGAGGTCATTGAGGACATCATGGTGAACAAGGCGGTTGCGCCTTTGGGTTGGTTCGTGTCGCTCTGTGTGGACATTGAGTTTGGGGATGACTGGACGGTGCCTTTCAACTTGACCCAAATGGCGTGGAATCAAGGTGGAGGTGCCTGGACGGAACGCTGGATCAAGGCATACCCCAAGTATTATGCACATTATTTGTCTTGCGGAGGCAAGCCTGTCGGAGGGGACGCCCCGCTACCGGGCACCGTACAGGGACACCCTCTCAAGGAGGTCGATGGCACCGATACGGGAATCCGGTCACCTGACCGGATCAACCCCTCTCCCGATGTGCCCGTGGCCCCTGAGCGTGAGGGTCAGTCCTACGTCTACCGGGTCCGAAACATGACCGCAATCAACGCTGAACGACTGGCGAGGATCATTTATCGGTGTATCGGTAAAGGCATGGATACTGTGTATGTGCGGGACTCTCAAGGCAATGATTTGATTGGTGGTCCAATCAAGGTGGCGTATGAGGAGTTTCGTGTGATTGCTGACTACGAGAGGATGAGATGAGTGATGACGGAGGGTTGTCCCTTGAGGGAGTGGCCGATCAAGTCACCTTCTTGTCTCAAGCTATCTCCGAAATAGTGTTCTGGATGTCTGAGGCTGAGAAGTCAGGGGCAGTCCCAACGGGACTATTGAAGCGAGCGCATGATCTTGCTCATTTAGACCGGGTGCTTGCCCGCATATCTGCACTTCAAGAGGCTCTATCACTTTCAGAGGGGTATGAAGATAGAGATACTCTTCGTCTCTTACTCCAAGAGTCGTTGACAGCGATGGAACAAAAGGCTGATTCCCTACGGAGGAACCTTGCGTAGACGAAAAAATCCAATGCAACCCCTTGAGGTGAGAAGCATTGAATATCAATGCTCAAACGCGCACGTTTGGCCTCCACTTGAGATCGAAGTTTATGGGGGGGCGGCGCAAGACCTCCGGTATGTGGTTGACGACCTTGTGTATCAAAGAGTGAAGACTTGGGAGCAGGTGTGTGGTCTGATGATGATGTCCGAGAACAAATGCCCTACTTGCCCTTTTGTAATCATCGACGGTAAGCCTTTGCGAGAACCGGGCACAGGGAACGCCAAGCGAATCCACACAAAGCGGAGCATCAAGATGTCAACTTTGGCTACAATAGGCTTGGGGGGGACGGGAGATTCAGAATGAATATCTTTATCACAGACGAGTGCCCTACAGCGTGTGCAGCTACTTTGGCTGATCAACACGTTGTTTCGCAAACAGGTGAGACTGCCCGTATACTTGTTACGGCTCTGCATCGTCGCGGCATCTCTGGACCTTTGTTCGGTAAACCGTACAACCCAGGAGGTCGCTTCGCTAAATGGGCGGCTGAAGACTGGCACCATTTCATGTGGCTTTCGTTTCATGGAATGGCTCTCGCGGAGGAGCATGATCACCGCTTTGACAAGGTACACAAAAGTACCTCAGAGATCATCGCAGCCGGTCAGCTTGGTTATTTGATGATGGACAGTGACCCACACGTCCCTTTTCGATGGCCTCGGTGCGAAGCAGCCAAGAAGTACATTGAAGGACACGGGCTTGACGTGTTCCATGCTTACGCGAATGTACTGCGAGACAAGTACGCGACGTGGACTCAGACAGGGGGTAGAAAGGTGCCGAAATGGACGAACACCTCCCCTCCTGATTGGTTGGCGGAAACAACCGACGAATACCTGCTTCGGTAAGCGTTCTATTGGACTTACATGAGTACGGAGGACGGCTTATGTGGTTGCCTGTTGAACTCAAGGATCGGAAAGGTTTATCTCGCCGTGCTTGCAGCGGCGGCACCTGCACTTGCGGCGGCACCTGCGGTTGTGGTGGCCCAAAACCGTCTGATACGAATGCTCCTTTAGGTAGCCTCGACGCTTACGTTGTGATGGATGACATCAATGTGGTTTCCTCTCCTGCACCCAAATTGGATTAGGGATGGCCAAGAGATTCAATCAAGTTGAGCCTTTTCGTGTCGGGATCGACATCAAAGAATCTTTACCCAAGAGTTCCTCTGTGGAAGATTCTCCTATCGTCTACATTCGATTGGCAATGGATCTGCGTCCGGTCACGGTCATCAAACATGCTCATGTGCTCTACATGGAAGCAGAAGTTCAGGTGCATCCAGATCGGTCCTTTGATCTACTTTGGTTGGAGCCGCAATATGTCTTGGAGAAGGCGATAGAGGAGTCGAATCTCTCTCTTTTGGGCGTCCGGTGATGTCTCGGAGTCGGATGACATGGAAACAGGCTGTCTCTCTTTCCATTGGAGATAGAGAAGCCCCGTTAGAGGCTGACACGAAGACTGATGTGGACTACCAGCATTCAATGGTGGGCAAAACCATTGAGGTGTCCTGTATCGCTGGTGGAACTCTCAAAGAGTTCCGAGGAAAGAAAGCCGAGGTGTTGGGAGTCATCGTTCGTTTCGGGCAGCCGGTAGGCTATTTCGTTCAGGTGGACAAGACAAAAGAGTACGGGGGGGCCAAGGACTTCTATCTCGACCGATGCTTGGTCGAGGATGCGTTGCCTCCTACTGCGACCTCTGTGGCGCTTCGTGAGGGCTTGTCGCACTGGGGTCAGCAGCGCGACTACTGGCATCTTGATTCCGGTGGTCTGGAGTCAATGGCGTTCGCGGTGGCCTCGGTGACTCCAACAGCCGTGGCCACACCCTACGAGTTTGGGTGGGACTTCGCGGTTCCTGATCCCATGAAGGGAGACTTCACGCAGGCCCGATGTGCCGCCTTCCAGAGCGGTAACTACTGGACTGCGAGCACGGCAGTCCGTCCGATTCGCGGTGGGGTGCAGCCTGTAGCCAACCCGATTGAGGATCATTGGGCAAGGACGTTCTACTGGACGCACACTATCGCCAAAGGCATGGTTCAGTTTGGGTGGCCGTGGGAAAAGGCAGTACGGGGCATCGAGGCTAGGGCAGTAGCTACAGCGAGGGTTTTGGTTCCGCTGGTCAATGAGGCATTAGATCAATGTGTTGCTGCCCGTGTTGAGATCACAGGTCAGCCTTTTGATCTTGTGCCGCGATCAGTGTCGGCTGGGTTCTCTCGTGTTCGACTCAAGGCGGGGACCGTTGGGTTGACTGAGCCTCCCACTGATCGTCGACCCTACACAGTGATTTCTGTAGCTCCGTCAGCGGCGAAGGATCTTCAGTACCTTCGTCAGGTTGTGCTTCATGAGTGTATTCATGTTGCTGTGTCTTCAGACAGCGGACCTCCCCACAATGACCTGTTCAACGCCATCTCAGAACGGGTGGGGTTGAACCCGGAGCACCGGGACTAAACGCAAGGGGGGTTGCAAACGAGGTCGTCCGGTAAAGAGTGAACAGGACTCACATTTACCCGGATTGGATTATGAAGATCGGCCTCGTATCAGCCCACAAGCATTGCAAAAGCCACCTAACCTCGCTCCGACAAGACGGGTACGACGTGTCTTGCCTCGGAGCGCGGCCCACCAAAATCCCGCCGTCCTATGACGTGTTGATCGTCCGAGTGGCGTCCACCTCCCACGGCGGAGAGGCGGTGGCACGGGCATGGACTCGTTCCACAGGACTTCCGGCCATCTATGAGGACGGACTGACGAGCATACGACGTGAACTAACGTCCCTACGCTTGGCGCGTGCGCCGGTCGGAGACACGGTGGACGTTTCCCGGTCCACCGAACACGACATATACAACGCGCTGATTGCGTGTGCAGAAGCCTACCGAGAGGCCCGACCCAAAGATGGCCGTGAGGCGTTGGGAAAGGCTCTAAACAGCGTCCTGTATGGGGAATATCCCGAGTCAGTCAACGCTGGCCTATCCATGATTCCGAAGATTACCGCTCAGTTTTACCCACAACTCGCAGGTCAACCGATGAAACCCTCCACTCTCCCGAATGCAACTTACACGATGCCCTCTCCGCGTGGTCCCTTCCCATCGAGCACAAACTGGAGCAAAAAGTACACCCCGGCTGTCCTAAAAGCCGCCTTCATTGAGGCGACGGACTTGATCATCAGCGTGACACCATCGACCGTCCTCCCCTTTTTCATGGAATGCTACGGCAAGTGTGAGGACCCATCGCTTCGCGCAGACATGTTGAAGCTGAGGGAAAACCCCCCAGCAAGGAAGGCGTTTTTTCGCGGTAAGAAGTTCATCCTCCGAGGCAAGCCACTCGTCTACACGATGTTTGTGATGTTGCAGAAGCCTTCTGACGAGGCGTCGATCAAACGTCCTTTCTGGACGACCTACAAATCCCTTACCGGCAGCGGGTGTGACACCCGCCTGCCGGACGCCGTTGCATGGTTCCTGGGGCGTCCCGCCCCTGTGAAACAAGGCGTCGGACGCCCCCAGAAGCCGATTACACCCGCCGAGACGCAGACCACTTTCCCCAACGCCTCCCAGCCACCAACCCCGGAGCTTCCGCTGCCAGTGGCGACGACGGAGGTGGACAGCAACACTCGGGCCATCCTTGATTTGATGACCGACCTGGACACGGTTCGTGTAGCGGCGGCGAGCCTTGAGGCTCGTTTCAGCGAACTCGGGGATGTGCGCCAAGCTGCCAGTGAGGTCAGGGTGTGGCGCACAGAAGCGGTTGCCGAAATCGAAGGGATGCTGGATGTGATGCGCGCCGATGTAACGGCTGCCTTTGATGCTCTCGCCAAAAACGAAGACGAAGTTCGCATCGCCTCCGATCCGCTCGCTGCTCTTGACCAGATCAAGAAGCGGTTGGCTGCGGCTGGGTTCAAAGGCACCCTCACCCTGACCATCGAGTAGGTGGACCCGTGAAGTGGATGCAGGTCAAGCCTGCCGTGTGCTGCTGGGTGTGCAAGACCTACGAGAAGGCCCCCGGCTACACGGTCAAGACTGGCTGGTTGCCGGAAGGATGGAGGCGTACCCGCAGGGGCTACGCCGGGACAGTGACGATCTGCGGCGACTGCACTGAAGCGGGCCGCAAGTACCAGAAGGACGAGGATCAGGCATGGAACGAGGTGGCAGACCGCTTGCGGCTGATGGACGCCATGCACAAGGAACTCAATGCCTTGTGTGACTGGGGTGACGAGTCGTTCATGCACGCCTACGTCCACATCGGGAACGTGATCAAGAACCTCCGTGCCGATGTGAGTACCGAGCGGATTCTGCGGGAGAAGGCCGAGGCCAACTACGCCTTCATGGTCAAGAAGGCGGCTGACCAGAGCCTCGACGGCTACCGGGAACTCGGTGCGCGTTGTGCTCAACTGGAGGCCGAGCGCGACGAGGCACGGTCCAAGCTGCGCGGCTACGAGACGGCCCCTGTCCACGTCGCGGCTGACGTGCTTCGCTCTCGTCTTCGTGAGACGGCCCAGATCCTCATCGAAGCGGTGGGGGCAGATGGGCCGATGGATGCGGAGGACGCTGCCCGCAAGGCAGTTGAAGTGATCGAGCATCACCGCGAGTGCATGAGGCAGGCGGGTCTTCAGGCGTTCATGCGTGGTCGTTCACCGGGAGAGGTCGGAGATCACCTGCATGGCGTTCTCCAATCGTACACAGACAAGATTGCGGACTATGAGGACCTGATTGAGGCGTTGGAATGGGCAGGACGCCGTGGACGCGAGAGAGGTGAGTGATGGGCAGAGAAGTTCGTAGAGCCGCTATCGGCTTCGATTGGGAGATCGGAAAAGTGTGGTGGGGCTATACGCTCCCGCCCATCCCCTGCCTACTTTGTGGGGGATCAGGCAAAGGCAAGAGCCTGAGCAAGTATGGGCACTGCCTCTCTTGCGAAGGTGGAGGCAAGGTGTGGCCGGGGGTTGAGCCGCCCGCCTACACGCTGAAGAACGCTCCAACTTGGCTTGACACCATCGACTGGGGTTGGCAGGTGTGGGAGACGACTTCAGAGGGATCTCCCATCAGCCCCGTGTGCGAAAGCCCAGAGGCTCTTGCAAGGTGGCTCGCGGCCAACGATGCCTCTGCTCACGGGGACCGGACGGCCACCTACGAGCAGTGGTTAGGCTTTATTGTAGGCTCTGGTCGCTCCACAGGTGCTGCCTGCGTTGACGGGAAATGGATGAGCGGCGTTGAGTTTGCTGGCCTCCAGAGAGGTGAGTGATGAGTAGTTTGATTGATCGGCTTTCCGCTCTGGCGAGAATGGAGCACAGCGATTTCTCGATCGGAGACGAGGCCGCAGACGAGATCAGAAGGCTGGAGGAGCGAGTGCGGTGTTTTGAGGAGTCCTTGGAGATTTGCCTTGGTCCACAGAGTCCCCTCCCCCCTTTCGCCAAAGACGTTGTGCGAGGGTTGATGCGATGGATGTGAACCCATGAGCGAGTACGAGATCATCCACGGTGATTGTCCCTCTTGCGGGAACAAGGGAGTCTGTTTGGGGGACAGCAACGACCCCTTGCGTCTTTGCGGTTGGTGTCGAGGCGAGATCGAGGGGCTGACAACAGCTACGCTCACTCCGAACGTCGAACTGGGCAACCTCATCCATGACATCATGGAGATGCAAGCCAAGTTCGCAGAGCGGAGCGTTGCCTCCCAGTACCTCTTGTGCGGCGAGGCGGTCTACAAGCGGCTCATGAAAATCGCACACAAGGCAGTCGAGGATGCGTCCGCTGGCCCACGCCCTGTCTCCACATTGAGCGGCCTTCGTGTCGTGATGAGTCGGATGGTGCCCCCCGATTTATGGCAGGTGCTCCCTGACCCCTCGGTGGAGTTCAGGAACCCATCTGTTTTCGGGGTTGGGGACTTCAAGCTGGACTCCTACTCTTGGACCGCCAAGCCCGACCGCCCCGCTTCTTTGCGGCCTCTCCTGCACATCATGGAGAAGGAAGATCAGGCGGGACAGAAGTTGGTGGATGCCAAGTGGAAGATGGGCAAGTTGGGTCTGCGTGAAGACCCCTACAAAGCCGTCCCCACCCCCTCGCACGCTGAGGCTTGCCCTCTGTCAAACACCGCTGTGGTGGGAAGCCATAATCTGCGGAGGGCGAACAAAAGCGACGAGTTGACTGCCAACTGCCCCCACTGTGAGAGCCGTGTGCAGATCAAGTGGGACGGCACGAACTACATTGTAGAACCGCACTCGGGGTATTGACATGCACCCGTGGGAAGACCCTGACCTGATGCCGCTGTACCACGTCCAGTTGGAGACGCGGGACTTGATCGTGTCCTACGAGGTGGCTACGGATGAGTACGATGCGGCAGACCTTGCAATTCAACACCTCAAAGGGTGGAAGAACTTGCAGGAAGACACCCCTATCTGGAAAACTCATATCTCCAGCATCGGCTACCACCCCATTGGCGGCTCCGTGGTAGTCAAGTGGGAGATAACAGGAGAAATCGAATGATTGACCCAGAACTTGAGCGGATCGCTATGACGATTCCAGCCATCCATGATCGAGCGAAGATGGTGAGTGCTCTTGCTATTTTGTCTCAACCGAGCGGTTCAGACCTGGAAGGGTCTGTCTTCTTGGAAGACGTTTGTTGTTGGTTGGAGTCCAACTGGTCCGAGGACACGGTACGAGCGAAGGCTATCCGTAAGGCAGCGCAGATGCTCCGAGAAAGTGGCCTCGGGATCAACCAAGCCGCCTGAAACGGTACTTTCTCTATGGGGGTGGAGAGAGTGCTGTTTGGGGGTTTTGGCATGGCGAAAGGCAAGATAAGGAAGGTTGAAAACCTCGCCGCGAAGGTGGGTTCCGCAGCCTACTACCTGTTTACCAAAGTTCAAGCAGAGTGGAGTGGCAATGAAGAGTATCTGCTGATCACTAACCATGAGCTAGAAACCGCTACTTCTCGCGCTAATGCAAACATCTCGGACATGCCTAATCTGGCAAAGGGTGTATTTACTCGCGTGGACAACAAAGAGGCACACGCTTCCGCTGATTCCTACTACATCGCTGTGCGCGTTGTCGAAGCCAACAGCGTCATGATGTCGCTGATGTTCACGGAAGCCGAGATGGAACGAATTCGGGGCCGTGTAACCAAGAATGCAGAGGACATCGAAGCGAACCGCGAGGGTTGGCTGGCGGACCTTTTGGATTGATTTTTCTCTAACCTTGGAGGTTTGCCTATGCGGACCCTTTTCTTTCCCCTCCTCATCCTGCTTATGGGATGCGGCACCAAAGTCATTTTACGCGATACTAACGTCTACACGGCAGAACTCGACCAGTACCACAAGTGGGCGACCGTTCAGTCGGCTCATTTGCGAACCTTCATCGAGGAGCACTGCGCGTGTGAATCTGATGCAGAAGGTCCACAGTTCTCGGACCCGAAGTGCGAGGAAGCTGCCGATTACGTTCTCACCATTGAAGCCCGTGCCGACTGGCACAAGCAAATGAGCCTGTGGAACGCTGGGTTGTCAAAGCCAGACCAGGAACCCGCCAAGACACCTCCCGACATCGCACCCCTGACATGCCCTCTGGAGTCGGATTTGTCTGATCTCCCTGAGATGACAGATGAAGCACGCATCGAAGCCGAAGAGGCTGCTGCTGAAAGGAGTACACCATGAGCGATTTCTCAAATGTGCTCGATACGTTGATCCCACTCGTCGGTGGGGCACTCGTGGACAAGGCCAAGGATGAGATCAAGACCCTGGCCGACGACGCAGATGATCCGACCAAGAAGATCGTGTTCACTCTCATAGCTGAGGCTGTGAGCGAACTCGGTGAGGACGGGTTGGACATCGCGGAAGCTGAGATCAAGCGTTTACTCAACGGACGATCGGCAGAACTTGATTGGGCGTCCCCTCGCACCGCATCGGACGCCGTGGCGTTGCTCCAGAATGCGGAGCGTGCCCGAAAAAAGAAGGCGAAGGCCGCGATTGCCAAGGCTGGCAAGGTGTTTGGAGCACTTGGAGCCATATTTTTCAAGGCCGCTGTGTCCGGGGCTTTCTAAAAAAATCGCTTCTTTTGAAAAAAAGAGGGCCAAAATCATCAAGTCTCTCCCAATAAGGTCATGGAGGTTCCATGACCTGGACTGGAAATCGAGAGTTTTACGGCTGCCTGATAGTGGGGGTCGTTTTAATGTTGGGGTGGTATGCCTCTTTTGTTCGACCCCTCGATGAAGCTCGTGGTTTGATCATTGAGTGCATGACTGACCAGGATGATGTCAGTCGAGACTCTTACGAGTTCTGCATCTCATACCTGAGAGGCGAATGATGACCCTCAGCATTTGCGACCGTTGCCCGACACCTACGAACATCACCAAGATGTCGTGGTTCAACACCGACGACTTGTGCGACAAATGCCAGAGGCAGGAAGCGTCCCACCCGGACTATGCCTACGCCAAGGCCGTCGAGCACGAAGCCGTCAAGAACGGCGACACCAACTTCCCCGGCGTCGGCTGGCCGGGTGTCAACGGGAGGGTGGCACGATGAGTCTCAAGAACAAAGCCAACTGGTCCGGTTCGACGGAGAACTATCCGGGCGACATCTACTGCCGCGAGTGTGGGTGGATGAACCCACCGGCTGTCCGAGTGACAGAGTGGGTGGCGTTGTGCCCAGCCTGTAGTGCCAGACACGTCAATGTGACCCTTCTGGAGCACGTCAAGCTGGACCCGACCCTGTGCGAGCAAATCCTTCTCATGCGGAAGTGGTCGGGGCTGTCATCCGAGATCGCCCACAAGGACGGTCCTCTCTCTGATGAGGACAAAGAAAGCCTCCGTAGGGCACGGCGCGAGTTCCACAGTGCCGCAGGTCATGCGGCAACATCCCTCTGCCGTCTACTGCCGGGTGGTTGGGATGCTTTGGCCGAAGGGGAGGTGGCACGATGACAACCCAAGCAATCAACATCCTACGGAACTGGCACCCCAAGATTCCGGGGGGCGTCGAGTACGACGACACTCCACCGGACCTCGTGAGTCGGTACAAGCGGTTGATCTGCTTTCTCGGCTCGCTCCCATCGGATGCAGTGGGGGGTCGGATTCTCCGTGATTCAGCCGAGCAGGTCAAAATCGAGGTCGTCCGGTGTACCCGATGCCTCTCGTCCGTGAGCACGGACAAGTTCTGCCACGGGTGTCGTCGCTTCCTGTGGGGGAACGACGGGATGGAGACTCTGCGGTGGGTCGATGTGCCCTCCACCAAGGGTCTGCTGAACCCCCCTACCGCGTATCCGGTGCCCCGCAAGCACGCGGTTTCTGCGACTGACCTCGCTGTGTGGCTCGCCACATGCGATGAAATGACCCGCCTTGAGATGAGAGGCACGCCTTGAGACGTTCGGGGACGTTAGCTCAGTAGGTAGAGCACCGGCCTTTTAAGCCGAGGGTCACAGGTTCGATTCCTGTACGTCCCATTTTTTTCAAAAAAGAGGGCCAAAACACTCAAGTCTCTCCCAATAAAGGTGAGAGAGGAGTGTTTCATGCTGAACAAGAGCAACGTCTATCACTGGTTCAACACCAAGATCAAGCCTTATGACCGAGGATACTTGGTACTAGAGGACGGCACACTTATCCCGTTCACCTATGATTTCACCGGAACGGTCATTGTCCGAGACACGGATGCTGTAGGTGTTGTACATCACAGCACCATACGGGATTCGTGGAATGCGGAAACAACATGTCCGCATACATGCGCTACACATCGTGTAGAGGTGGATACTGCGGCAGAAGGCGCGTCATTCATCACCTTTGTCCTAGCGGAAGCTGACAGAGAGGTTGCGGCTCTTGCCGTTGATCCTGTTCTCCGAGCAGAGCATCTTATCACTCGCATGGATTGGTATTCTGCCATGAGCGATGATCATGGGGTTTGGGCTGCGGGTGAGCGCAGAATGCGTGAGCTACGTCATGTCCTCAAAGAGATAACGCCGGAAAAGGCTAGGCTTCTGTGGGAAGCCCATGCACCTGACGGCTTCATTTGTCCAGTTTAGGAACTGATCATGAACAAGGAAAGCAAAAACAAGAGTAAGCGACTTCGTAAGGCGCTTTCGGCTCAGCGAGGGATCCGTCGTTCGGATCATTTTGCTGATGGAGGTAGTCCTGCGGAGTGGCGTGGAATCAAAACAGTGACAAAGAACCGCAAGCGCGAGGCATCCCGCCGTGGGTGTCGCGGCTCTTACCGTGGAGGTGAGTGATGGGTGTGAACCTGAACACCGTGGGCGACTTGAAAGCCGCCCTCGCCAACCTGCCCGATGACCTCGTGATCGAAACCTACGGGTATTCAGAGTCGCGGGCGGTCACGATCATGCACGTCGTACCCCGCGCCGAAGAGGCTGCGGACGGCTGCTATGAGGTGCTCTGCTTCTGCGGTGACACACTTGCTACACACCGATACCTGCGCTCGCCGCCCTTTGACTCCAACCCTCTGCGGGAGATCGCGCCATGAAACTCTACCACGGTACATCGGAGCGAGTCGCACGGCTCGCTCTCCAAGAGGGGCTGCTCCCCCGCGACGAGTCGGGGGTCGAGTCCCATTGGGGGGACTGCCCCTCTGGCGAGGAGTACGTCTACCTGACTGCCGCCTATGCGGGCTACTTCGCCATGCAGGCGACCGACCGGGACGAAGATGGACGGTGGGCGATCATCGAGATCGACACCGAACTCCTGCCCGATGGTGACATTTTCCTGTACCCCGACGAGGACTTTCTGGAGCAAGCTACCCGTGGCCAGATGTTTCCCGCAGAGTGGGACGTGCCCCTTATGGTGGCGGACCCGGAGACAGGGAGCATGGTCGTGAGGACCAAATGGTTCCGCGAACATCTGTGGCAGTTCGGTCACCTGTGGGAAGACTCCGTCAAGGGGCTTGGCAACTGCTGTCACGCTGGCGTGATCCCGCCCGAGGCAATCACCCGCATCTCGTTCGTGGACCCGAAAGAGGCCGCGCAAATGTGCCTCATGGCGGCTGACCCGTTTATCTCGCTGATGAACTACGCGATCTGCCAGACCAAGTACAAGGCTCTGACCCGGTGGTTCATGGGCGAGGCTGTGGATCCCGCTGACTTCGGCTACGGCTCGTATCCGACGCTGGATGAAACGAATGGACTCCACGGTATCCATCCCGAGATCGCGAAGGCGACGAAGCTGATGAAGGACCAGCACGACCAATGGGCCAAGGTGCTCACCAACCGTGCTGGAGTTGAGGTGCGTGATGTCTGACAAGTTGCGTATGCCCATCCCCCGGTTGTCCGAGGACGAGATGCGTGAGGTAGTTCGTGACCGCCTCGCGTGTCAGGTCATGTTCTCGACCGAGGTGCCCACGAATCTGACCTCGATGGTGTTCGGTTGCGGGATGCTCGGTGCCGCACTTTGTCCCCCGGCTGACCTCGTGGAATCCTTGCTGGGATCAACGGAGCCTCCAGAAACACTGGAGGGTGAACCACCGAAGCCCAAACACCCCGGCTACCCCGAGGGCGCGGGCGACCCTCCCGCGAAACCTACGTTGATCAAACTCCCCGAGTCCGTTCGACTGGATTTGGACTTCGGTGATCTTGATGAGTCGGACGTGGCTGAGGTCCGAGCCGAGATCAAAGCCAAGAATGAGCGTCGGATCCAAGCATGGCAAGAAGCCTCAATGGCATGGCACGACGCGCTCGACGCAGATAGCCGTGCTCGACGTGAGATCGACGCTGCCCACAACGCCGCTATCGAAGCGTGGGAGGCCAGCCTGGACCAGCACGCCGAGGCTGTCGCTGCACGCGAAGCTGCACGTCAGGACTGGATCGACCGCTATGACGAGCACTTCGGGGAGTGGGGTGCCGACGTAGGCGTACTCGTGGGAGACATGAGCAAGACCTTCCCCCGGTCCATCAACGGCTATCCCATTTTTCATGCCTTCAAGATCGTCCATCGGGACGACTGGAAGCGCATCGAAGCAGCAATCATCCGTGAGCAAGAACGCTCCAACAGCATCGAGGTTTAGGCATGTGGTTTCAGGAAGTGGATTCAAACGGCACCATCACCTTGCAGGTGTTGCCTGATGGGCAGTACCCCGAGGACAGGTGGCAGGTCGCCACGATGGTTGGCCCCATGCGTGTCAGCACTGTGTTTCTCGGTCTGATGCACAGCGGAGGCATCTACGAGACGATGGTGTTTGAGGACGGCGGGAGCAGCGAGTTCGACTTTGCCCGCTACCACACCCGAGCCGAAGCCATTGAAGGACACGCTCGCATCGTCAGGAAGTGGGCTGAACTATATGAGGCGCGAGTAGATCGCCTCATATAGTGCGTTCCTTCCCTTATATGGAGTTTTTTTGATTTCGTGCGCCAAAACACCCGACTCTCTCCCAATAAAGGTGAGGCGAGGCTTCAACATTTTCTCACCATCTGCTCTCGTTGAGGGAGCCAATTGGAGACATCACCATGCCGATTATCTACAACAACTCTAACGACACCTCAAAACCCACTTACGAGGGCTGCGTCCTGTCCACTCGCATTGAGCGGGACCGGCGCATCATGTCCGACGTATGGGCAGACTGCTATTACGCCACCGTCTGGACCGGAACCGAGGTCGTAGAGATCGGTCTGGGTGCGTCCGGTCACTGCTGCGATAGTGCAAGCGAGGACGCGACCGATGAGGTCAAGGTGCTGGTCGCTGCGTGGCGTGAGGCTGAAGCCGAGAAAGCCCACATCGAATGGGAGGCCAAGGCTCCTGAGCGCGAGGCGGCTCGCCTCAAGGCAGAGGCGGCTGAGGAAAAGCGTAAGGTCAAGGCAGCCAAGGCGTACATCAATACCCCGACAAAGGGATCGCGTGTCGTCGTAGCTCGTCGTCGAGGTCGTAACGCTCCTCCTCTGGGTACCGAGGGGACAGTTTTCTGGACCGGGACCAGTAACTTCGGCACTGAGCGCATTGGGATGAAAGACGACGCCGACGAGACGTACTGGACAACTGCCGGTAACGTCGATGTTGTCTTGCCGGACGTACCTTCGGGAACGGAACCCTCGGTGGGTTGGGTGGCATACTCAGAGACTCTCCGTGCTACCCGTAAGAGCGCAGAGGAAGCCGCACGGAAAGCCAAGGAAGCCAAGACGGCTGCGGAATTCGCATTGTTGCCATCCAAGAACACTTGGGTTCGACGGTTGGATGATTCCAACGCTTTCGGAAAGGTCTTTTGGCGTGGCATCACCAAGAAAGGCGTTGCGCGTATCGGGTTCAAACTACTCAAGAAGGACCGGGATGCTTTCTGGGCTGGAGTGGGTGAGTTTGAGGTGCTGACTGGTGACCCACGCAAGGGTGGTGTTGGTGTTCTTACACCCTCGCTTGATTCCACACCAGCACCTTCGCACTCCACACACGGTACAGTGAACGCCACCAATGCAGGTAAGGATTCCGTTCCCGAAGACCAGTTGGCCGCTTCGTGGCTCACCCCTCCCCTCATTCCGACCCTCCTCTCTCTCCCTGATGACGAGACCCCAAAAGTGAATCCTTTGGGACATCTGCCGGATCCGTTCAATACGATCTGTGTAGTTAATGGGTGTCGTGCTTTCGCAGCAGACGGGACCTTCATCGTGGAGGTTCCGTCTGCTGTGGCTGCCGAATGGTCGGCACTCTTGGCTGGATAGGGTGATTTTTCTAAAGGGGGGCTACAGCCCCCCTTTTCTCGGTATCTAAAAGTGTCCTGCGTTAGCGGGCAAAGGAACACGTATGTACAAGTGCAGTCATAATGAGGCCCTCCGCGCTGCGGAAGAGGGTCGAAAGTTCTCGATGTTGTGGGAATATGTTGGAAGTAACCCTTCCAACAAGTCAGGTGAATCTGACAAGTTTTGGGCTGTCGAAGGTAATAACTTTGAGGTCTGGATTCGATACGGTAAGCGTGGCACTACGGGAAGGGTCTGCAATCGCGGAATCTGCCTTGAAGATGCACTGAATCGAGCCAAGGATAAGGTCAAGGAAGGGTATTCGTGGGCAGGGGCTACGGTAGAGTCTACCGTGCCTCCCCCCACGTTGCCTCTGATCTCCAAGTCCTTGCCTAGCCCGTGGAACCGAATTCGGATGGTCCACGACGAAGTGGCCTACGACCGAGAGGGTGAGATCGTAGTCAAGTTGACTGCCGATAGCGCAAATCAAATCTGTTCCTCCTACACGTTGGCCTAAAGGAGGTTCAAGATGAAAGTCACGAAAGACCAAATGGACTTCGGGTACGCCTGGACCTCTGATCTCACCGGGGGGGCCTTAAAACCACCGGCTATACCGGATGTGGTCGGAAACATAGTGACCATCGAACACGCCATTTCAGAGCGTGAAAAAAGCCTTGAAGGCTCGTCCTTCTACGCTGAATCCTTATTCGTTGGCTCTGTCCGAGTTGTTCATCCTCGCATCCCTCAAGTCCTTTGGGCTTTGAAAGATGCGGGGGGACTTATCGTCCGTCTTGAAGGGGAGGAAGCAATCATGGAAGCGATCTACACAAACAAAGAACAGTGCGCGGAGTTCGGTGTGCCGTACTTCGGAGCAGGTCGCCTCATCGTTGCCGCCGATGCGCTTTTGCGATCAAAGGCTGGCGGCTACGATTCAACCCACACCGAGTATCTCCAGTTGTTTGGGGGTCAGACTCTTGATCTTATCCGCACCGAAGAGGACACCATAGGTCCTGGTTGGTGGCGTCTCGCATCAGTGTATTGAGGAGGTTTCGATGATTATCCGACACTTGACTGCCCTTTTCCATCGAGAACGGTGTGAGCGAACCGTACTGATCCCAATGCTTGAAAAACTAACCGAACAGGAACAACAAGCCTTGTGGCGGTTGCTCCAAAACGTACAAGACGATGCCAAGCGAAGGGGTGCCCGGATGCCTTGGCGTCATGGAGTGCTTCGATGAGTAAGGACGCCATTGACACACTGATTGAAGAGTGGGCTAAAGGTCGTGCGGAATCCGTTCGTGAAGCTGTGGATAAGCCTCTTGAGGGCTTTGAGACATGGACTCTCACCGGCAAGACGGACGGACCCAAATCCGCATTCGTCAGTCCTGACAAACTCGACCCGGCTGGGGATATGTGTGCAAAGGACACGCTTGCCCGCGTAGCGACCCCTCTGGAGGCTGCACACGCTGTCCGTGAAGCTGTGGTCGCCAAGGGCGGCAAGCGCCCCTCCGTGGACTCATGGAAGCCCGTGGCAGCCAAGGTTCTTGGACTCAAGAGACTCGTCACGAAACGATGGCAGGCGGTCATCGACGCGGGCGTTGAAGCAGGGCTGTTCTCCATTGACACCGAGGCGTTGTCCTACCCCATCATAGTCGCCGCAGAGGCCGGTTGCTTCTTTGTCGTGATGCCGATGCGGTCTTTGCCCGAGCCGGAACCCGAGGTCTTGCCCGAGCCGGAACCCGAGCGTAAGGCTGCACCGTCCACAGTCCCAACCAAGCTGCCCGACGATTGGGTTCCTCCTCGCACTTTCCGGTGCGGTCACGTCAACCACACGGGCCACGGGATCGACGTGGATGATCCCAAACAG
>Ga0209362_1000516_pt1 | contig 34266 bp, 57 predicted proteins | sample SaaInlV_165m_DNA_FD_184680 | JGI IMG/M metagenome (GOLD analysis project Ga0209362, IMG submission 184680) | Marine microbial communities from expanding oxygen minimum zones in the Saanich Inlet - Saanich Inlet SI037_S3LV_110m_DNA (SPAdes)... | ecosystem: Environmental > Aquatic > Marine >... | reverse complement strand
ATGGCTTTGACAAAGATGGAATTCCAACTGATGAAGCCAATGTATTAGCAGCTCAACGATGGGATAATGTATTGAATGAAATTATTTATGGTTTGAAGTGTGCGAAGAAACTTCAAGATATGGATTATAATTATAAAGATAAAAAATTAACAAAAAGGTTAACAAAGAGTTCTCAACGTTCATTTGAATTGATTGGAAAACATTTGTTTAGTTTGTGGGATTAATATGAGTTTAAAAGAATTAACAATGAGTCAACACAGAAACGCAGAACGACAGAAGTTCGCTGGTGTATTAATGAGTGGTAAGATATCAGATAGTGCATACTTACGATATTTAAAAAATCAATACTATTGTTATTACACATTGGAGAACAATACAAAGTTCGATCTACCTGATGATAGATTGAAACGATGTGATAAGATATTAGAAGATATCCACGAGTTACAATATAGTATATCTGAAGCAACTATCGCTGAGAATATGGCAGTAGCCTTAACAGAGAGTACATTAAAGTATGGGTCTTATGTTGATACTATAAAAACAAAAGAAGATTTTATGGCTCACGTGTATGTTAGATACTTGGGTGATTTACGTGGTGGTCAAATGATATCTAAGAAAGTACCAGGTAGTGGTAAGTATTATGAGTTTGACGAACCTGAAGAATTAGCCAATTCAATATATCGTAATATCAATGATGAAATGGCAGATGAGGCTAAAAAGGTATTTGAGTATGCAACAAAATTGTTTATTGAAATGTACGAGGAGTTGGATACTACACAAATATGAATATAGGAATAGTGGGATTAGGTTACGTAGGAACTGCAATTAAAAGTGGTTTCGAAAAACATTATGAGTTAGAAACATATGACAAGTATGATGAAAAGAAAAGTACTTGTGATTTAGCTGATTTAGTTGCAAAATGTAAAGTAATATTTGTGTGTGTGCCAACACCAATGAATAAAGATGGGAGCTGTCATACAGATATAGTTGAGAGTGTTGTTAAAGATATAGATAAGTGGTGTTATGCATATTGGGGAAATTATGATTTAGATAAAAACACTATAGATAATAAACCAATTGTGGTAATCAAATCTACAGTTCCACCTGGCACAACAGATAGACTACATAGAAAATATAAGAGTGTTGATGTTATATTCAACCCAGAGTTTCTTACTGAGGCCAACTTTCTTGAGGACTTTAAGAATCAAACCAGAATTATATTAGGTGGAACACGGAAAGGAACAAATATTCTACGACAAGTTTATAGTAAAGTATTTCCACACGCCACCATTGTTAAGACTGGTAGTAAGACTGCTGAGATGGTTAAGTATTTTATCAATTCATTTCTTGGAACTAAAGTATCATTCGCTAATGAGATGAAACAAATATGTGATAAGATAGATATTGATTATGATAAGGTAGTGGAGTATGCAACTTATGATGGACGATTAGGTAAATCCCATTGGGCTGTTCCAGGACCAGATGGAGATTATGGATTCGGTGGACATTGTTTACCAAAGGATATTTCAGCAATTGTAAATGAGTTTGGTTCAGATTTATTAAAATCAGTTATTGATGTAAATGATAAAGTAAGAAAGAATAGAGATTGGGAAGATATGAAAGGTAGAGCAGTAATATAGTGATAGATAAGATAATGATTGTAGCACACCCAGATGATGAAGCACTATTTGGTGGAGCTGAATTACTATCGTATCCAAAAGAATATAAAGTTGTAGTAGTGGATGAGTATCATAGTAAGATTAGAAGAAAAGAATTTAAAGACTCTATGGAGTTTATAGGAATAGAAGATTACGAACATTGGACTGGATTTAAAGGTGGGGAAGATTATCATAGAGAAAAACTTATCTATGAATTGTTAAGAGTATTGAGAGAAAGAAAATATAAAAAAATAGTAACACATAATAAACAAGGTGAATATGGTCATCCAAGACATAGAGCATTACACGATATATTAAATCATTTAAGACCAGAGTTGTTATGGTGTTTTGATAAAAATCATAATGTTAGATTACCTAATGATTTATTAATGAAGAAAAGAGATTTATTAAAAGTGTATGGAAGTCAAACCGATGTATTAAATTGGTTTAGTCCGTGGTATGAAAAAATAGTTAAGGTGAATAAATAATGAAACAAGAAGAAGTATCAATGTTAGATTTAAATAATATTAAAGGGAGAAATCCATTTGAAAAATGGTTAAATAAGTATAATCACATAATGGAGTTTTTTAGAACTATGTCTGCAATTATAATGATTGGATTGCAACTATATATTATTTCACAATTAGTATGATAGATATTTATACATATAACAGGAGAATATTATGAAAACAATGAAATACTTTTCAGCAACTTGGTGTGGGCCGTGTAAGGTTTTTAAACCAGTTATGACTGAAATAGCAAGTGAAGGACATTCAGTAGAGTTTATTGATATAGACCAAGAACAAAACAAAGCTCAACAATATAATGTCCGTTCTGTACCAACGGTGGTGATTGAAGAAAATGGAGTAGAAGTAGATAGGTTCGTGGGTGGACAAGCTAAACATATGGTATTGGAAAGATTAAAGTAGTGTACGATTATCCCCAACTAAAAAAGGATATTGATAATTCTGGAGTAGGTATATTAGAATTATCAAATACTACCAAAGAGGATATAAAAGAATTTTTTAATAAAAATTCAATTAAGAATTTGATTACGAGAGATGGTACTTTATTTCTAAACACTACCATTGGAATGGCTGGAGACATGGGAGAAAAAATTGATGACTCTTATGTGGCTCCTACTATACAATGGATGTATGATAAAACACTTGTAACTAAGTTAAAAGAAAAGATAGTTGATATAAATAAAACAATGGACTCTGTTTGGAAAAATTATAAATATAAAGATATAACATGTAGAGAAAATATACATACTCCTATTACACGAGATAAAGTTACAAAGTACTCATATGAAACTGCGGTAGATACATCATTGTGGTATTTTGATGGTTCTTATGAGAAGTTAACAATACTTAGAAAGTGGTTAGTAGATAATTATAAAACATCTATTTTTCAAATGTGGTATGAGATACCGTTACAAGATACTCCAACCCCAGAAGGAGTAGATGCTTCAAAGATACACAAAGAATTAACTAAGATTTATTTAGAACTATATAAAGATTCAGAAGAAGTGCAGAATTTTGGTAAAGAGTATAATTCAAATACTCTAAGGAACAACGCATTACAACAAACTTTTAGATTACAAGTTTATGAAGAAGGTTGTTTTATATCACCACATAGAGATTCAGATGACCTTAATGATATTCCTGAAGGAAACTGTAGTATGTTATTATACACAAATGAAGATTATGTAGAAGGAATGGGTGGTGAGTTAGTTTGTATAGATATTAGACCAGGTAGAAGAAAAAAAGAAATAACAGTACCACCAACAATAGGAACATTAGTTATAGTAGATTTTAAACAAAACCCATCTCATTCAGTCAATGTCATAAAAGAAAAAAATTGGATGAGAACAACTATAGGGGCCTGGTGGCCGGCTGGAGTAGAATATTAACAATGACTGAAAATATTTGGATATGGGTGTTAATATATTCAATGCCATTAACAGCAGTTATATGGTTTTTGGGTATGTGGGCAACTCACGAAGATTACAAAAAGGAACACAACATTAAAGGATGGAGTGATAAGGAAATGAATGCAAAACAAATAATATTAACAAGTATAGTTAGTACCATAGTTGGTACTACTGGATGGTTAGGTGGAGTATACTATGGTTCAGCAAATATGTTTGAAACAATATATGATAATGTAGGAAATGAATTGGATCTACTTGGAAAAAAATTAGATTCCGAGAGTACTAAAAAGATTGAGAGCCAAATAGAACAACTTAAACAAAGAGTTTTAAATAAAGTGCCATCACAACAAGATATAATTGATATGTCTGCACAAGTAGATGAAATTAATGAAAGAATTGTGGTGTTGGCTTCAGAAACACAAGGTTTAATATCAGACTTAAAATATTCTGTTAGAGAAGATTTAAATAAAACCACTACAGATTTAACCAATACGGTAGAGAGTTCGATTACAGCACAATCCGATTCAGTAAAGAAAGAGATTGGGAAGTTGTATGATAAAGTAGATGTATTATATAAAGAACTAACTGAAGTTACCACTATAATAGATAAAGCTAAGAATACCTTTTTTGGTAAATCAGTTTTTAAGGAGAAGAAATAATGGCTGATACAGTTATACAAATAAGAGTACTTGAACGAATTGAACAAGTATTAGATAGAATTGATAATCGATTACAAGTTATTGAGAATCATTTATTATATTGTTTAGAACCAAATACTAAAGAGAACGAAGATACTAAACAATTATTAACAGAAGATAAAACAGGAGAATAGTTATGCCGAGAGCAAAGAAAAAAACAATTACTCGTAAAAAGAAACCAACTACGAATACGAAAAATGTAGAAGGTAATTGGAGAGGTATCGAAGATGCTTTCTTCAATAAAGTTCGTAAAGGTTGGAAAAAGATATTTAGCCCAGCTAAATGAAAGAATCACCAATAGATTCAATTATTATAGATTTAATATTAGAACATTATAATATGTTATCATTAGATCATAGAAAACCAATGTTGTCAGATATAGAGTTTGACGATATAGTGCATTACGCACAAGAGGTATACTATACAAAATTAATAGAAGAAACCCCGATAGGAATCGAAGGAGAAGCATAATGAAAGATAAATGTATAAATTGTAACAGAGAAACTTTATACACTAAAGAAGATCACACAGACTATAGAATTGGATACGTCGAGGGTGTTGGTCAATTATGTTTAGATTGTTGGGAAGTTATACACGACAGTAAATTAAAAAAAGAAAAGGAATTAACAAATGTCAGTTAAACAAGTACCTACCATATTAAGAAAAATAGCCTGGTCAATGCGAAGAGTTGATGGTGATGAATTGAAATGGTTAGAAGAATTAAAGGTAAAGGTTGTACGTTATAATAAACTCGGAGAACGAGATACTAATAAGTTACAAATGATATATAGGGATGGAGTTGATGATGGATTGAAAGTTACATTGGGTGGATCTGTACCAGAGGATCACGAAGCTGGAACAGTTATTAAATCTCAACGACGACGAAAAGACCCTAAGAAAATACCTAAAGAGAAATTACCAATCTGGGATGGTACGATTGGGAAACCAATAAGTTAGATTCTTCTTTATATTGATCTCTTCACTTCGTGTAACAATACTCTTTTAATATAAATAATAAGAAATAAAAAAAGATGACCAAATATGCTAAAATATTTAGGAAATAAAACAATACCGCTTGATATTGACGAGTTGGTTAAAACTATAGATGTAAATAAAGTAGCTTTTATAAATGATGCTTCGGAGAATATGAAAACTAAAAATAAGGTTTCTATAGCACCATTTTCACGTCATATATTTAAAGAAGATTTACCACAAGCTATTATAGATTTTATAGAGGATATGGGATTTACTGAATATGGGTGTAACTTGTTAATACAACATACTGGTGAATGTTCACCAAACCATTTTGATTTATTTTTATATCAAAGAAACGAGGTATATAAAAATACAACCAAAGAAGATTATTATAGATATTTGATATTTTTAAATGATAGAACCATTGGACAATTTTATCACATTGGAAATAAACAATTAGATTGGAAAACTGGAGATATGTATTATCAGGATTGTAAAGAGTATCATGGGGCTGGAAATATTGGTTCTCAAACTCGATACACAATAATAATAGATAGTTTAAAATCCTTACATCCTTTTGACTACCAAGAGGTAGTCGCATAGTGGGGTCTGTTCTTTACTCCTTTCTACGGGCCCCACACTTTTGTTATGGGTAAGAAAAAACCAGATAACGTTGCAGATAATCCAGGTATACTTCCTTATGGGAGTAACGTTGGAGCACCAGCAATAAAATCTACAGATGTAGATACTTGGAAGAATGAAAAGGTTGTAAAGACTAATCATTATTTCGAAACTCGTTATAAGGAAATACGGAACGAGTATCTACAGATGATGGAACAATATCAATATAATAAATTGGTATATCAATCTGATTTTAAGTTTGAACCAATTAAAGGACATACATATTATTTGTATCAACGAGAGAATGGTAAGTTATGGTTAAGTTTGATAGAACCCGAACAATGGGATCAAATATTTATAGGGGCGTTTAAATTAGATTCAAATGACAAATGGGAAAAAGTTAATGGATAAAAAAAAGGTTTTAAGAATCAATGCAAAGGATCCACATTTACGTGGGTTAATGTCATATTTATTGCAGGTATTAAATAATCTTAAGTGGTGTGATGAAAACGAATATACACCATTGGTAGATTTATGTGGCCCATCTTATTGGTTACACGATAAAGAATATGGTGCTAATATATGGGAATACTTTTTTGCTCCCGTGTCTGATATAACATTAGCCCCAACCGAAGAAGAAATAGAAAACGAAACCAGACATGATGAGATAACAAGATTTCTTCTACCAGTTAAAGGGTATGATACGAAAGTTATTCTATATGAGTGGATGAGATACTTTACAGAAACACGAAAAGATTTAAATGAGATTTATAAAAAGTATGTTAAGATACGGGCCGATATAGTAGAAGATGTGGAAGATTTTTGGAAACAAAATATGGAAGATGAAATAACATTGGGCGTTCAGATACGAGGTACAGATACCACTAAGTATGGATTGAAGATACGAGATTATATTGATGAGACTCATAAGTATTTAAAAGATAATACAACTACAAAGATTTATATTGCGTCTGATACTCACGAGGCATTAACTGCCTTTAAAAAAGAATTTGATGGTATGGGTAATGTAATACACTTACCATTAACACGACAAAAAAATTATCACGGAGCATCAATTAATGGTAGAAATAATTGGAGTGGTGTAGGATTTAAATCCCCTAAAGATGCGGGAGATGAAATATTAAAAGAAACAATGTTATTATCAAGGTGTTCACATTTGATACATCAGAAGTCAAGTGTGGCAATGTGTGCATTAATAATGAATATTAATACTACAAATACTTTTATGTTGGAACAGATGGAGAAAGGTAATACACGCGGATGGAAACCAAAAAACATTTAAGTATGGTAGAGAATGGCAATATACCCTTTCACATGAAACAGTAGATGGTTCTTATGAATCAATAAATTTAAATGAAAATGCATTAGAACAAATAATTAAATCTGGTAGTAAAGTTATAGATGTTAAAAAATAAGATACAAAAAACAAAACAGATTTTAGAATCATTTCCAGATAGTCAAATGGGATTACATTATCTTGTTGACTTGGGAAAGGAATCTCAAAATAATTATCCCGAAGAAGAAAGAACGGAAGAAAATTTTATTCATGGATGTACTTCTAATGCGTGGATTAAGTTAGAGAATAAAGACCCGATACAAATAAATACAGTATCGGATTCTGTTATAGTTAGTGGTATCTTATATTTATTAGAGGAAGTATTTAACGGAGAACCTAAATCTTCTATAGTAGATTATGACGGTCAAGAGTTAATTGACGATTTAGGATTACAAGGAACAATATCAAGTCAACGGTTACGAGGGTTTGCCGAAGCAATTAGGATGATGAAAAGTGAATAGTGAAGTATTACATAAAGACATAGTTGATGTTTGTAAAACAATATACGACCCAGAGATACCACAAAATATTTGGGATTTAGGATTGGTGTATTTAACAAATTGCCAATGGAGTTTGCAATAGAAGCAAATGCATTATTGGCTGTAAGCTTAGAAGGAGCAGTAGGATGAAAAAGAATTGGATAAATTATATGCAAGAAGGATTGAAATCAATGTGGAAAAGTAAAGCAGTCCCGAATTATAGAAAAGACATGGATAAGGAATGGGCAGATAACGCATTAGACTTGGGTAGAATAAGTGCATTTGGTAAAGTGAATAAAAGAAACAAAGAAGAAGAATATCCATACAATATAGAATTTGGTGATGGTAGAACAAAAGAAGAAATGGATAATATGCAAAAAGAATTAATGGAATGTGGTTGTTTACCAGATTGTGGGTGTAAAGAATAATGGATTATATAGTTATACTTTGTAGTTTTCTCATAGGAGTTTTTTGTGGTGGGTTTTACATGACTCGTCAGGCAGAAATAGTAATTAATGCTATAACGGATAAACTTAAAGATAGAGAAGAAGAATTTAAAATATTTTTGAAAGAGTTGGGAAATGATTAATGAGCAAACCCAAAAACGCATTTGAAATGGAAGAATTAGTTAAAGAATTAGATAAAGAACTATTCGCACATATCCGTCAAGATATAACCAACGGTAGTGCTTACAAGATGGATGATGCAACATTAGATATGTTATTAACTGGGTTGTGGGAAATGGGACACGACGAATTGGAACAGCAAGGTGTTATAGTAGGAGTATCGTAAATATGCCATTAACAAGATGGTCGAGACGACATAAGAAAACTTTTGGTAAGAAAGAAGTACCTGTCTGGGATGGTAACTTCAGACAACCACCAAAACCTAAATCTTATTATACTAAAGTTAAAGGTCAATGTAGATGGTGTGATAAAATAATTGTAAATGAAGATGGTTCTATTAATGAAAGAAAAAATTGGCATAAAGAATGTATTGATGAGTATATGTTTATTTATAGCACAAAAGAAACAAGAGCTATAGTTTATAAAAGGGATAGTGGAATGTGTGCTTGGTGTGATAGTTTAAGTCATAGATGGCACGTAGACCACATTAACCCGTTGGTGGAACAAAAAGGAAAACCCGTAGAAGAATTAGATTATTCATATTGGGGAATGGATAACTTACAAACATTATGTTCTAATTGTCATAAAACGAAAACTGCAGACGAAGCACACAATAGAGCAAAAGATAGAAAGAATAAAGATAAAGTTAAGTGGAAATCATTTAGAGAGGTATTTGGAGTATGAAACAATTAATATTACAGAGAGTTCCACCTGGAGATAGGTGGACTAAAGTAGGTTCGGATGATGATCAAATTTACATAAGTTTGACAGATGGATTAAATGCAATATTTATGGAAACTGGACTAACACAATTTTATATGGACGCTAGTAAAGGTGAAGTTCATATGGAAGATGGTAAAGAGAAACCCGAACCAATTAAAAAGTATTCTTTATATGGAGAAGAATATTAAAACACAATAAAACAAAGAAGAGGTTACAATGGCAAAATATTATGAAGCGTATGTTAAAATAGACTTAGAGGTCCCAGTTAAGAATGGAGTCAAAGTCAAAGTAGTTCGAGATAGACTTTTGATTGAGGGCGATAGTGTAAGTTACGTTGAATCAAAAATAAACGAGGTTATGAGTTCAAACCCAAATAATTGGGAACTCACACAGGTAAAGGAGAGTCGAATTGTGGAAGTCATACATAGCGAACAATAAACTATTTATAGTTCTGCTATTTTCGTTTTTAGGAAATGTTTTAGCTTGGTTACATATGAATGCACAATTCAAATGGGACTGGGCTAAAGAAACTTGGTGGATAGTATTAGGTGGTGTTCCGATATCATTTTTATTTTATTATTCTACAAGATTATCATATGAACACTTTGGACAATATTGGGCAATCAGACCATTAGGGTTTGGTATGGCCACAATAACATTTGGGTTATTAACTGGTATTTTTTTACATGAAGCACCCAGTTTAAAGATATGGATATCATTATTACTAGCTTTAGCAATTGTGATATTAAATACTTCTAATGCCTTAGATAAAGTGTAGAGGTTATTAGAATGCCTATTTATGAATATTATTGTCCAGGTTGTGGATATGAATTAGAACAGTTACAAGGGATGGATGAAGATGCACCAACATGCACTGAGTGTATAAAAGAACATACGGTTGACGATAAAGTAGTATCTGTATTAAAACGAGAAATGAAACGTAAGATTTCTAATATAGCACCACCAGTATTTAAAGGTAGTGGATTTTATGCTACCGATTACAAGAAAAAGGGATTTAGTAAACCAGATAAGAAAGTAGAAAAATCTAAAGGTAAGAAAAATGAAGGAAATAAGAAAAAACAAAAGTGAAGTTATTCGTATTCAGTTAAAGGAATATAAAGAACATAAATTAATAGACCTTAGAGTTTGGTATGAGGATGAAGAAGGAGAATACAAACCAACTAAAAAAGGAATATCTTTTAATAGAAACTTGGCAGTTAATGTATCTAATGCCATTAGAGAGGTGCTAGGTGAAAAATTCAAATAAATATAAAAAGTACATTACAGAAGTTCCAGATTTTCCAGTAGAAGGAATATCGTTTAAAGATATTAGTCCACTATTAGGAAGTGGTAGTATGTTTAGGTTAGCTTTATTTGATATGTTAAAAGATTATCACCCCAGTGAGAAAATACGCTCCGTTGATATGTTTGCTGGAGTAGAGAGTAGGGGATTTTTAATTGCATCAGGGTTATCTTGTGTACATGGTGGTGGAATACTAATGATTAGAAAACCAGGTAAGTTACCACCTCCCGTAGCACATAAAAGATATTTCTTAGAGTACGGACAAGATAGTTTAGAAGTACAACCCAATACAGAAGAATCTACAAAGTCGGTAGTATTAGTAGATGATGTATTGGCCACAGGAGGTACATTAAAAGCTTCGTATGAGTTATTAGCCACTAATGGATATAAGGTAAAGGGTATTGCGGTGATGATTGACTTATTATATTTACACGAGAAAGATTTTAGTATAGGTGGACTTCCAATACACTCGGTGATTAAATATGAATAGTATAGAAATAATATTTTGGATAGTAACTATAATAGTTATAATTGGATTTAATAAGTCAGTACATAGAGATATATTTAAACACTTTAAGGATATGGGTTAGTGGTTAAGGTTTGGATTAATGGATGTTTTGATATTTTACATAGAGGCCATATAGAATTATTTAAATATGGTAAATCTCTTGGAGATAAACTTATGGTAGGTTTAGATGATGATGGAATGATTAAAAGATTCAAAGGAAAAAAACGGCCTTACAATACTTTACAAGATAGAATAGAAGTAATCAAGTCTATTAAGTATGTAGATTCTGTATGTTCGTTTCATTCAACTGAAACCTTATATAAATCTATTGAGGATTACAAACCAAATATAATAGTGGTAGGTTCAGATTGGAAAGGTAAAGTAATAATAGGTAAAGAAATACCAGAGGAAATAAAATATTTTGATAGAGTAGGAGATTATTCTACTACTAAGATATTAGGAGAAGTATGAATAGTAAAGACATATTAATTGTATGTGCACTTGAAATAGAAACACAAGAAGAACTAAATGATTTTGAGCCATTTTCAGATGACCCTGTATGGGAAGTATTATATACAGGTGTAGGTAAAGTAAATGCTACAGGACAACTTACCGAGAGATTACATAGGTCACATTTACATTATCTACCAGAGATGCCAAAACTTGTAATCAATTATGGAACGGCAGGAAGTAGAAAGATTAAGAAAGGCCAATTAGTAGATTGTACTAAGTTCATACAACGAGATATGGATGTTACTGGACTTGGATTTATGAGAGGACAAACACCATTCGAAGATAATATACCAATTATATTAGATTATGACCATGTAGAATTTAATCCTATTGGTAGAAGAGCAACCTGTGGTAGTGGTGATAACTTTGTAGAAGATAGAACAAACTATTATGGTGAAGTAGTGGATATGGAAGCATATGCATTAGCTAAAGTTTGTTATCATTATAATGTTCCGTTTATCTCATTCAAATATATTACTGATGGGGCTGATGAACAGGCACATGAAGATTGGGAAAAGAATTTAGCAGATGGGATTATAGAATTTAAAGAAAGAGTATTAGATGAGTTGGAAAGTTAGAGATGATGAAAGATAATGTAGTTTACAATCGACCAGACAATGAAGTGATGGTTAAGACTGCCGGAGATTACATTTATATTATATGTCCTACTGAGGATCAAGTTCAACCAGTAATGGATAGAATGAATACCGACACTTGTTTTTTATCAGACTATGAAGAATGGGATGAGGGTGAAGATATGAAATGGATATTAACATTTAAAGTCACAGACGGGTACGAACAACTACCAGAAAAAAATTAGTGTTAGTAAATCATAAACGTAAGTTGGTATTCATACATATACCAAAGAACGCAGGTACTACATTTAAAAGTGTTTTGTATTCTACACATGGAGATGTGGAATGGGAAAGACCATTTACAGATGAGAAGAAATATACACACTCACCCTTAAAGTCTTTTTACGCATCTTTTCCAGAATCAAATGATTATAAAGTAATTACTATAATTCGTAATCCATACGAAAGAGCATTATCTTGGTATTCATATTATAGAACTCCCACCTATTATAATAGACACCCACAAATGCGAGCAATTCATTATGCACAACAATCATTTTTAGAATTTCTCAAATGGTATAATAGAAGCTTTAAATCTAAATGGGAAATGTTACCACAAGTTTGGTGGTACACACATAAGAATAAATTACATTCAGATTATCAAATTAGATTTGAGAATTTAGAACAAGATATAAACAAAGTATCAAAAGAATTAGATATGGATATTATTAAAATACCACATAATAATAAATCATCAGAAACATTTAAAGTAGAGGATGTGTATTGTGATGAAAGTATTTCTATTATTAACGAATGGTATAAAGAAGATTTTAAAAAGTTAGATTATTTATTATGGTAATAAACGATATTGAAAGATTTGTATTTATACACATTCCAAAGAATGCTGGAACTAGTATTGCACGAATGTTATTAAAACATTTTGATAATAGTGCTTATGATGATATACCACAACATGCAGCTTTAAAGTGGGTGGGTAATAATTTTCCAGAAAAACTATTACATAAGAAAATATGTTTTTCAAGAAACCCATATAGTAGAATGGTTTCGTGGTGGACATATAACAGAAGTCATGAAAAGTTTTGGGAAGAGTATGATTTAGCAAGACACGCTAGGGATATGGAGTTTAATGAATGGTTATTAAAATGTATACAACGAGGTAGACAAGAATTAGTACCACAAGTTTATTATATTAGTCCGTATTTTAAATATGAACTTCCACCATTAAGTCAAGAAGTTCTTGAGGCTAGAATAGGTGATAGTATGAAACCAGGAGATCCACCACGTCAAGAATCTACTATAGATATTCACCCATTACGACATAATAATTTTATTAGAGAAAAATTTAATTTAGAAGAAACAAGTAATCCAACACCCATATATCAACCTATTGCAGATTTTGTAGGAAGGGTAGAAAATTTAGAACAAGATATGAGCAGGTTATTTGTTTATTTGGGTGTAACAGATAATGTGATAGATATCACAAAAGAAAACCCATCTAAAGAGAAAGTAGATTATAGGGAACAATATAATACTGAATCAGTAGAAATAGTACAATCTATATATCAACAAGATTTCGAATACTTTAATTATAGTTACGATTTGGCCGATTCGTCTAGTGGTTAGGACTCCAGGTTTTCATCCTGGCAACAGGAGTTCGATTCTCCTATCGGCTACTAAAAATAAAGCTTGACTCGTATAGGCTTTTTGTTGTATAATAGGGTATGAATAAAAATAATAAAAATACAGTTATCTTTGATTTAGATGGAACTTTAGCTGATATTGATGCACGGAGAGAGTTAGCAACCAAACCTAATGGTAAATTAGATTGGGATGTTTTCTTTGATGCTGACAATATTTCGTTAGATGTTCCAAATGAACCAGTAGTTAAAATGGCACAAATGTTTGCTGAAAACGATTTTAATGTTGTAATCTTTAGTGGTAGAAATGATAGAAGTTTTAATACTACCAAAAGTTGGTTATCAAACAATAGAATTCCATTTCATAAGTTAGTAATGAGGCCTGATAAGTTCTTAAAGTGGGGAGATAAAATTGCCGATGGTAATATCGCCACTCAAGATATGAGGTTTATGCCTGACGAAATCTTAAAGAAACATATGTTAGACTTATTTGTAGATGTCGATGATGTTTTCTTAGTTGTAGATGATAGACAAAAAGTTGTAGATATGTGGAGAGATTTGGGATTAAATACCTTTCAAGTGGCTCCTGGAAACTTTTAGGAGCCCTTGAAAATAAATAAAATAAAGCTTGACTTATATAGCTTTTTATTCGTATATTTAGGTATAAATGGTTGAGATAGTAGAGATAAACAAATTAAAAAAAGATAAAATAAAGCTTGACTTATATAGCTTTTTATTCGTATATTTAGGTACAAAATGAGTGAGAAAAAAACAGAATTGAAAAACTTTAACCCCCGTTCTTTGTTAGAGAAATACTCTATTAAACATAGAACAAAACCTACTACTAACTATAGTTCATTCTGGATGGGTGATTCTATGGATAGTCATATTTCTATATTTGATGATGAGGATTTAAAACCAAGTGTTGATATAATCGCATTATCTTCTTATAGACGAGCTATAGCAAACTTCGTCAGTATCCTTACTGGTGATTCATCAATTAAAGTGAATTATACCACAAGTGGTGATTCTTATACTGATGGTAAAACTGTTACTATTTCTTCTAAAATGGACAATAACTTATATGATTCTACTGTAGGATTAGCACTCCACGAAGGTTCTCATATTAAGTTATCAGATTTTGATTTCTTGAGAAATCTTGAGAATAATATTCCAGTTGAATATTTCAATCGTGGTGAATTAAAGGGTTATAAAAGAATGGAAGTTCTTTCCCATATTAAAAATTTATTAAATTATGTAGAAGATAGAAGAATTGATAACTTTGTCTTTTCTACTTCTCCTGGTTATAAGGGGTATTATCACTCAATGTATAACAAGTATTTTTACGCAAAGATAATTGATAAAGCACTACTTACTTTTGAATATACTGATGAGAATTGGGATTCATATATTTTTAGAATTTTAAATATTACAAATAAAAATACTAATTTAAAAGCTCTTAAAGGTTTAAGAGATATTTGGAATGTATTAGATTTAAAAACTGTCAATAGATTAAAATCTTCAGAGGACGCATTTAAAGTATCACTTGAAGTTTATAATATTATATTAAATAATGTTCCTGATGGAAATCAAAAAACTGATGAAGATACCGGTGAAGTTTCATATGAAAAGGCAGATGGTAGTGATTCTTCAGAAGAAAATGGTGAAGGTGGTGAAGGTAGTGGTAAAGAAGAACCTCGTAAAATTACTGATGACGAATTTGACGATTTACTTAACTCAATAGAAAATAATGTAATGGGTAGTGAAGGTGATTCTACTGAAGGTGGTGGTGAAAGTATTGAAGTTGATTTACCAACGAGTGGTGAATCTTCTGATAGTAGTGGTGGAATTGATGTAGGTAAGGAAACTAAAAAAATTGAATTATCAGATTCACAGAAAAGAACTCTTGAAAACGCAATCAAGAAACAAAAGAAATTTATGGAAGGTGAACTTCCCAAAAAGAAAGTTACTAAAAAAGTTTTAGGTGATTTAAAAACAGTAGAAGAATCTGGAATGAGTTATAAAGAAGTTGGTAAAGATTTAAAAAACAGATGGACGGGTGAAAGACTTGACAAAAATACTAAATGTATTGTGGTTAAAAACTTAACTAAATCACTTATTGATAGTAATACAATACCTATGTTATCTACTTATAAATATAGTAGATATGGTTATAGGAATGATGAAACTTTAGAAGGTTTTGTAGAAAAAGGTATTAGGATTGGAACTGTGTTGGGTAAAAAATTACAAGTTCGTGGAGAATCCAGAGATACTAAATGGACAAGACAAGATAAAGGCAGACTTGATAAAAGATTAATCGCTGAATTAGGTTTTGGAAACGAAAGAGTTTTTCAAACTAATTTTGTAGAATCCTATTCAGACGCGATACTACATATTTCGGTGGACGCTAGTGGTTCTATGGGTGGAGAAAAATGGGATAACACAATGACTTCAGTTGTGGCGATATGTAAAGCAGTATCAATGATTCAGAATGTAGATGTGGTTGTTTCAATTAGAAGCACTCACAATAGTGGTGGTTCTTACAGAAGTCGTAAAGATACAGAATATCCTATTATATTAATAGCATACGATTCTCGTATTGATAAATTTAGTAAAGTAAAAAATATGTTTGGTTATATTAGATGTAGTGGAACTACACCAGAAGGTTTGTGTTATGAGGCGATTATGAATGAAATAATTCCAGCTTCCAATGATAGAGAATCTTACTTCTTAAACTTTTCCGATGGGATGCCTATGTTTAGTAATACTGATGTAGAGTATTATAACGATGTGGCAATAAAACATACTAAGAAAATGGTAGAAGAAATTAAGAATAGAGGAATTAAAGTTCTTTCTTATTTTATCGGAGATTCAAAATATGATAAAAGTAGAAATATGGACGCATTCAAAACAATGTATGGTAAAGATTCACAATTTATAGATGTAACTTCTGTAATGTCAATATCAAAAACAATGAATAAGAAATTTTTAGAAAAGTGATTAAATGGGTTGTAAATAAGTTGTATAAACATAGTCCAATATGTAATTGTGGATATAAGATGAAACCTACCAATTCAAGAGAAGAATATAGTTGGAAATGTATATGGAAAAAATGTGGATGGGAAGCATATGAATCTTCAAATGGTAAATTACATTGGAAAAAATAATTAAAATAAAGCTTGACTTATATAGCTTTTATGTTGTATATTTAGGTATAAGAAATGAGAGATAAATTTCAAATTAACAAACGGAGTGAGAAATAACAAATGAATAGAGTTGTTGTAAAAATAGAGATGTCTGGAAACAGATATAACGCATGGGATTCGGATGGTGTTAAACATACATCTGAAATTAGTAATAGTACTCGTAGGGGTGCTTTTGAAAAGGGTATGGCACTTGAGCGTCGTACCGGAAAAACTGGAAAGACTTATTGGTGGAAAGTTCCAATGGAACTATTTGATGAATCCTCAATGGATTTAACGGCAAATATGTCTATCGAAATACCTACAGATCATGAAGAAGTTTTAAACTTCATACATAGTTCTTATAAACTAAAACCTAAAGGTTTAGTTATGAATGAACTTAAATGGAAATATTTAATTCGTTCCGCTGTTCGTGGAAAGAATATTTTAATGACTGGACCCGCTGGTTGTGGTAAAACAATGGCAGCTAAATCGTTAGTGAACGCTTTAGATAGACCTGACTTTTACTTTAACTTAGGTTCTACTCAAGACCCTCGGGCAACTTTAATTGGTAATGTTCACTTTAATAAGAAAAAAGGAACTTACTTTTCTGAATCACTTTTCGTGAAGGCAATTCAAACTCCAAACGCAGTGATTCTAATGGACGAATTATCAAGGGCTCACCCAGACGCTTGGAATATCTTAATGACTGTTTTAGATAGTGGTCAAAGATATCTTAGGTTGGATGAAGAAGATGGTCAAAAAACTATCAATGTGGCAGAAGGTGTTACTTTCGTAGCAACGGCTAACATTGGTAATGAATATACTTCTACGAGAGTTATGGATAAAGCATTGATGGATAGATTTATGATTGTTGAAATGGATGTTCTAAATGAAGATGAGGAATTTGGATTACTTTCCTATATGTTCCCGCATGTAGATGGTGATTTACTTAAATCAGTCGCTTCAATAGCACATTCTACGAGAATAGAAGCAAAGTCTGAAAACGGTAGGTTTTCTAATGGAGTTTCTACCAGAACTTCTGTTGAATTGGCAGGATTGTTATTTGATGGTTTCGGTTTAGACGAAGCATCAGAAGTTACGATTTATCCCCAATATACGGAAGATGGTGGAGTAGAATCAGAGAGAACTTATGTGAAACAGTTAGTTCAGAAGTATGTTTCTGATGGTTCTGATGAAAACCTTTTCAACGAAGAAGAAATAGAAGGAGCAAACTCTTAATGACTATTAAGAAAAAAAAAGTAATTAAGGTAAAAAAGAAAAAACCCCTGTTGAATGAACTCATCTTGGGTGTTTACCTTGAATCGTTAGTAAAATCCTTAAAAGAAGGAAAAGAACCTGATAAGATGTACGAGAGAGTAAAATCTATGATTGGTGATTATCAGGAATATAAAAATAAATAAATAATCTCTCACTCCCAATGAGGCGGTACTGAATTAAATTTTAATACCGCCTCTTTTTATACTAATTATAGTAAATGGAGAAAATAATATGGAAGATACAATTAGGGTTGCACTAGCCAGATGGCGAGATAGACAACCAAATATGGCATCCGAATCTTTTAGAAATAATTTAGCACAAGAAATAGCTTTATTATTAAGAGAAAAGGGTTCTTATATAGAATTCACAGATTCGGAAATAGATGAACAGAAGGCCAGAGAAACTTGGGTATGTTCTATTTGTGGTGAGAATACTGCTGATGTAGAGTATGATTATGTGGGTAGTTGGTTAAAAGTTAGTGAAGAAAAGAATGATATACACCGAGAGCCACCATATAATAGTTTTGTTAAAAACAAAGAAGAATTAGAAAAATCAAATGACTATGTTTATTCTGGAGATATGAAAGAATCAAGAAAAAAGAATTGGTTACAAGAGAAACACGAAGAAAAAGTTTTCGGACACGACCAAGGTGGTAATTACATTCCAGCTAGTGAAGAAGTTGATGGAATGTATACTGATGAAGAAGTAAAAGGTTGGGAAGAAGCTGTAGGTTACGTTGAACCAGATAACGATACAGATGTAGAGTTACGAGATAAAATATTTGAAGAACAAAAACATGAATTTTTTGAAAACACACAAAAACAACTTTATACCGAAATGACTTCTGAAGGTTTACCTGAAGGTGGAGATTCACAAGCAGTAAAAGAATCTCATAGGTTAGCAGAAGAACTTGTAGATAGTCCAACAGGATATATCTATGAAAGTCCAGATGGGGGTGAAACAATTTACCGAAGAAAAGTTGGTGAATCCAAAAAAACTAAATTAACAAAAAAAGAATGGAAGAAAATAAAAAATGAAAAAAAGTAGATGGTCAGATTATGATAGATATATCGTTTTAAGTGATAGCTCATACGGAAGATTACGAGGCACATATCTAAATTATCAGAACTTTAAAAAGGTTGTAGAGGCTTTAACCATGTTGGCTAAATCCCAACAATCATCTCTATTAGTAGATGGAGAAATGGTATCTTTACAGGGAAGAAAGGTATCCCCAAATGATGCTAATACTATATTAACTAATATTTATGAATGTAAGTGGACACCTGTTACAGAAAAAATGTTACTCGTGGCTAATTCAATGGGAATGAGAATATAATATATTAGGAGAGTTTTATTTCTCCTGATAATGGGAGAAATAAAATGGCTAAAAAAGTAGATGTTAAAGAATACCAATGTGAATTAATTAAGGTTGTGGATGGAGATACCATAGATTGTTATATCGATTTAGGTTTTAAGCTAAAAACTAAAAAACGAATAAGGTATATGGGAATAGATACTTGGGAATCAAGAACAAAAGATTTAGAAGAAAAGAAAAAAGGTCTTTTGGCAAAAGCTCGTAATAAAGAATTATTAGAACAAGGTGTTTTCAAATTGAAATCATTCGGAACGGGAAAGTTCGGAAGAGTGTTAGGTGAAATATTTGTTGATCCTGCAGTTGTTGGTGAACATATTAACGAGTGTATCAAAAATGATGATAGTGAAATAGATTTAGACCACGATGGTTGGGTTAGTGTTAATGATATCTTAATTGAAGAAGGACATGCTTACCCTTACTATGGTGGCAAGAAAAAAGTTTTCGAAGAAGAAATCACAAAAGAAAAGACTGACGCTAAATTAATTAAAGGAAAAGAAGAATAAATGAACGAAGTTACAAAGTTAAAAAGAGGTCAAGTAAAATTACTTGAACAAACAATGAGAATATCTGAGGAGATAAAAGAACTTAAACAGTTAATGTTAAAATTATGGAGAGCGGAAGATATGGATGAAAATGATGGAAGTTTCAGCTGGCCATTCGATGAGCATGGCAATCTTTTAAATAACGTGGATATGACTCGACGGTTAAACTAATGAATTATGTAAAACCTATAAAGGCTAAAATAAAAGAAACTATAGTAAATTATAATGGTACTTTATACAAAGATGAAATTGTAAAAGTCATACGAAAAGAAAACGGTGATTACAGAGTTCAAGATAGTATGGGAAAAATCTGGTACATACCAGAGAATAAATTTAAAGCGGTGACTTAGAATAGTACTATTCAGTAATGAGTAATTATGAACATGACCGAATAAAAGAGATATTACCTAAGATAGAAGCAAAGACATCACCAACTTTTTGTCTTGCTAAATGGCATCACGTAACCATCTATCTACACTTGGGTGAAACTCATAGTTGTTATCATCCACAACCACATGTAATTCCCTTAGAAGAATTAAAGGTAAATCCGTCTGCCCTACACAATACTAAACATAAGAAGTTAGAAAGAAAGCAGATGTTAGAGGGTGAGAAACCTGTAGGGTGTACTTATTGTTGGAATGTAGAAGCTATGGGTCCTGATTATATAAGTGATAGAAAACAAAGAACTCTAGCTATACACGAGGGAGATGGTAGAAGATTAAAAGATATTATAGATAATCCCTGGGATATGAATGTTAATCCTGAGTATATAGAATTATCATTTGGTAATCAATGTAATTTTAAATGTGGTTATTGCCATCCACGATATAGTTCGAGATTTTTTGATGAGTCAAAAGAATTGGGCCCATATACGGATTTGAATAGTGGGGATTATAGTGTAGAGTGGTTCGAAAATAAATTATATAAAAATGATGAAGATAATCCATATGTAGAGGCGTGGTGGAAATGGTGGCCAGAAGTTTCTAAGTCATTAAACATCTTGAGGATTACAGGCGGAGAACCATTAATTCATGGAAGTACTTATAGATTGTTAGATGAGATTAATAAGAATCCTATGCCAAATCTTGAGTTAAATATAAACTCTAATATAGGTGCAAATCCAAAACTCTTTGATAGATTTATAGAAAAGTTAAAACCAATCATAGAAAGAAAGAAAGTTAAAAAGTTTAAACTGTTTACTTCTATAGATTCGTGGCATACAGATAAAGCTGAGTATATGAGACATGGTTTAGATGTTGAATTGTTTCAGAGAAACCTAAATAAATATTTGACTGAGATTAAGGATTCTAAAGTTTCATTAATGATTACATTTAATAACTTGTGTGTTACTAACTTTGATTCTTTATTAGAACAAATATTAGTGTGGAGAGAAAAGTATAATGATAAAGATGCTACAGAATTAGGTAATATAAATCAACCCATACCTTTACAGAGAATTCAAATAGATACACCGTATTTAAAAGAACCACCTCATTATGATATGTTGATATTGCCCAAAGAAGAATTTTCATCGTATATGATAAACCATTTAGATTTTATGTATGCACATAATAATAATTCGGATTCTAATAAGTTTAATGATTTGGAAATAGCCAAATTTAAGAGAGTGGTAGATTATTTCGAAACTACACTTAAAGACGATGTGTATTTATCTAAGGGTAGAAGTGATTTTTATAATTTTTTTACTCAACATGATAAAAGAAGGAATACAGATTTCTTAAAGACTTTTCCAGAATATAAAGAATTTTGGAACTTGTGTAAAGAAGTTTCAGTAGGAGATGACCGTAAACGAAAAATAGTGGAACGGAGAAAAAAATTAAGAGAAAGAATTAGAGTTAGGAGAGAAAAAAAATCATAATACCGAAAGAGATTTTTGTCTATAAGTTATCTCTATCATCCAAACGAAGAAGTATAAGGACACTTGGATTCAATAGTACTACACTATGGTATAATTTAGAAATTCTAAATAAAACAGTTAATGTAAATCATATTACTGATGTGAAGGAATTTAAAAAAGATGATTTTAATTTTATAAGTTTAAATATTCACGATAAACTGGGTGAAGTGTTAAATAAAGAATTTGCTGATTTAATAAATACCAATGTTGCAAAATTAATTATTGATTTTTGTAATGAGGGACAGGTACGTGAGAATTGGTTTTTTGCCATACATAGAATGATTAAAAAATATAAACTTAAATCGTCTAATATATATTTTATTTCCTGTGATAGCAAACTTAGTGAGAATTATGATATTTGGTCTGACAAGTTTAATATTCCTAAAATTAATATTATTGGATTAAGTAGATATTTAGAAGAAGCTAAACTCTGGATTGAAGATATAGATAAGTTTCCTATTGAAGATTTTAAAGTGAATAGAATTAGAGAAAAGAAATTTACTTGTTTAAATGGGGCCTATCGAGCATCAAGAATAAAAATAGTATCAGAATTATTTAGGAGTGGATTAGATAAGGATGGTTATATAAGTTGTATAGGAAATTATGGTGAGGATATACCTACCAAATCGGATCTCCAACCTGAATTAGATAATGATACAATTAAATATTTTATTGATAAAATAGTTCCAAAACTCCCTATAGTTATTGACATAGAAAAAGATATGGAACTTATTGAACCATATATCGGTAATAGTTATGTCCATGAAATGTATACTAATTCATATTTTAATATCCTAACTGAAACTTCATATAATTATGAAAATACAATTATAGGTAATAATATATTTCCAACTGAAAAAATATATAGGATAATTTTTGGAATGCAACCAGCTATCGTGGTGACCAATCCTGGGTTCTTAAAATATTTAAAATCTATGGGATTTGAAACCTATCCAGAATTTTTTGATGAGTCATACGATGAAATAGAAAATCCAAAAGAAAGAATGAGCACAATAGTTAAAGAAATAAAGAAGATTTGTAGTTTATCTTTTGAAGAATTACACGACAGATATTATAATATATTTGATAAATTAGAACATAACAGAAATAGGTTAATAGAAATAGTAGATGATATCGAAATTAACTACGGAAATTATTTAAATGTTTTTGAGTAGAGAAAAAAGACAAGAGTTTGATATATTCAAAGATTATTTTGAGATGTTCAACCCAACAGGATTTAAACAATTTTATTATTCTAAAAAATATAGATGTTATTTTAACTCCAAAGTTTATCCTGTTTTTAAACGAGATATGCACTACTGGTTCAAAAACAAAGATTATTATCCTGAATCTCATTTAGAAAATCCTATGAAGGATGGAGTATGGTATGTAAAACCAAATAAGGGATCTAATGGTGAAGGTATTATAATAACTGATGATGTAGAAAGTGTGGATATGAAGAATGCAGTATATCAAAAAAGTATTGACAATCCGTTATTACAAGATGGTAGGAAACAAGATTTTAGGATGTTTGTAGCTATGACAACTTATCAGGGATATCTTAGAAGTTATATATTTTTTGACCACTATGTTAGATTAGCACCATTTCCATATGATGAAAAAGATTTAAGTCGAGAAGTACAACTTACGAATCAAGATTCTCATTGGATAGATTATTATGATACATTAGTACCTAATCCAAAATATTCTAAAGATATTATGAAGAGTAGCTTAATTGCTTTTACTCAACATCCACATCGTGATAAATTATATAAAGATTTTGTAGATATGATGATTGATTTTTCTGAGGACGTATATAAAAAATTAAATAATAAACCTCAAAGAAATATGATTCATATATTTGGTATAGATGTTTTACCTGATAAAGATATGAAATTATGGATGTTAGAAACAAATAATAATCCACATCCAACTGCAATAGATGATAAGAGATTAGACATATATTCAAATTGGCCTCATCCATATGCAGGTATGTCTTATGCAAAGACACTAACAGAAAGTGCTATACATGAATTGATATATCCAATGAGAAACGATTCCGAGGTTAAGTTAGATAAGTTTGAAATGGTGTATGAAAAGGAATTATCATTTAATAAATGGATATTCGTTTAGTTAATATTTATATATATAGGAGTATTTTATATGAAATGGATTAATACAAAAGTAGAATTCGCTTGGGATTCTAAAAAACAAAAATATGTAGAAACCGATGTTCAAGGATATCATTATTCAGGCCCTATCGCACAATGTGGTGCCCCTGAATCATTTGGTGCGGGAGAGTTAGTTTCTATAAGTGGTTCTTTAGAGGGGATATCACACACATCTATGTCAGTAGGTGATGTAGTATTATCAGCCAACATTACAGGCTTACCTGATACAGATGTTGCATCAGAATATTTGTTATGGAACTATACAGGTAGTGCTGGTATTAGTTCACAAGTTACATTGGCTACGTCGTCAGTAGAATCAATAACCACTCACTCTCGAGCACCTGCCGATGCAGGTATGTATAGTCTTGTTTGTGAAAATGGTAGAACTGATGATATCTTAGTAACAGAAGCTCACCCACTTTTAGTTTGGAGTGGGAGTGCTGATGGAAATGTAACGGGTAGTGGTATATGGTATTTCGAATATGCGGAAGATATACATCCAGACTTTAAACTTTTAAGTTCTTCATTAGAACCCATAGATATAACTTCAATAACAGAGTTTACTGGTTCGGTAACTCAAAGTTTTTTTAGATTTGATGTTGAACCATATGATGTATATTTTGTAGAGGGTATATTAGTACACAATTAAAAAGGTATTTCATATGAATCCATATGAAATTAATAACGAGTTAGAAAAACAACTATGTGAATATACAGGAGCACCATATTGCGTTGTTTTAGATAGCGGAACAAGTGCAATAATTTTATCTTGTATTTTACATGAGGTAGATGAAGTGGAAGTTCCAAAGGATACTTACATATCAGTTCCTTTTGCTATTATACAAGGTGGTGGTAAACCTAAGTTTGTTGATTTAGAATATGAAGGTATGTATCAATTAAAACCTTATCCAATATGGGATAGCGCATTAAGATTGAAACGTGGTATGTATATTCCAAATACACATATGATATTATCATTTGGTCACAGAAAACAATTACCAATAGGAAGTGGTGGAGCTTTATTATTAGATAACGAAGAAGAATATATTAGATTAAAAAGATTACGATATAATGGTAGACCAGAAACCGCATATCACGATACAGACGATATTACCGAAATAGGTTTTAATATGATATTACATCCTATACTTGCAAGTATTGGAGTTGAGATGATGAAAACTTTTCCAGATAATCCACCTGATAAACCAACGAGTATGAATGGATTAGATTTAACAAAGTTTTCGGTATTTAAATGAAAAAATTACCACGAATGTGGAAATATTCCACCTACCATTCCAACCGAAGGTTGGAGATACAAGTAACCGATGAGTCATGTACTAAAATTAGTTTTAATCCACCACCAGAACGTTTAAGGAACTCGTTGGAAATTGAATATGATATAAAAAATTTAGTAAATATTGAATTTGATTCAATCTGGGAAAAACTAAAAACTAAGTATTTTGGTTATTATAAAAATCTAAATTTTCCCCCGATAATATGGGAAGGTACAAGTCACAATTGTCAATTAAAATGCCCTACTTGTAGACCAGAAGTTATTTTTGATAAACAACCATATCAAAAAGAATTGTGGGAATATATAACTCCCATATTAAATGATAGTAGAGTTAAATCAGTTATGATTGGGCCCGGTGGAGATCCGTTTGTTGATAAAGAAAGAATAAATTATCTTAGAAACTTAACTACTGAAGTTTTAGAACAAAAATTTTCTATACAGATATGCACTAATGGATTAGCATTAACTGAAAAGATGTGGAATTCATTTGGGGATTTAAAAAAACATAGAGATAAATTGGATATAACTATTTCGTTAGATGCTGCAACTAAAGATACATATAATATAAATAGGGTACTTGGTAATTGGGATAAAATAAATGAAAACTTAAAGTTTTTATCTACTCTTAATCTTGGACAACTAAATATAGATATGACAGTACAAAAAAACAATTATAAAGAAATGGTAGATTTTGTTAAACTTGGAAATAGTCTTAATATTAATACTTCATTAAGGGCAATGAATAATTGGTATTGGGAAGATGATCGTTATATTGATAATGCAGTACATTTAAAAAAACATCCATTAAATAATGATTTTAAGAAAGAACTTAATAAGGCAAAAAAACTTGGGGCCCTCGGATTGGATTTATGAATAATCTTGATTTAAAACAATTCGACATTTTATCAAAAACATATCACCATACAGAACACATCGAAAAAATTTTAAATGAAGAAAGACCATTTCCTTTACATTTAGAAATAGATTTAACTAACGCATGTAATCATAGATGTGAGTTTTGTGTTTGGAGTGAATTGTTATCTAAAGATAAATCAACACTACCATTTGATTTGGTTATAAAGGTATTAGATAATATAAAAGATTTAGGAACTAAAGCGATAACCTGGACAGGTGGTGGAGAACCACTCTTACATAAAAGATTTGCTGATATTTTAGAACATACTTCCAAACTTGGAATACAGAGTGGGTTATTAACTAATGGTAGTTTATTTGGGGAAGAAAAAGATGAACAACTATTATCACAATTAGAATTTATTAGATTTTCAATAGCGGGAACTGATAGAGAATCTTATTCAGAAGTACAGGGTGTAGATGATTTTGATAAGGTTATTTATAATCTCAAAAGAATTTGTTCTAAAGATAGGAAAACAAATATAGGTGTTGGGATATTAATTAATAGAAAGAATTTTTATAATTTAGAAACATTTATAAAATCATTAGATGATATAAATTGTAATTATATACAAATAAGAAAAGATTATTTTTCTGATATAAATGAATCAATATGGTTTGATACGGAAGTTATATCAATGGCTATGGAGAGTAATAATAAATATAATATTAATGTGTTGGGTGAATCATATAGTGATTTACAATTACAATTAAATTACCCACAAAAATGTTATGCACATTTCTTTCAGGCCAATATCAATGCAACTGGAGATTTTTATTTTTGTAAAAATACGAGAGATAATCCAAAGTTTGCATTAGGAAACATTTATACGGATAGTTTAGAAGATATTTGGAATAAGTCTTTAAGTAATAAAGAATTAGAGAAGTATATTACACCTATGAACTGTATGACCTTTTGTAGAAATATGGGAAATAATATTGCTGTAGAAAATGTCAAACAGAATAAATCTAACTTACCTAATAAAAAAATAAGAAACAGTTACTTTTTTTAGAATGTTAAGACAAATAAAAGATCCAAAATTTTTATTGGTTTATCCACCATTACAATTTCAGGATGGAGAAGTAGTTCGTCCTGATGGTTGCTTAGCGAATGCGTATTTAGATTCAAGTCTTACTAAGGCAGGATATGAGTCAAAGATTATAGATATGGCGGTAGGAGAAGAACAAGATACACTTGAAGAAACTTTTTACAATCCAGTAAGGATTAAAGATAAGTTGTCACGGGTGGGAATGCATACATCAAGAATTTTAGAGTCAGTAAAAGACTATGATATTATCGGCATAACTTCAGTATTTACTCAACAGGCCTCAAGGTGTTTTGAAGTATCGAATTTAATAAAAGAACATTATCCAGAAAAGATTGTGGTGGGTGGTGGAACTAATTGTCGGTCAATGCCGGAATTATTTTTTAAGAATGGATTTGATGTTGTGTTCACATCCGAGGCAGAACATTCTATTGTGGAGTTTGGTAGGTCAATCGATAGAGGAGATTTGAGTTTATCAAAAGTAGAAGGTATAAGTTTTTACCGTGATGGTAAATTACAAATAAATCCTGTAATAAATACTATATGGGATTTAGATGAATTACCAATGCCGTCTTGGCATAAACTACCATTAAAAAAACATTGGGATATATCAAATCTATGGACAGGCCGAGAAGGTTTGGTGGAAGATAAAGATGAGTATGTTAAGTATGCAAATATTTTTACATCAAGAGGATGCCCTTTTAATTGTAAGTTTTGTCATATTTCAATGGAACAAGGCGATTGGACTGGTGATATAGGAAAGTTTAGAGTACATTCAGTAGATAGAGTTGTTGAGGAGCTTAAAGTATTAAAAGATTTAGGTGTAAAGTATTTGTATATAAATGATGATTCTTTATTAGCAAAAAAGAAAAGGGCTTATGAGATTTTTGATAAGTTAAGGTCATTTGATTTTAGACTTGCAGATATTAATGGAATTAATGTAGTTCATTTTTTTAAAAAATATAAAGGTAAGTTGATTGTTGATGAAGAACTTTTACATATGTTTTATGAAGCAGGATTTAGAAAAATTTCTGTACCATTAGAAAATGGAAATCAAAGAATATTAGATAAGTGGTGTGATGGGAAATGGAATATAGAAAAGTGTGATACCATAAGTTTAGTTAAGAAGATGAAAGATATTGGTTTATCAACAGATGGAAATATTATGATAGGATTTCCAGATGAGACAATGGATGAAATGACAACCAGTTTTATAATGGCCAAAAAACATATGGACGCGGGGATGGATGGGTTAGGATTCTTTATTGTACAACCGTTTCCAGGCACCAGACTTTATCATGAAACGATTGCTAATGGACAACTCTCACCTAATTGGCATCCAGATGAAATTGGTTGGCAAAAAGGTTCTATGTTTGAAAATATGTTAATTCCAAATGAAGTACTTGTATATTGTAGAAGAATGATGTGGCAAATTTTAGGGTTAGACGAAAAGAAAAAATCAGTAGTGGATTTTGTACAATGAAAAACATTAACATATACATCCATACTTGGAAGATAAATAATTGGAGAGAAATATTAAACGAACAACTATCCCAAATTGATGATAGTGGATTAGGTGATACTGCATCTATACATATATGTAATAGTGATGCTGAGAAAAAAACTTGGTTTGAAATGTGGAAACATTCTTTTGATAATGATTCATATTATTTATATTTACAAAATCTTGGGATATCTTGGCAAGGAACTAAATATGAAGATTTAACTACGAATTGGCGAAAGTGGGTTATGGGTGGTGTGGTTGAAAATTGGAAAGAGTATATTTCATATTTAGATGAGTATGATGCAGTTGGAGATTGTTGGAAAGATGTAGCTTATTTTAGAGATTTTTTTTCTAATATCCCCAAATATAAGGATAGTGATTTAACTTATCCTCAACATTTTGCTACTCAAATGTGGTGGACTAAATCTAGCCATTTAAGTAAATTAGAAAATCCTTTTGAACATCAAAAATATTCTGTTCCTGAACATGGTGGTGAAAGAGTTATTATGGAAGGTTGGTTGACTTCTCATGGTGAAAATTTTAAAGAACTAAGAAATGATTTATCTAAAGAACCAGCCGAGGCATATATAAATCAACATTTGAAAAATATGCCAAAATGAATATTGAAGAACGAGTGTATGGTAAGTATGGTAACAACTTAACTTATAAAGATGAGCTACTTGATATAGTTGATAAGTTGGGTGGCCAGTTATTATTTTTTATGCACATATCTCGTTGGGATTTACCATTAAAGAATAGGTGGTTAGATTATTTTAAATATAGATTTAAGCCAGACAAAAAGTTTTATATAATATTTGAAGAAGAAGAATTCTCAACTCATACTGTTTTAGATTTAGATATGGTTGTAGAGTTTTTTAAAGAGAACGGTGTTGATAAAGATAAACTAATATGGGTTACAGCTTCACATAATTTTAATGATGTACTAAAAAGATTTAATAAGTATATTGAAGTTAAACCTATACCTTTACATTGGGGTGACAGCCGTTTTATGAAAGAGGATACAGTTAAATCAATAGTAAAAGATAAAATAATAAATTATGATGTGAAATCATTTGGTTTTAATTCTTCATTTTATAATCTCAAATATATTACAGATGAAAATTTTTTATCTGAGATAAAAACAGAAAACCCACCGAGTAAATTATTTTGTTGTCCTATGGGGCTTAAAAAAATATCAAGACTTAACTTGTTACAAAAATTATATGATAGAAAATTTATAAAAGATTTAGATAAAATAGACGATGATGATTTAGGTTGGGTATCTTTAAATTCTGAAAAGAGAATTTTTAAAGATGACATTTTTTTATATTTCAAAGGTTATATAGAAGTTGGTGGAATTTTTGATGACACACGTTTTTTTGAAGCTGGCGTGAACGAGGAACAGGCACAAGCATTTTATGCTATGAGAGATAGTATAAAAGATAGTTTTATTTACTTAAGTGTCGAAAGTGAAATGGATGATTTTAGTATATGGGAAGATAATTCAGAAGGTAATTTATTTCATTGGATGGAAAAAAATTGTTCGAGATTTACAGAAAAAATATTGATACCTATACTATTTAAAAAACCATTTTTAAATTTGGGGCCATTACATGGGTTGAAGATATTAAAATCTTATGGGTTTAAAACATTCGATTCTATAATAGACGAAAGCTATGATACAGAAGTTGATTTAGATAAGAGAATGGATATGGTTTTAGATGAGTTAGAACGATTATCAAAAATTGATTTGGTTGAATTGACAGAAAATTTAAAACCTACACTTGATTACAATTATAATTTGTTATTAGATATGAATAAAAATAGAAAGAAATATTTAGAACAATATTTTACTGAGAACATATTGGAGAAATTTATTTATGGGTAGATTATGGCACATTTAAAATTGGAAACTATTATACATTCCTGTAACGGGTGGGATCCTCTTAAAGAAATAATAGTGGGAGATGTCACAGGTGCTCGGGTTCCCCCGTTTAATTTATCCATGAAGAATTTCATGTATGCGAATTTGAGTGATAATAAAATTAAATCTCTAGTTGGGTCGTATGATAAACAAGTTATAGAAGAGACCAATGAAGATTTAGATATGCTAGCAAAGACATTAAATGATTTACATATCCGTGTATATAGACCTGAGAAAAGAGTATATGGTTGGATGAATTATTGTCCACGTGATATATTCTTAGTGTTAAATGATACTATCATTGAAACACCATGTGTAATGAGTGAAAGAATAAATGAATCATTTGCATATAAACACATATTGAATAATATTGATAGGTATGGGAAATGGATACAGGCACCCACGCCACAATACTTAGAAGAATCATTTAATTTTGATGACTTATCTAAGCCTACATTGATGAATGAAGAGATTATGTTTGATGCACCCAATGTAGTTAGAATGGGTAAGACATTATTATATCAAATAAGTAATAGTGGTAATTTAAAAGGGTATGAATGGTTATGTCAAACATTTCCAGAGTATGATATACATATAGCCAATCATTATTCAGGAGCTCATTTTGATACCACCGTGATACCACTAAGACCAGGCCTTGTATTATTAAACGGACATAGATGTAGTAAAGATAATTACCCTGAAATATTCAAGAAGTGGGATAAGATATTCTTTACAGATATAATAGACCAATACTCTGAAAACAGTGCGATAGCGTCCAGTGTAATAGGATTAAATATTTTAAGCATTAATGAAAAAACAGTTATGGTAGATAAAAATCAAACGCCACTAATAAAAGAGTTGAAAAAATATAATATTGATTCAATTCCTATGAGCCTAAGACATGCTAAAACATTGGGTGGTGGATTTCATTGCGTAACATTGGACTTACATAGAGAAGGTAAATTAGAACAATATGACTTCTAAGAAACTGAGAATATAAATGATTTACATTCATAAAGATATAATATACACTAAACCACTTTATAAATTTATTAAACGAATATTAGATAAGAAAAAAATATCTAATACAGTTATAGATGCACACGATTTAGATTTTGTAAACTCTTTAGATATAAAAGATGATGATGTTTTAATTGCAAGGTTTGCTCACGATAAAGAAGATTTAATTAAAACACAAAAAGTATTTCCAACACTTACTAAAAAATTTAAAACAATGTTCCCATCAAAAGAATCATATTATTATTATGATGATAAACTAAAACAATATGAGTTTATGGTAGAGAATGATATACCTTGTTTGGAAACACATTATGTAAATTGTAAAGAAGAGATAGAAAAACTAAATATGAATTTTCCTATAGTTACTAAAAAAACTTGGGGAGCAGGTGCAGAACAAGTTAATTATTTTGAAACATTAGATTCTGTAGTTGATGATGAGACAACAAGAAACTGGACAGAAGAATCTATATATCCTTGTTTAGTTCAAGAATATGAAGATACAGATTATGATTTAAGAATTACTATTGTTGGTGAAAAAGTATTTTATATGAAAAGATTACATTATTGGAAAACTAAAAATAAAAATAATTTTCCATATGGTATGCCTAAAAATCCAAGAGAAAAAGTATTAAAGTATAGATACCCACCATATCAAGATCCAGTAATAAAATCATGTAACGATTCGGAACTTTTAAGGGCAGTTGATTTAGTTACAAAATTACATAAATTACAGGAAACAAAATTAAATACTAAACATATGGCGTGGGATGTGGTAAATGGTAAAGTTCTAGAGTTTAGTTATATATCAGAAGATAGTTTATTTAAAAAATATTATGATTTGGATAACGGTAAAATTTGTAATTTAAAAAATAATTTATATTTCGTGAAACATTTAGAATATTTATTAAGTGAGTATATAAGTGGATAATTTAAATAGAATACAAATTAAAAACTTAGCTATAACTGCAGCTCCTAAAATTGCTAGTACTAATCTGGTGAAGTTTTTTGTTGATAGGTTTGATAATATTATAGAATCAAATGGGCAGAATGCCGATGAAGGATATATGCCAAATATTATTATTGTTATTACACGAAATGAAAGAGATAGATGGTGTAGTGGAGTTATACAAGAATTAAATGAACTTAAACTTGAACACGAATCTAAACATTCTTATGTATCTTATATTTTAGATAAAGAAGCTAATAGGTTAGGACAGAAAAGTATATTTACTAGTAATCATGCACATTTAGGTACAATAGGTTATTTGACTTGTATAACAGAATTGGCTTTAAGAGATAACACATACTTTACAGATATAAGTAGTTTATCTAAAAAGAGTTTTTGGAAAACGGTATGTGAGTTAGATGATTCTTGGCCAAACTTAAATGAGTGGTGGGATGATTGGAATAATTTTCGTAATGGAGACCACGGCCCACCAGTTTCAGTAAATCCAGTACAAATTAAACGCAAAAAATTAGTAAGGATTGTAAAAGATATGTTAGACAAAGATACTCGTTTAGATTTTATATCTGCAATATTAGATAATAACCAAGAAACTATTAACTATTTAAAGAAAATAGATAAATGGATTTAACTATTTATTAATATATGAGTCTAATATAGTAGAGATGATAAACACAGAAAAATTTATAGAAAACCTACACAAAGAAATAAATCGCAAGAGAGTGCGTAAAGAACGTATACTCAATACTATTTATTTAGTAGGAGTGTTTATCTTTGATTTTATGATAGACAATGGAGAATGGATATGAAGAAATTATTTATGATATTAGCTTTATCTTTACCATTAATGGCACAAGAAGCTGAAGTTAAAGAATCAGTTGGTAAAAAAGTAGTTAGAACTATACAAGATGCCGAGTGGAGTAAATCCAAATCAGCTCATCAAAGAGACCATAATAAAAATGGTAGTGGTAAAATGAAACGAATGAATCGTAGTGATGAACACAAGATGATGGGTAAACGAATGGCTATGGCTAAACGTAAAAAGATGCAGAAGAAAAGAGCAATTCGTTCATTTGTTCGTATAATAGTGATTGGTGGAGTAGCATATTATGTTGGATACCATCAAGGTGAAAAACATTACAAAGGTGGTTGGGATAAAAAACCGCCAATGGGAGATAGAAAATGAGAAAATTAATTACAATATTAACACTAAGTGCTTTTATAACAGTAGGATGTGAAATGCCTACTGAACCTAAAAGACCTGGAGAAATTGATTCTATTGAGATGATGTTGAAGGCTGTAAATGATGAGGATGTACCAATAACTTTATCTAAAGGTGATGATGATAAAAAAGGTAAGGGTAAAGGTAGAGGTAAAAAACCAAGTTTTCGTAAAGTGATTCATAGATTGGATAGATATTTAACTAATCATCCAAACGAAGAAGTACAAGGATACTTGGATACAGCAGTACTTAATTTGGCTGTTCTACGCCAGATGAAACAA
>Ga0209362_1000511_pt1 | contig 34506 bp, 23 predicted proteins | sample SaaInlV_165m_DNA_FD_184680 | JGI IMG/M metagenome (GOLD analysis project Ga0209362, IMG submission 184680) | Marine microbial communities from expanding oxygen minimum zones in the Saanich Inlet - Saanich Inlet SI037_S3LV_110m_DNA (SPAdes)... | ecosystem: Environmental > Aquatic > Marine >... | reverse complement strand
CGCCGAAAAAGCATCCGGCCAAGAAAAGGAATCGGCATGCGAAAAGCTACAAAACCTCGGAAAGCTTTACGACAACCCCGAATCAAAAGGATTTCAAAACATCAAGTTGTTTTTGAGCTATATGCATCAATACGGCTATGTCGACGGCAAGGACAAGGATGGAAAGTCATTTAATGATTCAATGGAAGAGACTCGTCGATTTTGGATGGGCTTGCAGGGAAAGTTCGCGACTTACTGGAAGTTCAAAGCGGTAAGCCAATTATCAAATGACCGCCACAACTATCCCGGCGATTATCGCCAATGGGGACACGAAACTTTTCGAAGTGCAAACGTAACCTTTGATGCCGGAAAGTTTTGGAACGTATCCTTTGCGGACGCTCTGGAAATTGGTTATGGGAGAAGATCCGCGCGCATGGCTGACGAATGGCAACGATCAGCATACTTGACCAACGCTCTGGAACGTTCGGATTTCTCGAACAAGCTCTGGCCTTCCGATGATGAAAATGGCAATCCCTTGGCTGCTTGGATAAAATGGAAAAAGGGCAAACACACCTTCGATACGGCAGTCTTTTCCGGCACCTATGAAGATTACATCGGGGGCTGGGAAGACAGCATTATGTACTATGCATCTTGGTTGGGCGACTTCTCCGAAGGCAGCAGTCTCGACAAAAAAGACTTTTGGCTGTCTTTATACAGTCAAGACAGCACAACTTCCGAAGAGCGGTTAGCTAAGGGCAACGACTATGCCATTGCTTTCGTCAATCGTCTGGCAAAAGGGCCATGGGCTTTACACACTTCAATCGGTTTTGGAAACAATGGCCCCCAAACCAGCTCGGATCGTGAAGGCGATTTCGGAGGGTTCGTGGCAATGCCCATGTACTGGCTGCAAGAAGATCGACTCAAGCTCGTGCTTCGATACCAATACGAAGGTTCCGATGAAGCAGAAGGCATCCGTTTGAACAGCCGGTACGCGCGTGTGGCGGCAGCGAGAGATTCGAGCTTGGATATCAATAAGCCCACCGATAAAAGAGGTGGCCGGGGAGACAATCATCACAGCGCATACGCCGGATTGAATTACTATTTCTGCGGTGAAAACTTGAAATTGATTTCAGGAATTCAGTACGATGACCTTTCATCGGCAGGGGCTAGAGTCTATGAAGGATGGACCTTGGGAACAAGCCTTAGAATTTGGTTCTAGGAGAACAAAAGCCTATATTCCAAGAGCACCTTCGGGTCGTGCCTAAAAAATTGTCAACAATCTTGATTGACCCAGTAAGTCTGTTCTAAAAAGATAGGCCATATTAATGGCAATTCAACTGATTCCAAAGAAAAGGGATGAAATCTGCGATGCGTTGCGGGCGGAAGTGATTTCAGGGGAATGGGAAAGCGATAAACCCGTTCGTGAGAATACCTTGACCAAACGCTTTGGCGTAAGTCGCGGACCGATTCGCGACGCCCTGCTTCAACTGACTCGAGAAGGAGCACTAGTTTATCGTAAGAACAAGGGGGTAAGAGTGGGTTCGCCTCCAGACAAGGAAGAACGGGACTTGCTCTGTCGCATGCGAAGAGAACTTGAAGTTTACTGTATCAAAAAAGCTATTTCGCAGTGGAATCAAGATGATGATAGAAAGATAACCCTTTTGCTCGTTGATCTAAAGACAGCTTGTGACAATTTGGATTTGCCGAAGGTAGCGGAGGCAGATTTGGCGCTCCATCGACACTGGGTATCGCGAGCATCAAAGGAAATGGAAGCTGTTTGGCTGTCAATTAGCGTTCGTATGCGAATGGCCTACACTAGGTTGAGTGAATACCAGGAGATATACCAAGAACACGAATCCATTGTTGAGGCGATTCTTCGACGCGATTTGCCAACCACCGAGTCCCGGCTTGAGAAAAACATAATTTAATGAGAATCCTCTTCATTACATCGGTTATCTTGACCTCATTGCAAACAGGTTCGGTTACAGCCGACCAAAGCAAAGAAGGCGAACAGCTCTTTGCATTGAAAGTTCGCGGCATCCTTGAAAGCAAATGCTTCGCCTGCCACGGCCAGCAAGGCAAGAAAGTGAAAGGTGAATTCAACCTGACTACGCGCGCTGATCTGCTAAAGGGTGGAGAGACCTCGGACGATGCGGTAGTGCCCTTTCATCCCGAAAAGAGCCTGCTCATGACGGCCATTGAATGGAAAGACGAGGACTACGAGATGCCGCCGAAGGAGAACGACCGGCTCACGGAAAAGCAAATAGAGCAGGTCAAACGCTGGATACTCCTCGGGGCGCCGTGGCCAAACGAGGAAAGACAAAAGAAATACATTCTGGAAGAAAGAAGCAAGGAGCACACCGAAGACGGGGTACTGGTCAAGACAAGCGGTGGACTTTCCGACGACTGGACCTACCGGCGCTATAAACCGGAAGACGTCTGGGCTTTTCAGCCTTTGATCAAGCCCGGACCATCCGGAAGCTCCCCGCAGCTCATCGATGCTTTCTTGCAAGAGAAGCTAAGAAGCACAAAAGTCTCACCCTCCCCTCAGGCAGATTTCCGAACCCTCGTTAAGCGGGCCTATCACGATCTTCATGGGATGCCACCTACTCCCTTTGAGATTTACCAGTTTCGCCTTTCATGGGACAAAAACCCAGACAAGGCGTGGAGCGAATTGATTGATCAATTACTCGACAGCCCGCACTTTGGAGAACGCTCAGCCCAGCACTGGCTTGACGTCGCCAGATACGCAGACACGGCCGGCCTTTCCAATGACTACGAACGATCCAACATGTGGCGTTACCGGGATTACGTCGTTCGATCTTTCAACAAAGACAAACCATATGACCAGTTCGTAATCGAACAAATTGCCGGGGACGAACTATGGGAAGTTCAACCCAAGGGAATGAAAGATTCTGATCTTCTCATCGCAACCTCCTTCCTTCGAATAGGTCCGTGGGATCCGGCCATGGTGTTGAAACCCCAAGCTCGACAGCTCTACCTCGACGACGTGATCAATTCGGTAGGGCAGACCTTTCTCAGTACAACCATGCGATGCTTCAAATGCCATGATCATAAGTTCGATCCTCTTCCCACACGCGACTATTATGGTTTCTACGCCACCTTTGCCGCAACTCAACTTGCGGAACGCCAGGCACCTTTTGTTAAGGTGGAAAACCTCATCGGTCTAAACCAAGGCAAAGAGTCCACCCGGCACATGCTCGATTTCTCTAAGAAAAAGTACCATGAGCTTCTCGAAAAACAAGAAATGGCAGCTAAGGCTTGGTATGCCGAAAGGGGGAAGGAATACCTCAACGAAGACAAGCGAAGAAGCCTGCCAGACGAGGAAAAGCCTCCTCGATACGTCGGGCTTTCGCCAATCGAACAGGGCAGATTGAAGGTCCGCAGGCAAGATGACTGGATTTGGACCCGACGGCTCGAACGCTACGAGCCTTTGGTTCAAAGCGTTTACAACGGGCCTGTGCCCAAGTCATTGAACGCAAGAGAAATGCGCATTCCAAAAAAAATACCTGAGAAGCCGTTTCCTAAAGTACGCATTCTGATGGGAGGAGCATTGGAAGCTCCCGGCGACCCCGTAGAACCAGGCGTACTGAGTGCTCTTGGCTTGCCCGCATCGGGCGACCCGAAAAATCCACATGCGCTTCCAAATGAAAAATCCGGACGGCGTTTGGCCCTCGCCAAATGGATCGTAAACCCCAGGAACCCTCTCACCGCCCGGTCTATTGTCAACCGGGTATGGCAAAGGCATTTCGGAAAACCGCTCGCCGGCAATCCCAATAATTTCGGAGCTAAAGGAAAGAAACCAACACATCCTAAACTGCTGGATTGGCTGGCCTTCGATTTTGTCGAGCATGGTTGGAAATTCAAACGACTACATAAGTTAATAATGCTATCCAAGAGCTACCGCCAAAGCACGAAACACCCGCATATCCAAAAGCTACGTAACGAGGATCCTGAAAACCGCTTGCTCGCCTACCGCGAACCGCGTCGACTGTCCGCAGAAGAAATTCGGGACGGCTTGCTCGTAACCACGGGTGAACTCAACCGTGAAATTGGAGGACTTCCAATCAAACCGGAGATCAATATGGAAGTCGCCCTACAGCCTCGCATGATTCAGTTTTCTCTGGCGCCCGCCTACCAGCCATCGATCTGGCCCAAGCAAAGGAATCGCCGTACTCTGTACGCCTACCGTGTTCGTGGACAGCCAGACCCCTTCCTCGAACTGTTCAATCAACCCAACCCGAACGACTCCTGCGAGGAACGAGTCTCGGAGGCTGTCACTCCACAAGCGTTTACTCTTCTCAACAGTGACTTGATGAACGATCGAGCAATTGCTCTTGCCCTACGTGTCGAGAGGGAATTCGACACCCTGCGCCTTCAAGTAAAGCGGGCTGTCCAACTGGCCTTCGGGCGAGTACCGGACAAGCAGGAATGGAATCAACTCGAGCACTATGTGAAAAAGATGGAAAAACACCACATTGAGCATAAACCGGACAGCCCCGAGTACCCTGTGTCCATCACACGTTCCCTAGTCGAGGAAGCAACTGGTTTGCCATTCGAGTACGAGGAAATCCTACCCGCGTTCGAAAACTACCAAGCTGACAAGAAATCCCATGAAGTAGACCCGAAGACCCGAGCCCTAGCCGACCTATGCCTTGTACTTTTCAATACAAACGAATTTATGTACGTCTATTGATATGAAGAATTCTTTTTATATTTCGGAACAAAATCGTCGAGAGTTTCTCTACGGACTAACCTCTTCGCTTGGAGCCTTGGCAATGACCGATCTAGTAGCAAAGGATTCCTCCGTACCGGGAAGTGCCAAGAGACCCATGCACGAACCCAAAGCCAAGAACGTCATCATGCTCTTCATGGAAGGCGGTCCGAGCCAGGTCGACACTTTCGACCCAAAGCCCAAACTAAATAAACTTCACAAAAATGAGTCCAAGCGCCCCGGCAGCTTGGCCACCGGTTACAAGTTCTACGTGGGCAGCCCCTATGGTTCGCGGAAAGTCGGCCAGTCGGGACTAGACATGAGCGATCCATGGGTGCACCTGCCAAAAGTCGCCGATGAACTCTGCAATTACCGGGGTTGTTTCGCAGAATCACTCAATCACCCTGAAGCCCTTTTTCATATGAACACGGGTAGTCGCCTTGGGGGTGACCCCGCACTCGGTGCTTGGACTAACTACGGGCTTGGTTCAGTAAATCAAAACCTGCCGGGTTACGTCGTCATGACCGAACTCGCTCTCCCTCAAGGAGGGTCTCGCAACTGGTCCAATGGTTTTCTTCCGGGTCAATTTCAAGGTACTCGCTTGCGTCCCACCGGCTCTCCCATTCTCGACCTGAACGCCCCTTCACACAAGACTCGCAAACACCAGAGAGAGGCCCTTGACGAGATTGCGTTCCTCAACAAACGCCACATGGACAAGCACCCTTATCACGATGAACTGGAAGCCCGCATGCAAAGCTACGAGTTAGCCTACCGCATGCAAACGGAAGTTCCCGGCGTCATCGACTTGAAAGGTGAAACCGAAAAGACAAAGAAAGCCTACGGATTGAATCAAAAAGAGACGTCTGAATTCGGCAAGCAATGCCTGATGGCTCGTCGACTTGTCGAGAAAGGGGTTCGCTTCGTGCAGATTTTCTCGGGCGGATGGGATAGTCACGACTACCTAGAACGAGCACACGCCGCTCGCATCAAGAGCGTGGATCAACCCATGACAGCCCTAATCAAGGACTTGAAAGAGCGGGGCATGCTCGAGGACACCTTAGTTCTCTGGCTTGGAGAGTTCGGTCGAACTCCTGACAACAACAGGCGGGGCGGAGTCTACGCAATCGGGCGTGGCCACAACAACCAAGCCATGACCATTCTCATGGCTGGCGGGGGAGTCAAGCGTGGTGCAATCGTCGGGGCAACGGACGAATTGGGCTCGGGAGCCGTCGAAGTGAATCACCCCATACGCGACCTTCACGTCACGCTCCTCCACCTCCTCGGCTTGGACGACAACAAACTAACTTATTTTCATGGCGGACGATTCAAGCAGCTCAGCCAATTCGGCGGTGAAATCATTCGTGAACTAATCGCCTAGCATGGCGAAATATATTTGTTCTCTTTTCGCGGTATTCCTGTTTTTGGGGATAGACGGATACTCAGACCAGTGGCCTCAGGCTTCGGGCCCGAATGCAAACTTTATCGCAACAGGAAAGGCCCCCTCTTCCTTCAGTGTTTCGAAAGATCAAAATATTGACTGGAAGATACCTCTGCCCAATACGGGTCAGGGTTCCGTTATTATTTCAGAAGGTCTTGCATTCCTCACTTCTCACGAAGTCATCAAGGAAGACACGGAAACCGGCTCGTTGATACTTGGCTTGTGTTTCGATGCCTCCACCGGCAAAGAGCTATGGCGTCGTGATATCCCCGGTACGCGAACAACGGATTTATCAAGCCTTTTCAGCGACAACACGGCGGCATCTCCTGTAGCGGACGGCAAGCGAGTAGTGTTCACCAACGTCGGAGGCACGGTAAAGGCTTTTGATCTTTCAGGAATAGAAAAATGGTCGCACACATGGACACCCTTTGGCAGACACCATGCACGGCAACACGAACCCTTCATTATCGACGGGAATGTCGTCCTCATGCACACACCTCGTTACGACCTGCCTGTGGCGGTCACAACAAAAGCTGGTTCGCATCCTCTAGGCCGCGGTCGTGAATACTGGACATATCTGCAAGCCTATAAACTGACGGATGGTGAACGAAGTTGGCAGGCGGAACCAGCTACCAGCATACATTCGACTTCAATCTCAGGCAAACTGGCAAATGGCGACTACGCCATACTGACTGGTCGTGGCGGCGGACATAAACCACCAGAAGAACCGTACGGGATATCACTTCTGAATGCAAACAACGGCAAACGAATCTGGGATGCCGAAATCATCAACTATCAAGCCGTGCAAAACGCGCACTGGAATAAAGAATCGGCAATGACGTTCGTAGGGAAAGAGCACCGTATGCTTGACATAAAAACCGGAAAGCAAAAGAGAGCGGTTTCATTGACTGATGACGTAACCATATGCCGGTTCGAAAACGGAAAGTACGTAACTAGAGAAAATCAACGGATGGCAAAGGCCAAAAAGGCTATCACTTACATGACCAATCTTCTAATCGGGGATTACCATTATTTCCGTTCTTTCAGCGGCTTCATGATTGGTCGAGTGAATATCAGAACGAACAAGGTCGAATACCTGCAAGTACCTGCTCAAGTAATTCGCAAGGAGGGCAAACCCGATGTAAAGAACTGGCAAAAATCCTTGCCGAACGACATGAGGAACGCCAACGGTTTTCGAGCCACACAAGACAAGCGCAATGCAGGTAACGGTTGGGGGCACGTTTCTGCCGCTAGCCCCATTGTCGTTGGTGACAAAATTTATTTCCCGACGATGACGGGGATGGTCTACGTACTGAGGTGGAATGCCGAAGCACTCGATGAAAAGGCACTTCTCTCCATTAGCGATCTCGGTCCAGTCGGCGAAACCTGGTCGCTTTCATCTTTGTCCTATGCAAATGGCAGAATATATGCTCGCACATTGAAGGAGTTGATTTGTATCCGAGAAAAATGATATTCCTCAAGGAGGCGGTAAAAAGTGTAACGGCGCGTCAACCTCTTCAGTAAGTAAAAAGATGAAACCTTTCTTTACGACATTTCCTATCTGGGTGATTTCCCTTTGCGGAGGAAGCGCCAAGCCCAACATGTTGGTGGTGCTGGTAGACGACCATGCCTTCGAGGCAATCTCGGCTTACGGAACCTACTTGAAGGATTTCGCAAAGACTCCCACCATCGACCGATTGGCCGAGGAAGGCATGCGGTTTGACAACTTTACCTGCGCCAACTCCATTTGCTCCCCCAGTCGTGCTTCCATCCTTACCGGACAATACAGTCACAAGAATGGCGTCCGCGGTCTCAACGGAGCGATCAACGATGATTCTCCACAATATCCCAGCGAACTACAGAAAGCGGGATACCAAACTTGGTTGGTTGGCAAATGGCACCTCAAGAGTCAACCGAAGGGCTACGACAAACACATGGTAGTAAAAGGGCAGGGAAAATATTTCGACCCTACCTTCACAGGCAGCGAAGGAACATGGAAGCGAAAAGGCTACTCCACCGACGTCTACACCGACGTCGCGATGGATTGGCTCAAGTCGAGGGACAAGAAAAAGCCTTTTCTACTTAGCCTCCAGTTCAAGGCTCCGCACCATGAATATGGTCATGCTGCCCGCTACGATGAACTGCTAGCGAGGGTTTCGATCGCCGAACCGCCCACCCTCTACGAGGACATCCGTAACGGAGACTCAAACCTCAAGAAAGAATTTCTCAAGAGAACCAAGTTTCACATGCTTCACTCCGGCGGTAATCCCAAGCAAACCAAGGAAGGTAACGCTTATTACTTTCGTCACCTGAATGACGAGGAACCCAACGCCATGTGGAAACACGACCCGATGAGCGACAAGGACCGCATACGAGTGGCCTACCAGCACATGATCCACAAGTACGTGCGCTGCATAACCGGCAACGACGACAACCTCAAGCGGGTCCTAGATTACTTGGACAATGAAAAGCTGACCGAGGACACCATAGTCATCTACACCTCAGACCAAGGGTATTGGCTTGGTCAACACGGATTCTATGACAAACGACTCATTCTGGAGACCTCCATGCGTATGCCTTTCCTTATTCGCTATCCTCGCGTTATCAAACCGGGGAAGGTGAATAAGGAGCTTTGCATAAACGTTGACCTCGCCCCCACCCTATTGGGACTGGCTGGACTGAAAGCCCCCCCGACCATGCAGGGACGCAGCATGATACCGTTGCTCAAAGGGAAGGTTCCTTCCGACTGGCGCCAATCTCAGTTCTACACCTATTGGGGCGCGCCCAATCATTACGGCATACGCACCAAGCGTTACACCTACCTCAAACTCGAGGGTCATACCGCAGAACTATTTGATCGCGAAACCGATCCGGACCAAGTCCATAACGTCGCTGCCAACACCGAAAACAAACCGATCGTCAAACAACTCGAAGCGGAACTGCAAAAACAAATTCGGGAAGTGAATATTAAGCAAGATGAGCTACCATCCTCCTCGAAAGATAAAGGAAAGAAAAGAAAAACACGGAAGTAAGCCAGTTCAAAAAAAGAATCGGAGTCCATTTCTTACAGACGCTTGCCTTGCTGGAAAGATATGACTACCTCATCTGAGATGAAGACTGTTGGGAAAGCCCTCGGATTGAGTTTACTAATGATCGGCACAGTGCTTCACGCGAAAAAATTCCCTGAACCTCCCGATACCCAAAAAACCGATCTCAAACTCCCCACGCCACAGGAAAGCGCAGCAGGGTTCTCACTTCCCGATGGTTTTAAGGTAAACGTCTTCGCCGCCGAACCCGACGTTCGCCAGCCCATCGCCATGACCTTTGACGATCGCGGACGACTATGGGTCGCCGAGTGCTACACCTACGCCGACCGCAAGTTGATCTACAATACCGAATTACGGGATCGCATTGTTATTTTTGAGGACATCGACGGCGATGGCACATTCGACAAGCGCAAGATCTTCCACGAGGGGTTACAGCGCCTGACAAGCATTGCCTTGGGATTCGGTGGAGTTTGGGCTACATGCTCCCCTCATTTCATTTTCATTCCGGACAAAAACGAAGACGACAAACCCGATGCCGAACCCACAGTCCTTCTAGACGGATGGCATTCAGGGAAGGTGAGACACAACATTGTAAATGGACTAAAATGGGGTCCCGACGGTTGGCTGTACGGCCGGCATGGCATCTTACAAGCATCCAAGGTGGGAAAACCTGGAACTCAAGATGAAGCCCGCGTAAAAATCAGTTGCAGCATTTGGCGCTATCATCCGACTCGACACAAATTCGAGGTTGTTTGTGAAGGGACGACGAACTCGTGGGGACACGACTGGAATGAGCATGGTCAGTTGTTTTTCATCAACACTGTAATCGGTCATCTTTGGCATGGAGTCCCGGGTGCGTTCTATAAACGCATGTACGGACAACACCAAAACCCTCATCTCTACGAACTGATCCAGCAAACCGGAGACCACTTCCATTGGGACATAGGGCGTGAAAAATGGGCAGACTTAAAAAAAACAGGCCTTACTCCCAGTACTGACGAGGCTGGTGGCGGACACGCTCATTGCGGCATGATGATCTATCAGGGTGACAATTGGCCGGACAAGTACAGAGGCAAATTATTTACGGCAAACTTCCATGGTCGACGGCTCAATTGCGAACGGCTCGAAAGAAGCGGCACCGGATACGTGGGCAAACACGAGCCAGATTTCCTAAAGGTCAAGGACCTCTGGTTTCGTGGCGTGGAATTAGACTACGCTTTCGATGGCTCCGTATATCTACTGGACTGGTCCGATGTAGGTGAATGCCACGAGAACGATGGCCTACATCGCTCATCGGGCCGAATTTATCGAATCGTTTACGGGAAAGCCAAGGCAAAGAGGATCAACTTGCAGGAACTTGAATCCATTAAGCTGGTCGAGCTACAGCTACACTCCAACGACCGACTCGTAAGAAAAGCTCGGCGCATTCTTCAAGAAAGAGCTGAACTTGGCGAAGACCTTACGAAAGTTAAACAAAAGCTTGAAGAAATCTTAGCCAAAAATCCTAATGTCACATATAAATTGCGAGCAATCTGGTGTCTTTATGGGATTGGAGAACTTGATGCGATGCGACTCGCTTCGCTACTTCAGCACAAGGAGGAACACATACGGGTATGGGCGGTTCAGTTACTCGTCGACTTCGGTGCGCCGAACTCAGAAACCATTGATACCTTCTCAACCCTTGCTGAAACTGAACAATCAGGACTCGTGCTTCTGCACCTTGCGTCAGCGATGCGAAAACTACCTTTAGAGAAAAGATGGGCTTTGGCTTCTGCACTGGGAGCTAAAGAAGATTTGAACGACGATTCCGTCTTCCCGCTGATGCTTTGGTACGGAATAGAGAGAGCCGTTACAGCAAACCCTGCATCCGCAATTGAAATGGCAACAACATGCAAAATCTCCAAGATACAACAATTCATTGCTCGTCGACTCACGGTCATTAAGAATTAACGTCTTCCGAGAATTGACCAATGGTTACTTGAGTGTAAGAATAGTGGCTTAATCATACCTTTCGGAACTTCAAAATTCCTGCCAAAACAGAAGCATGAGCCTTAGTGCCACACTTGCCAACTCACCTCCCATCGACAGCGTCGGAGTAGCCGAGCGCGTGGCAAGATTCACTACAAGAAGCATAAAGAAGTCATCCAAGATGGAGGCTCTCAAACTTGCCTTGTCGATGATAGACCTCACCACACTCGAGGGAAAAGATACCGAAGACAGGGTGAGACGACTCTGCTACAAGGCTCGCCATTTGCATGTCGATCTGCCCGAACTCCCCACTGTGGCCGCAGTGTGCGTCTACCCTACGATGGTTAAGGTCGCACGAGAGGAGTTGAAAGATTGCGGGGTGCAGGTGGCTGCCGTGGCAACCAGTTTCCCTAGCGGGCAGGACGATCTTTCGTTACGCATTCGGCAAACGAAAGGAGCGGTTAGAGATGGTGCGCAAGAAATCGACATGGTCATTTCTAGGGGACGTTTTCTGGCAGGTGATTACCAATATGTTAGCGACGAAATCGTAGCTGTCAAAGAAGCCTGCGGTGAAGCCCATTTGAAAGTCATTCTTGAAACAGGTGAACTGCAAACTCTTGAAAACGTGCGCAAGGCGAGCGATATAGCGATCGACGCGGGCGCCGACTTCATAAAGACCTCCACGGGTAAAGTACAACCCGCTGCCACGATGGAAGTTACGCTCGTCATGCTGGAAGCCATTCGAGACCACTTTCAAGAAACCGGAAAAATCGTGGGCATGAAACCAGCAGGAGGAATCTCCAATTCAAAGATTGCCATTCGTTATCTAGTTATGCTCCGTGAAACCCTTGGCAACCGCTGGCTCACGCCCGACCTTTTCCGATTCGGAGCCAGTAGTCTCGCAAACGATCTTCTCATGCAAATCGTCAAACAAAGTTCCGGCGTATACCAATCGTCGAACTATTTTTCTCTCGACTGATCCCCTTTCCGATATGGCGAAAAAACAAAAAAATAACTTGAAGTTCGATACGGACTGGCAATACGACCCCGCCCCCGAGTCTCCCGAACTCGCCAAACTAAACGACAGCTACGATCTCTTTATTGACGGTAAATTCGTCAAGCCGACTGGTGGAAAGTACTTTGACACGACGAGCCCTTCCAGTCACAAGACTCTCGCCAAGGTGGCGGAGGCTGACAAGCGAGACGTCGCCAAAGCCGTTACAGCCGCCCGCAAAGCCTACGAAGGGACATGGTCACGACTTCGACCTTCGGAACGAGGCAAATACCTTTTTCGCATCGCTCGGGTTATTCAAGAAAGATCTCGCGAACTGGCCGTTACGGAATCCTTGGACGGTGGTAAACCAATCCGGGAATCCCGTGACATAGACCTCCCCCTCGTAGCCTCTCACTTTTTTTATCACGCAGGTTGGGCGGACAAGCTCTCTTACGCTTTCGCGGGGCGGAAAGTAAGTCCCCTCGGAGTTGCCGGACAAATTATTCCGTGGAATTTCCCACTGCTTATGGCGGCTTGGAAAATCGCTCCCGCACTCGCCACAGGCAACACAGTTGTAATCAAACCTGCCGAAAGCACACCACTCACCTCTCTGAAATTGGCGGAAATCATACAAGAAGCGGACCTCCCTCCCGGAGTCGTTAACATTGTTACGGGAGCAGGCTCGACAGGTGAGGCTATTGTTCGCCATCCCGATGTCGACAAGATCGCATTCACCGGCTCTACCGAGGTGGGCAAGCTTATCCGCAAGACATTAGCGGGAACAGACAAGCGGCTCACCCTTGAACTGGGTGGCAAGGCCGCAAACATTGTATTTGAGGACGCAGCTCTCGACCAAGCCGTTGAAGGAATTGTAAACGGCATATTCTTCAACCAAGGTCACGTCTGCTGCGCCGGATCACGTCTACTCGTGCAGGAATCGATTGCCGAAACACTCGTCCGCAAACTGAAAGACCGTATGGGAACTCTAGTCGTAGGTGATCCCCTCGACAAAAACACAGACATCGGAGCAATCAATTCCAAGGAACAACTGAAGAAAATCCAAGGATATCTCAAGGTGGGTCAACGCGAGGGCGCTGAAATCTTCCAAACTTCATGCTCACTTCCCAAGCGAGGCAATTGGTGCCCCCCCACCCTATTCCTCAACGCCTCCCAGTCTCATCGTATTTCACAGGAAGAAATCTTCGGCCCGGTTCTCGCCGTACAAACATTCAGAACCGTCGACGAAGCCATCGATAAAGCCAACAACACGCCCTTCGGACTATCGGGCGGCGTCTGGACGGACAAAGGAGCCAAGGCTTTCCATGTAAGTGAACGCATCAAGGCAGGCGTCGTATGGACCAACACCTTCAACAAATTCGACCCCGCCTCTCCGTTTGGCGGATACAAGGAAAGTGGTTTCGGCCGGGAAGGCGGACGGCATGGACTCGAAGCCTACCTAAACGTCATTGAAGCAGGAGGAAACCGATAATGAGCAGAAACACCTCCGACAAGAGACTGATGGTCGCCAAAACCTATAAGCTGTACATTGGCGGTAAATTCCCACGGACAGAATCAGGCAGAACCTTTGAGGCCCGCTCACCTTCGGGCGAACTTCTCGCCAACCTCTGTCGAGCTTCCCGCAAGGACTTGCGCGAAGCGGTCGTAGTCGCTCGAAAGGCCTTTTCCGACTGGTCGAGCCGATCGGGTTATAATCGCGGACAAATCCTGTACCGAATCGCTGAGATGATGGAAGGACGGGCAGAGCAAATGGTCAACGAAATCTGTTCACAGGGAGTGCCTGCCACCAAGTCTCGCAAGGAAGTGGAAACGGCCATCGAACGCTTTGTGCATTACGCAGGTTGGGCTGACAAGTACGCCCAAGTCCACAGTTCGGTAAACCCTGTGACCTCTTCGCACTTCAACTTTTCCGTTCCTGAAGCTATGGGGATAGTGGGAATAGTAGCTCCTAACGAACCTTCCATTCTGGGCCTTTCCACGCTACTGGCTCCGGCATTGGCAGGTGGCAACGTCACCATTGCCCTTGTTTCGGAAACTCATCCACTCGCTCCCGCAACTTTTGCCGAAATCCTCCACTCATCCGACGTACCCTCGGGGGTTGTGAACATACTGACCGGCTTCCGCAAAGAACTTCTTCACGATCTTTCCACCCACATGGATGTGAATGCAATCCTTGCCGCGGATTTATCACCCAAGGAAAGAAAACTTACTGAGGAAAACTCCGCACTGAACCTAAAACGAGTGGTGCATCTACCATCCAAGGCCGTTTCAGCCACGAATCACCCCGGATTATCTCCCATTCTCAGCTTACAGGAAACCAAGACGACTTGGCATCCAATTGGCACCTAATTCACCAAATGGTGGTTACGGGGTATTTCTTAATCTCCTCGTCTGGAGTAAGAATGCTCAAACCTTCCGCCAAAGCAGTGGCCACGAGAATGCGATCGATCGCATCATCATGGTGATAAGGTAGCTCGGACAAACGGTAACAAGCTTCGCGCCTCAGGGGTAACGCCTTCACCTGCCACAGTTCTCGTTGCTTCTCAACCCAGTCCCTCGGAGCCTGCGGCATTTCAAGGGAACCGTCATTATACTTCAGGCAAAGCTCAAGTACGGATGAATCGCTAAGAAAGAAATCATTTGTCTCGTCTGATAGGGTTTCAGTTGCGAGCCGACTCAGTTTCGTCGGTTCCGCCGCCAACCACACGAAAGGAAAAGTATCCAACAGAACGCGCATGTTAAAAGTATACTACAGTATCTCCCACTTTCCCTTGGACCTCGCGTGTCTCCACTATTTTGACAGCTTTGGAAGTTGATTCACCAACCGTCGGTCGAGGGCGTTTGGATTTAACTGAATGAGGGATCAACCGAACGACAGGTCGCTTCCCCTTGGCGATCACGACTTCACCTCCTGATTCGGCTTCATCCAGCAACCGAGACAAGTGAGTTTTCGCTTGGTGCGTAGTATAAAGTGTCATGACTTAGTTCGAGTTTTTCTTAACTTAGCTAATAATATTTTATCCAGCAAGAGCAAAGAACTTAAGAATTCCATGTCGTTGGGTTCTGGAAAAAATGTGTAGAATCCTGATTCCAAAGCTTGCCAGAGAAGTAAAGTTACCAAAAGGTAATGTTCTCCTCTTTTTCCAAAACCCACAAATTCCAACATCATGAATGATAAAAGTCTCACCCGTCGCGACTTTCTTTCAACAACAGCGTTTGCGACGGCCTCGCTCGTCGCTGTTCCGGAGCTATCAGCAAAACAGTTAGTCCCTGGGAAATCGTCGGAGAACTACGTGAAGCTTCTCCATTCGTCATTAAACGACAGTCAAAAAAAGGTACTTTGCTTTCCTTGGGACCACAGGGATAAGAAAAACGGATTGCTCCGAACCCATGTTTCCAACAATTGGCGTATCACTAATCACGCTCTAACAAGCGATTTCTACACTAAGGAACAACAAGTCCTTATCCGAAAGACTTGGGAAGGGCTTGTAAATCCCGACTGGGTGGAACGATTCGACAAGCAGTTCAAGGACGATATGGGTGGGTTCGGTAAAAAACAAGGAATCGCCATCTTCGGGGATCCGACAACCAATGGGGAAAACTACGAATTCGTTCTTACGGGCAGACATGGTACGGTACGATGCGACGGTGATTCCGCAGAACACATGGCCTTTGGCGGTCCAATTGTTTACGGCCATGCGGCCAGTGGTTACTACGAAAAGGCTGCACATCCAAACAACGTGTTCTGGCACCAAGCAGTAGCTGCAAACGATTTGTTCGATATGCTCGATGGGAAGCAAAGAGAGAAAGCCCTGCGACCCGAAGCTCCCGAGGAATCCGACATCGGCTTCCGAGCTAAAGACGACGTAATTGATGGCATCTCCATTGAATCCTTTTCTCGTGATCAAAAGGAGCATGCACAGAAAGTACTCCGTTCACTCCTGGAACCCTATCGCCTGAAGGACCGAGAAGAAGCATTGACTGCACTCAAGAAGCAAGGCGGATTGGATGCATGCAATCTCACCTTTTACAAAAAAGACGATCTTGGCAACGACGGCATCTGGGACAATTGGCGCCTCGAAGGTCCCTCCTTCGTCTGGCATTACCGGGGAGCTCCTCACGTCCATGTCTGGTTGAACGTTGCAGATACCGCCAAAGTCGATTTGAACTCCCAAAACCGCTCGGGCCCCCTACGCCAAAAGAGCTAAAATTTATTAGAACAAAACAAGGAAAATTACATGAAGAAGATTCTAGCAAAAACAACACGTCGCGATTTTCTTGCGGCCTCCGCCACGGGGGCAACAGCTTTTACCATCGTGCCTCGCAACGTTCTGGGAGCTCCCGAAGTTCCACCATCCGAAAAATTGGGTGGTGCCCTGATCGGGTGCGGAGGGCGAGGACCAGGCACCTATTCGGGCATGTGCAAGGGATTGGACGTTGAACTTTTGGCCGCCTGTGACGTCGATACCCGAAAAGCCCAGCGTTTTGCTGACTCACGCAACAAAGGAAAGGCGAAAGCGTACCAAGACTTCAGACGCCTTCTTGAACGCGACGACATCGACGTTGTTGCCATCGCAACTCCACCCCATTGGCACGCAAGCATTTCAATCGCGGCGGCTGAAGCAGGAAAGGACGTACTCTGCGAAAAACCAATGACCCGCTTCATCGCCGAGGGACGAGCCGTCGTGAACACCTTTGAACGCTATGGCCGGGTGTTTCAGATCGGCACGTTCGGACGTTTCGGGAGAAGTCGGGACAGAGGTTCCATAGACAAGCACAAGATTATGGCGAGCGGCCTTCTAAAGAATTGTGAAGCGGTGCGTATGAAAAGAGGTGGTCTCAAGATCAGGCAATGGAGCGGTCGACCGGGTATTCCGCCCCAAACGATTCCGAACGAACTCGACTGGGATCTCTATTGCGGTCCTTCACCATGGAAGCCGTACGAAGGCCGGCGCACAGGAGGCACCCACCGCGGATACTGGGATTACGAGGGTGGAGGCATGTGCGACATGGGGCAGCATCACTTCGACCCCGAGCAGTGGACTTACGCAAAGGACTATACCAGTGCCGTGGAAATCACACCCTTCGCTCCGCCCTCGCACCCCGAGGTTACGGGTATGTGGGCATGGGTGGAACTGAAATACGCTGATGGTTTCCGCTTTGTCATGGAAAGCACCGAATGGGGTCCAAAATACGATCAAGCCCCGATCCGCGACGTCAGCATGAACGACCTATCACCTGAGGATCAGGAAAAAGTCAAGGCCATGCCGGATCCAGAGCCGTTGCTCTCCTTCGGAGAAGCTGTGAAGCAACGAAAGAAGGCGGGCGGGCATGCCGAAGCAGCCCATCGCGCCGCCTGCATCCTGCACTTGGCGAACTTGGCCATCAGGCTTGGTCGTAAGTTGAACTACGACCCCGACAAGGAGCTATTCGTCAACGACGAGGAAGCGAACCGGTTCCTTCACCCCCCGATGAGCGCCCCTTGGCGCCTATAAGCCCCCTGCGGAAAATAAAAGGAGACATTATCAAATGAGCGCCAAAGACATTATCCAAGCCTTTCCCACACCTGCGAGCGGAGGTATACTTAGCACAATCGACAAGGAAGCCTGCGAAAAGGCCGTCGGCCAAATTCTGGACGGCGGTGAAAAAACACTTCGCGAGCTCGCCGACCTGCTCGTCGAACCCGGCAAGGGGAACGACATACAGGCACGCCACGCCCTCCACGCCACCGCCATACGAGTCGGCGGACCAAACAAGGCAAAGCAACGAAAAGCCTTCGCCAAGGCCCTCGCCGGCACCCTTGCCGACGATCGGCCCAAGGCGGTCAAGGGCTTCATCCTGCGCCAGTTGCAAATCTGTGCCGGAGACGAGCAAGCTGACGCCATCGCCTCCTTCCTGACCGATGGAGACGAACATCTCTATGAATACTCCGCCCAAGCATTGGAAGCGATAGGCCCCAGCACCACGGATCATTTCCGCAAGGCCTATCCGAAGGCTAAGGGAGCCCCTCGCCTGACCGTTTTGCAGGGGCTTGGTTTTCTGCGTGACGAAAAGTCCGTCAAGGTATTCCGTTCGGCGTCCAAGGAGAAAGACTTGGAAATCCGATTGGCTGGACTCTGGAGCTTGGTGCGAATCGCTTCCACGGAAGACGTGCAGTTGCTGCTGGACACCGCGGCAAAGGAAGAAGGCTGGGGACGCATCAAGGCAACCGGTTACTGCCTGCAGTTGGCCGAGGCACTTGCCAGTGCAGGCAAGAAAAAGGAAGCCGCCAAGCTTTACCAAAACTTGAAGAAAAGCCGTACTTCCAACAACGAATCCCATGTCCGACTGGCCTGTGACAGAGGCTTGGCTAAATTGAAATAATTCCTGCGACCAAACAACACCCCATGAAAACCTTACTGTCCACCATCGCGGTATCCCTCTCGATCATTATCTTCACAACCCCGCCGATCTTCGCCAAGAAGGACAAGGGATTTGTCAGCCTTTTCAACGGCAAAAACCTCAAGGGCTGGAAGACGCCATCGGGCGAACATGCATGGAAGGTGATCGACGGGGTCATCGACTACGAGGCCAAAGGCGGCAACCTGACCACTGAGAAAAGCTTCGAGAACTACATGTTGCGCATCGACTGGCGCTTCAAGCGAACCGCAGGCTCGACCTACAACGCCAAGCTGTTCGACATCGACGGCAACGTCATAGGAAACAAACCGGTTAAGAACGCGGATTCCGGAATCTTTGTGCGAGGTTCGGGAAAGTCGCAAGTCAACTTATGGTGCTGGCCTTGCGGGTCGGGTCAACTATGGAGCTTTCACGGAAGCAAGGACCCTGCCATCAGGAAGGGAGCCCTCCCCAAGCTGAACGCCGACAAACCTGTTGGAGAATGGAACGAAATGGAAATCACCATGAAAGGAGAGACCGTGACCATCATCCTGAACGACAAGACCGTGCTCGATCAATCCAAGATGCCGGGAGTCGGCGCAAAGGGACCCATCGTGTTGCAGCACCATGGTGGTTACAACGAGAAGAACAAGACATGGAGTTCCGCCTCTGCACTCATCCAATTCCGTAATATCAAAATCAAGGAACTTTGAACAACTTACGGTTCTAGTTTCCAAAACACTGCGATATCTGTTTTCCATCCATGAATACACCTCCCACGCTTTCTGCCTTCTCATTGCTTCTGCTAACTGCGAGCCTTTGTGCAAAACCTGCATATTGGAATCAATTTCGTGGCCCAAACGGTGATGGAGACGCAGGTGACGCCAGTTTGCCTCTGGTATTCAATGAAGGTCACCAAAACATAACTTGGAAAACGCCGGTAACGGGAAAGGCATGGTCTTCACCAGTCGTCCGGGACGGGATGGTCTGGATGACGAATGCCTTGGTAGACGGCAAGCAAATGTGGGCCGTTTGCCTCGATTTCAAGACGGGAAAGACGCTCCACGAGACTTTGGTATTCGAGAATGAAAAACCACAGTTTTGTCACAAGATGAACAGCTATGCCACACCCACCCCCGTGATTGAAGGTGGACGCGTCTTCGTGCATTTTGGAACGCACGGGACAGCTGCTCTCGACGCAAAGACGGGAAAAAAACTGTGGGAACGGCGGGATTTCAAATGCAATCACTTTAGAGGGGCCGCCGCGTCGCCAATTCCTTTTGAAAAGTCCCTGATAGTTCACTTCGACGGATATGATCTTCAATATGTTGTCGCCCTTGATCAAAGTTCGGGAAAAACACTCTGGCGAAAAGATCGAGCATTCGACTTCCGTACAAATAACGGTGACAATAAAAAGGCTTATTGCACCCCATCGGTCATCGAGCATAAGGATCGGTTGGAATTAATCAGTCCGGCAGCCGCTGCCACGGAATCGAGAAACCCTCGCACGGGCGAACTCTTTTGGACAGCGAGGACTGGGGGAATGAACAGTTCATCGCGCCCCATCTACCGGGACGGCCTCGTATACGTATTCAGTGGAATGGGCTCCATGTCCGCCATCAAACCGGGTGGAACGGGAGACGTGGACAAGACCCACATTGCATGGACGCGACGCAAGGTCGTCGCAAAAAAATCGTCGCCATTGTTTCTCGACGGGCTCCTGTACATGACCTCCGACGAAGGCGTTGCATCCTGTTCGGACCCGCAAACAGGTGAAATAATATGGGCGGAACGATTAGGCGGAAAGGGTCAATACGCCGCATCGCCCGTCCATGCAAACGGCCATATCTACTTTTCATCCAGTGAAGGAGATTTTCCCGTTCTGAAAGCCGGAAGAAAATTCGAAATGATATCGCGAAACAAACTCGATTCAGGATGCATGGCCTCTCCTTCCATTGTGGGAGATGCAATGGTAATCCGAACGAAAACCCATGTTTACCGAATCGAGAAAAGTTCGTAATTCAGTTGTAAAACCCCGACAATTGCTCTTGGCCAACAACCATCAAGCCCTCACAAACAATCAAACGAAAATGAAATCACTCATCGCCCTCGTCATCACCTTGACCATCAGCCCAACGCTAAGAGCGGAGCTAAGCTACGAAGCCATTTCCGACTGGATCAAACTTCCCGAAGGGCGCGAAAACATCGGTAACATGCACGGCGACGTCGCTGTTAGCTCCGCCGGAGAATTATACGTAAGCGTTCAAGATCCAAAAGCCGGGGTTCAAGTATACAGTGCAGACGGAAAATGGATTCGGAACGTCAAGGGAGCCCCAAACGACTTTCACGGTTTTGTCATCCGAAAGCACAAGGACGGCGAATTTTTATACGGTCCCCGCCTAGGTGGAGGTGAAATATTAAAAATGACTCTTGAAGGAGAGGTGAAGCTTCGTATCCCAGCCTCCGCCATTCCAGACAAGTATAAAAAAGGCGGACGCGTTAGACTCACAGGAATGGACGTCGCCCCCAACGGCGACCTCTTCGTGGTGGACGGTTATTCCTCCGACTATGTTCATCGATTCGACAAGACCGGCAAGTATCTCGCTTCCTTTGGCGGAAAAGGCGAACCCTACAAATTCCGCACCCTACACAAGATTGCGGTGGACACTCGCTTCGATCCTCCACGCATAATCGGTACCGATCGAGCAAACGGCAGGGTAGTACACATGTCAAACGACGGAAAGTTCATCGGCGAGGTCACCACCGGTTTGCTGATGCCAGCCTGCGTCGCAATTCAAGGAGACCTTGCCGCCATCGGCGAAATCAAGGGGCGGGTCACCTTGCTCGATAAATCGGGTAAGGTAGTAAAGCAATTGGGCCATAACAAAAACCCAAAGGAAGTTGGAACCAACCGCACTCCCAAATCAGCTTGGCGCACTGGATTCGTAACCGCTCCCCATGGCGTGGCATTCAATGCATCGGGCGACGTAATCGTCGCGGAATACAGCGTTGCGGGTCGCATCCATCGATTCAAGAAACTGAACGCGACATCGGCCAAAACCTCCGATTCGAGCAAGCTTGACCTGAAACCCATTCTCGGGAAAGACCTCGCCGGTTGGCAAGTGCCTTCCGGCAACGACAAAGCCGGATGGTACAAGGTGAACAACGGCGTCTTGGAAATCCGAAACGGACCCAAGAAAAGAGGTTCCGTCCTGTGGACAAAGAAAAAGTATAGGGATTTCGTAATGGAATTAGACTTTCGCTTTGGCGAGGGCACGGTGGATTCCGGAGTTCACGTTCGCACCCAGGACCAAATTCAAATCGGTATTTCAGGTTCCCTCAAGCGAGACATGACTTGTTCACCCTATATTCCGGGCAAAGGCTATCCTGTGGAGGCCAAAAACATCAAAAAGCTCTTGAAAGCCAAAGACTGGAATACCATGCGAATTCAAGCCATCGGCAATCAATACACGGTTTGGTTGCAGGGTGAAGAGGTAATGACCTACAAGTCTGGTTCGGCCAAGGAAGAAGGTCCAATCGGCATCCAGTTGCACGGCAGTCGTATCATGGGAATCGACTACCGCAACATGAAGGTCGCCGAGCTACCTTGAGCGACAACCAATCCGTCTTGATAATATGACACGGATTGGGGCTGACCTAGTAATGGAAAACCGCATAGTCGAGAAGTAGTAAATCTCCCTTCTTCACTCATTTTCCTCTCGTGACCAAACTTTCCACCGTCGCCAAACTCCTTCGTGACCTCGTAGCCCTACCCAGCGTAAACCCGGTTTTTCTACCAAATGAGCCCGAGCTCACGGGTGAGGAAAGAGTCGCCTCATACTTAACCGATCTTGCCCGCAAGCAAGGTCTCGAGATTTCTCGGCAAAACGTTCTGCCCGGACGTAAAAACCTGTTCGTGCGACTAAAACCCAGAGGAAAGGTAAAGCGTCGGATCATTCTCGCCCCCCACCTCGACGTGGTGCCCGCCGAAGACAAACAATTTGTTCCTCGGGTTAAGAACGGCCGTCTGCATGGACGCGGAGCCTGCGACACCAAGGGCTCCGTAGCCGCATTCTTTCATGCATTACTTGCATTGACAAAGGACAAATATCGGCCCTCGGAAACGGAAATTCTATTCGTGGGACTAGTCGACGAAGAATACGGCCAATCAGGTTCTCGTGTCTTTGGTCAAAGAGGCCCTAAAGCCGAATTGGCCATTGCGGGCGAACCCACTCTCTTACAGGTCGTAACCGCACACAAGGGAAACCTCTGGCTACGACTCGAGACCCGAGGGAAAGCCGCCCATGGCGCCACGCCTCATCTTGGCAAAAGCGCCATCCATGAAATGGCCCGAGTCACTGAAGCGCTACTCACCGAGTACGTCGATCAACTCAAGAAGCGAACGCACCCCCTGCTCGGACATCCGAGCATAAACATAGGAACGATAAAAGGCGGTAGCCAAACCAACGTCGTACCCGAAAGTTGCAGCATAGACGTCGACCGTCGCACCTTGCCGGGAGAGACAGAGAAATCCGTCTACCAAGAAATCAATCGCATTCTAGCCAAGCGAAAGCTCAAGGTAGTAAACCCACAAGAGTGCCGCGGCGTACCTTGCCCACCACTGGAAACCGATCCGGAGCTCCCTGCCGTACGGCAGTTCATGAAAGCCGCCAAACGCCGCAAGTCGATAGGGGTCGATTACTTCACCGACGCCTCTCCCATAGCCATGGGCAGAACTCCAGCGATCGTCTTCGGTCCCGGCGACATTGCCCAAGCCCACTCCGCCGACGAATGGATTGATCTCAATCAACTAGAGCAAGCCACCGCCATCGTCCTTCGTTTCCTACAAGATCAGCCTTGACACGCTGGTGGAGTTAAAGTCGGGGCCAAATCGCTTGGCAAAGTACTTGCACCCACTGGCAAAGACGTCTTAGGGTAAAGACATAAATCCTTAGTAAATTTGCCCAAGAATACTACCAAGCTTGCACCGCAAGGCGATAGGCACCGTAAAGGCTTCGCCCTTTTACTTGCCTTGGCTCTCATGAGCCTAGTATTTTTATTGGTGGTCACTCTAATCACTTTCGTTGGTGCCGAATTGCGTTTAACGGAGTTACGAAAACAAAAGGTTTTAGCTGCAGGCAATGCACGCATGGGTCTCATGGTGGCGATTGGGGAACTACAGAAGCACGCTGGACTGGATACCCGATTGACGGGAACCGCTAGCTTACTTGACTACGATCCCAACACTCCGGAACTGGACAATGTCGCGAATCCTTATTGGACGGGCATATGGAAGAGACAATCTGCGCCCCCTCTCTCGCCCAAAAACTTGGAAAGCAGTTCCCTCGCTCCCAAAGTAGACAAAAACGGGAATTTGCTAGGACCTCCTCCCGATGTCATGTACGACTCAGAATTCGATGAACACCCTGCCAATGAAGTGGCTTGGCTGGTGAGTGGCAACGAAGGCAAAAATCTTCAGGGCAAAATGCAACACGATTGGCTTCACGACGAGGATGAAACAGAAGACCAATATCGCAGTCGAATTAGGGAAGACAAAGACAGTGACGGAAAACCGGACTACTTCCACCCCGTTTTCGACGATGTGCCCGACCCTGACTCAAGTGGATCGGAAAGCGTATGGTTAGTGAACGATTCAGTACTAGACCCGGAAAACATAGATCCGATTCTGTACGGCAAGATCAAGGTAATGAAGACGAAGATGACACTGGACCAGTCTCGGTTAATCGTCCCTTCGAATTCTTCTCCATCTGGTTCCCCCAGCCCTCCGCCAACCTCATCCCCAAATAATCAAAAGCCTGCGGGGGCATATGCCTATTGGGTCGGGGACGAAGGGGTGAAAACAAAAGCAAACATAGTGAACCCCAATAAAGATAAGGACATTTCATCGGATTACGGGGCAGCCGAAAGCAACCTGATTGTCTCGCCTGAGCCGAACTTAAAGGATGGACATGACTTAGCTGTCGACCCCGCCTACGACGAAAACCGCAGGAAAGTAATCAACCTGACTCAGGTCAACAATCTCTCTCCAACATACGCCCGCCAAGGGAAATTCACAGGATCCGACGAAGAACAACTCAAGTATAGGTTTCACACTCTAACCACCCATTCAGCAGGACTACTGTCAGATGTTTCTCGTGGCGGCTTAAAACGAGACCTCACGGGCTACTTCGGAAAACCCGATGTTGAATGGACTTTGCAAGTCAATCCCGATGGAACCAAGAGTAAAGGCGACGGAGAAATGAACGAACTTCCACTTTTCCACGAACAAGTTCACTACCTTAAGGAATTCGCGGCAGGAACGGACAAAGCAAATTTCTGGCGCTACGGGACTGACGCTCCCATTGATTCAAAAAACGGCTTCATGTTTGGCCCGATGTGGAACGTATTGAGAGACTACTATAAATTGTACGAGCATTTCTCCGGCAACGATCCTTATCTGATGTCAGTTCCTCCTGAAGCCCCAGATCGCTTTCCACAACGCGTAGGGGATCATTTCGTGACCTTTGACTCACGACCGGGGAACAAAGGGGGAACAAGTGGAAACAGCATGCAACCCTACATAAGGCATCGTGCTCAGTTTTCCAATTACAGACCGAACTCCTACAACATGGCGCATCAACGGGAAGAACCATCCAACCACCCCATCGGTCCGGTCTTGGTCGAGCTTCAACACAGACAAATCATCTACACTGCTCCAGCTGGAGGAGGAGGAAAGGTACTTCGGTTGGCAATCATGCCGACTTTTGCTCTGTGGAATCCATACAACGTCAAGCTTTCGGCTGCAAGATATCAAATGGAATATGAGATCAAAGGTTGTACAATCGCCGCCTACAACACCAAAGAACGTGAGATTTTTTACAAATGGAGGATACACAGTCAACGTAGTGCCCCTCGCCATCCCGACCCAAGGTTCGTCAATCATGTCTTCCGCAATCGAGAAATAGACAAAAACGGAAACTATTATGGTTTCTGGGGATTGGACCGCTATAACTGGGGAGACCCAAACACGGGCGAACCGTACATGGATATCAACCTCAACAATCGTTACGACCCGGGCGAACCCTTCAACGACAAGAACAATAACGGTCAACACGATGGCGGGGGTGGAAACAATGACGAATGGTGGACGGTACAAAACCGGTTATGGCACGCCGACATGAGTCAAAAATGGGGTAATGGGGACGACCACAACGGATCGGACTGGTTAGCAGTCGGCGGCGGTCTGCAGCCTGGCTCAAAAGCAGCTTCAGACAATTTTCTAAATTTCAGAAGACGAAATGAAGCAGGTACTTTTCCGACCTTCATGCCTTATGTTGACGACAGAAACGGCGTTCAGCACTTTCACCCTTATCAAATCGACCCGCACGCCCGAAGATCGGGACGACCTCCCCTTAAATTGCAAACTGAAGCAATATCTTTCGAACCCGGCCAAAAATTGTTGTTCTGCATCGAACCAGGACCCAAACCCTATCAGCCCGGAACGATCATAAACATGGTAAACCATCACGGCAGTTCCCCACTACATCATGTCTACTTCGAGGGAGATGCATCCAGATTCAGCATTCCGGGAAACGACCCCATTACCATTCGGCATATCGTTCATGGGGCTGCAGGCTTCAACCGAAATTCAATCGAACAATCACACAACGCAATCATAAGCCAACCCCAAACCCTAGCAAAGGGAACCGTACTTTACCTGATGGACGGAAGCGTAAGACGTCCTTTACAGAAAGTTAACAAAGAATTCGGCAGCCATCACAGAATCTGGAGAGAAGACTATCGCCGGGCCAATGATCTCAATCAAGGAAAACTTGATCAGAGAATCCTAAGCGGAGATGGATTGGGATATAGAATTCGGCGTAGGTTGTCCACCACTTCACAGAGGATCGTCTTCCACGAATTCAATCCCAGAGCACTTGTAGACAGTTATCAAGATGGTTCGGGAGACTTATGGCAAGTGAACAGTTTCTCAAGTCGAGGCGAGCATCGCAAGCCATTCATAAACGGACGCCAGCACATCGAATTCTATTCTCGATATGATTTTGACGGAAATTCCTCTCAGGAATGGGCGATGAAACAGACCGGGCAGTTCCACAATGTCTCGATCTGGGACAGTGGGCCTTCGGGGACGAAGTTCGCCATGCCCGACATACCCACTCCCGATGCAGGGCGCTACTACGGACACTTGGGGCATTCTCATAGTATGTCTACACGGGAAAACCTTCCTACGACACCCCGCTTAGCCCTTTTCGACATACCTCGACAACCGATGCTTTCCATTGCCCAGTTTCAACATGCAAATTTGAGTTGGTATTCTCACTCACCTGCTTACATCGTTGGGAATTCATACGCTACAGGTCAAGTGGCTAGGTATAAAAAATGGGGCAGAGTATCGCGAATCATATGGCAACCGGAAGCTCCCGAATCTCCAAGAAATTACATGGATAGCAACAAAGATCCTACTGGATCCTTATTCAACCATGTTCAAGGACATCGATCCGGATGGTGGTGGGACACAAGAAATTACGACGACGGGATGGGGGTTCTTCGAGACACCAACTCGGAAGTGGAACACCAAAACATAACCATTGATCAGAGCGTTTACGCCAACGAAACCCTATTTGACGGATACTACTTTTCATCCGTTCCCACCGTTGAAGTCGACAGTTCGTTTTCCCAACGAGAAATTGATGACAACACTCCTCTTCGAAACAGTCGCCTTCTCTATTATCGAGATCAAGGAGAACCACCTGAAATAAGCGCATTACGTGCCCCTGAAACGGCAAATTCGAACTTACTTGTAAACGGCATGTTCAACATTAATTCGACCTCCGTGACGGCATGGATGGCCCAACTCGCAAGCCTCTCCGGAAAAACTGCGAAAATGCTCGACGTGCAGAAAGAGCATTCACTTTCGGGAAAAACCACCGAAACGATAAAGTTCTCATCAGGAAAGTTTCCGTTCCTTCGCCATACGGCACCCTTTGGTGAAGAGATCCCACCGGCATCACAAGGCGCCAACCCAAACGATGACTACTGGACAGGCTACGTCGCACTGAACAAAGACCAGCTTCGCTTGCTCGCCGAAAAGATGGTAACTGAAGTAAAGATTCGCGGCCCCTTCCTCTCCTTGGCGGATTTTATAAATCGAAGAATAACAAAATCTCCGGAAGTCCCAGGGAAACCTGGGCATCATTATGACCTTCGAGCTCTCAAAGCAAACATTTGGCCCGCTGAAACACCGGAAACGGAAGCGGGATTCCGAGGAACCATTCAAGCAGCGATCGCCAATGCGGAGTTCAATCATGCACCCGTCACGGAAACAATCACTCGAGCTATCGATCACGACAATAATGGAGTCGCCACCGATTTCAGCTTCCTCAGAAGTGTTTTTGGGGACCAAGTCTCAAACAGGAACGAACTAATCGGCAACCCTTATTGGGGACGAGGCATCTGGATGTTCGAAAACAATAACAAGTATTGGGATCATCGATCCTTTGATGGCCTAGGCTCAAATCGCGATATAAGAAAACTAAGAACTGTTTACAAAGATGCGTACGACTTCGGGGAAGCTCCCGACAATTTGCAAGCGATCGAGAATTCCACAACTGCTGCAATGATGCCCGGTTGGCTTACTCAAGGTGACGTATTGACACCTCTGGCACCTGTAATTTCTCCCAGATCCGACACCTTTCTCATCCGTACCTATGGAGAGCCCGATGAAGAAACGGGAATTAAGCGATTCTGCGAAGCAGTCGTACAACGAATCCCAGACTACGTAATCAACGAAAAAGACGCATCCTTCGAGCAACGTTCGTCCACCCCTACCGTTGGAGACCCTGCCCACCACCGCCCCAGAGAACCTTTCGACGATTGGAATGGCGACGGCCAATGGACAGATGGAGAACCATGGCTGGACCTAAATCAGAACTCACCTAACACATCCAAACTCGGCCGAGCTCAAGGCAATGAGGAAGAGGAACCAGACCTGCCTGGTTGGAATAGCGATCGAGAAATCCTGAATCTGACCAATCGGAAGTTCGGTCGCAAATTCCGTATCATAAAGTTTAGGTGGTTGACGGAAGAAGAGGTCTGAAACGCAAAAGGTCGCTGACTCTCAATCCATTCGGAAGACATGATCGATTCACTACGAAACGCAGGTGCGATTTTAATTGTTTTATTGATGGGGATCCACCAAGCCCAGACGTTCGGGCAGTTAACTCCGGAACCACCCAGTAGCACGGTTCTTGTTGAACCGCCAACTGTTGAAGATAAGAAGGAAGAGTTTTTAGAACCGAAAATCACCTTCTCCGTAGTCGGATGGGGAAACGCAGACTTGAAGGATCTATTATACTTTCCACTAGGAAACGGAGAGGACGAAAACGCCTCGTGGGAACCCCTGGTAATTGCTCCTGATCAAATATCATCGCCCTATGCCTTTTATGGTCGGGAAGATGCTCCTAAAACTCTTGAGATCTACCACCAAGCACAAAGCTATGAGGATAGTGAAGGAGAAATAGTCGACGTTGAGGAAAGTACAAGAAAACTCGTAGGGACAGCTACCTTTCCGGAAAACACGAAAGAAGTACTTCTGTTAATTACGTCTAGCGGGGATGCAATCCAAAGCTACCCCATGCCTTTCGACGAGAAAACAAACCCCTTAGGTAGCTACGCTTTCATATCGCGAAGCAAAAAAGACTACGGCATTCGCTTTGGAAGCACGAGTTTTAATCTCGATTCCGGGAAAAAGCACCTAGCATTTGGAAAGGCAGACAAAAACGGAGACATGTTTTTGCAAGTTTTTGACGTCTCCGACAGGAACAACCCAAGGCAAAGAGCAACGAAACTTTTCTTCGATATTCCCACAGCCAGAGGCATGGTATGGATTTCCGACAGGAACGATCTCCCGTCTATTCATAAAATCATGGATTTTGCAGAAGATGAGGATGAATTACCAACAGGTATTCAACAGGTGCCAAAGAAGACCGACAAGCCTCCCGCCATATCTATCGAACGACCATCCATCTCTCCAAGGGTCACCACTCCTCAACCAAAGGGCAACTAACTTTTCCTCGATAATTTCATGTCTCCCGTTGTGTTATTGTTGATCGGGATCGGAGCAGTCCTTGGGGGGATTCTTTGGTTGAGGTTGCATGCCTTTCTCGCCCTTACCTTGGCTGCCTTTGTCGTAGGTTTTTTGACGCCACGGGAAAATCTTCTGCACCATTGGGAAGTTGAGAAAAAGGAGTCGATCGAAGTCGCCGGCAAACTGGCTGATCAATCCGTTGGAAAAAGAATAGCAGAGGGCTTTGGACGCACCTGCGCCAAGGTAGGACTAATCATCGCCATGGCCGCGATTATCGGAACTTGCCTGCTGGAAAGCGGAGCCGCCGATCGCATCGTACGTTCGGCGCTTAAACTGTGTGGAGAGAAACGCGCTCCTTATGCCCTTTCGGGTAGTAGCTTCATCTTGGGGATACCTGTCTTCTTCGACACCGTATTTTACCTCATGATACCCTTGGCAAAAGCTTTGGCTTCCCGCACAGGGAAGAACTACTTGCTGTACGTCTTGGCCATCATCGCGGGAGGCTCGATGACGCATTCGCTCGTACCACCTACGCCGGGACCGTTGCTGGTCGCCGGAGAACTGGGAGTGGACTTGGGAGAAATGATAATAGGTGGATTGACGGTCGGCATCTTCGGCATGATGGGTGGTTTCGTCTATGCGCGATGGGCGAACAATCGATGGCCCATGGACGTTCGAGGAAGCGAAGATTTGACGACCGAGGACCTCAAGACAATGGCCAATCGCACCGATGACGAACTGCCCAACCTTTGGCTTTCCCTTGCCCCTACCCTCGTCCCCGTGATTCTGATCGCGGGCTACTCCTTGATCAAACAGGTCTTTGGCGACGAACCAAGCGAAGGACAACAGGAACTGCTTTCCGTTTTGGCCGCCTTGGGCGACAAGAACCTTGCCCTGACTCTAGGGGCCGGAATGGCCTTGTGGTTACTTACGAAATCCGGGGCGAAGAAGGGGAAAGAATTGGTGGATGCCATTCGCAAGTCCCTCGGCAGCGCCGGGTCCATCATACTCATAACCGGAATGGGAGGAGCTTTTGGCGGCATTCTCCAACAAACAGGCATTGGTTCGGAGGTAAGCGCATGGGTCGATGGTTCCGGGATGGGGCTAACGGGAATCTTGCTAATCGCGTTTTTCGTCACCGTGGTGATTCGAATTGCTCAGGGCTCGGCCACTGTCGCCATGATTACCGCTGTGGGTATCGTGGGAGGCATCATAGAACCGAACGGTGAATATTGGATTGGCTACGTGGCGCTTGCCATCGGATGCGGGGCAAAACCTTTTCCATGGATGAACGACAGTGGTTTTTGGGTAGTGGGTCGCCTCGCCGGCTTCACCGAGGGAGAAACCCTCAAAACCTTTTCCTGCATCATCAGCCTTCTGGGAATCATCGGCATTGCCGTAACTCTTCTGTTGGCGAACCTGTGGCCCCACTTCATCTTCTAGACAGTGGACTGAAGAAAAAGTTCAAGGCGGTTTCGAAAATTCCGTTTGAGCCTTTAGATTGGCGAGACAGTCGAATATCGTTAATGAATGCCCACGATTAAATAATCAACGATGCGCATAACTGATCTACGAATTCATTCCATCGCCATGGCCGATCCTCCGCTGAGGAGTTCCTACGGTCTGCACCAACCCTACGCGCTCCGCAACGTCATTGAACTTGAAAGTGAGGACGGTGTCGTCGGCATCGCCGAAACATACGGGGGCGAAGAGCCGGCTACGGCTCTGGAAAATCTTAGAGACCGCGTAGTGCAAGCAAACCCCTGGAGGTTATTGGGAGATCTTATTCCATTAATCGAGGGTGGAGCTTCGGGCATGGAAAGATCTCAGACTCACCATGTCCCCGGAGAAAATCCTCTGGATGCCGATGCAAGAAGCTATGCTGCGATAGAGACTGCTTGTCTAGACCTAATAGGGAAGACATTGGAGGTCCCTGTTTGTGACCTGATAGGTGGCAGGGTGCGCGATGCAGTTTCATTTTCCGCTTACCCTTTCTATAAACACGGCGGTGGCGGCGGAGAAGGCGACGATGTCAGGGACGACGAGTACGGTGAAGCCCTAACCCCCGAGCAATTGGTTGGGCAGGTCAGGCAAATGGTAGATCGTTATGGTTTCAAGGACATCAAGTTCAAGGCGGGCGTGCTAGATCCTGAAATTGAGGTAGAGACCATAAAACAACTCCGTCGGGAGTTAGGTCCCGACATACCACTCCGCATCGATCCGAACTGCGCATGGTCAATCGACACATCGGTCAAGGTAGGTCTAGCCCTCGCTAATGAACTATCAAACGGAGGTTATCTCGAAGACCCCACCGCAGGGCTTGACGGCATGGCCGAGGTTCGCAAACGTTTACTGACCGAAGGAGTAGACATTCCGCTCGCCAGTAACGTTTCGGTCACCTCGTTCGGGGATCTGCCCGAGGCCGTAAAGCAGGATGCCGTACAGATCGTACTATGTGATCACCACTACTGGGGAGGCATGCGACAAGTCCAACATCTCGCAAAGACCTGCCAAACCTTTGGCATCGGCTTATCTATGCACTCCAACAGTCACCTCGGCATTTCGCTGTTGGCCATGAGCCAGGTCGCGGCAGCCACTCAGCACCTCTCCTACGCTTGCGATACTCACTACCCGTGGCAATCGGAACAAGACGAGATCGCAGACGGCGGGCGAATTACAATCAGTAACGGAGAAGTTTTGATACCTGAAAGCGGAGGACTTGGAGCAACATTGGACTACGACCAAATCGCCCGAGGCAAGGAATTGTATCGCTCAATTCCATATCGAAAACGGGACGACGAAGCGGAAATGCAAAAATACGTAGACCCCGACTGGAAGCGAATTTTGCCCCGTTGGTAAAAACATTTACCTGAACCACAAAGAATTTTGCTTGTCCCTGACACATGGCAAGCTCCATAGATTTTAGAACTATTTAAACAAAATGTCCGACCAACCGTTCAGCGAACTTATTCCCGAGGGAGTCATAGGCTTCCCAGTAACACCTTTTCATGCCGACTACGCTCTGAACCTAGAGGGATTCAAAAACAATCTAGAAGTCATACTTCAAGAACCATTTACTACGTTCGTTGCCGCGGGCGGCACGGGCGAAATGTATTCCCTCGACCGCGAGGAATATGTTGCAGTCGTACAATCCGCAGTCAACGTAACGGAGGGACGGATGCCGGTAATTGCAGGCGTCGGTTACGGTTCACGGATTGCCGTGAGCATGGCCACAGAAGCAGCCAAGGCGGGGGCCGCCGCTTTGCTCATTTTGCCCCCCTACTATCCAAACCCCGCATTCGAAGGCCTAGCTGCCTACTGTAAAGCCATTGGCAATGCCACCAACCTCCCGATGCTCATCTATACCCGGGATTGGCTAAACCTATCCGCGGAACAGGCAGAAAAACTCGCCGAGGAAGTACCCACTCTCGTGGGCTGGAAAGACGGGCAAGGCGAGTTGCGAAACTTTCAACGCATCAGGTCTCGACTCGGTGAGCGCTTTACATGGATTGGCGGCGTTGGCGACGACCACGTCAGTGGCTATTACGGGATCGGAGTACGTCGCTACACTTCCAGCATTTCAGCCGTCGCGCCAAAGCTGTCCATCCTCCTCCATGAGGTCGCCGCCGCACGCGATGAAGGAACACTCGCGGCAGTAACTGACAAACACGTCTTGCCTCTTTACAACTTACGTACTCGATGCAAAGGATACGAAGTTTCCGCAATGAAGACTCTGCTCGAACTTAGAGATCTTGCAGGCGGTCCCGTTCGACCGCCACTGATAGACGTCAAAACCGAGGAGCACGCTGAACTACAAGCCATTCTGGACGGATGGAAAGAATTTCTGTGACGCCTATACGAGCATGCTTATATTTTGCCTGCGTCCTTGCCTTTACGGCTTGCGGCGACAAGGCAGACCAGGGAACTAACAAGTCGAATGGTGAATCGGGAGATAATGGGAAAAAGGTCGAACTAGTTGCGATCGAAGGAATACGTCGCCCGGAAGGCTTCATCGTGGAAAAGCTCCATGACATACCATTGGCCCCTTTCGGTTCATTGATCAGCCTAACCTTCAACTCCAAGGGAGACCTTCTGGCAGGTTCCGAGAAGGGTCCTCTAAGTCGCATTCGCTTGAACGACGAAGGGAAGGTCGAAAACATGGAAGTGGTTCGAGGGGTACCGGGTCAGGTGCACGGGATCCTGGAAGCATTCAACTCACTCTACTTGGTAAGTAATGAAAAAGAAGGACTCGTCAGATGTCGCGATGTGAATGATGACGGGGTCTATGACCAGACCGAACTTCTTCTGCCTCTGCAGGGAGAAGGTGAGCACGGCCCACACGGAATTATTCTGTCGGCGGACGGCGAGAACCTAATCCTAATTGCGGGAAACCATTGCCCCACGACATTGGAGACGACCTTCTCTTCCTTGCCCGCCCCGGGCGGTTGGATTGGTCTCCTTCCTCCGGATGCCTCAAAGATCGAGATCATCGCCTCAGGTCTACGGAATGCCTACGACGTAGTTCTCAATTCTCAGGGCGACCTCTTCACCTGTGACTCAGACGCCGAGCAAGACGCGGGGCTTCCTTGGTATCGTCCGCCACGGTTTCTTCATGCCGTTAATGGAGCTGACTTCGGCTGGCGGAAAGGTCCGGAAAAATGGCCCAAGCACTATGCCGACTCCTTGCCTCCCATCGCAGAGCTCGGACCATCGTCACCAGCCGGATTAGTTTCGGGACACCTCACCCATTTTCCAAAACCTTACAAGAACGCCATTTTCGTCTTGGATTGGACCTTCGGAACCATACACAGCATCCATCTGAAACCGGAAGGGGCAGGCTAC
>Ga0209362_1000498_pt1 | contig 34967 bp, 48 predicted proteins | sample SaaInlV_165m_DNA_FD_184680 | JGI IMG/M metagenome (GOLD analysis project Ga0209362, IMG submission 184680) | Marine microbial communities from expanding oxygen minimum zones in the Saanich Inlet - Saanich Inlet SI037_S3LV_110m_DNA (SPAdes)... | ecosystem: Environmental > Aquatic > Marine >... | reverse complement strand
CAACATATCTGTGAGTGAATTTAAAAATAAGATAGCGGTCTTGGCACCTGCCATACCACCATTAATTATTTCGTCTTCCAGATGTTCTAAATGAGTATTAGTATCTTCTTGTAATGTTTGTTTAAATGATAGCATTTAAGGAACTCCTACTTGAACACTGTTTGCTTCAACTTTAAACGAAATAACATCCGCCTGATCTGGTCTATATTCAGTTCTAATATACTTAGGTTGTGATTTTCCATCAATTTCAAATAGAAAATATACATACACAGCAGTATATTCAAATCCTTTGGTTGAAGATCGTGACACATTTATCTCTATCACAATAAAAGGAAATTCACTTTTCTCTGCTGCTTTAGCTAATGCGTCTTCCCTTTTTTTTCTATAATCACCCTTCGTGCCTAATAATTTTACTGTACCCTTTTCACCACCATAAACAATCCACAATGGTAAATTAGTAGTTCCAAATTTTGCTTCTGCATCTAACAAGGCATTTTGTGTAACCAATGCTTTAGTTAAAGATTTTATATCTTTAGAATCTTTTAAAATATTATTTAACATAATATTAATTGTAGCATAAGCAGAGTAGTTACCAATAGTTAAGAATAAAGGAGAACTAAATTCTTTATATGCTTTTCTAGCAGGTGATGGTTTTTTTAATAAAGTTCCAGCTTTATAATCTTTAAGCCATTTTTTAACTTTTTTATTCAATGCAACAATTGGAATTTTTAAATTTATACCATCACCTTTAACACTAATAAATTCTTTATCAAATCTACTATTTATTGATGAAACATTTGAAGTAATATTATTTAATTCTGATTGAATACCCGTCTTTGTTAAAAGAGAAGAAAATTTTCCCATTTCTTCTCTAAACGCTGGTGTTATTTTTGTTCCTTTTTCTTTTGCCTCATTTAAATCTATATTATCAGCTAACTGATTTAAACTTTTCATACTCTTAACTAACTTATCACTTTTAAGAAATGACTTTAAACTTTTAGATAGAAAATCAGACCATTTTTTAAATTTCTTAAATAAAAATCCTTTTATTTTAGAAACACCCATTTTAACATAATCAGATATATCACCTATCTTATCTTTTATAAAACTTAAAAGACCTTCACTCAGTTCAATATTATCACCAAAATCAAAATTATGTAAATCATAACTTTCTGACTTAGTAGGTTGACCAAGTTCTCCTCGAGTTCTCAATAAAGTAGTTACTCTACCAATCCTCGCATCACCTTCCCCCTTTTTTAAAGAAACTTGAACAAAGTTACATATCTTTTTTCCATCAAACTCAAGTTCACAAAGTCCATTTTTATCAAAGCTAATAGAGCCAAGAAGTGGTTCTTCTTTTATAGATAATAAACTATCAGCAAAATCTTGTTCGGTAGTTCCCCATATAAAAACAATATCTGCTGTGTTATCCTTCGTTTTAAGACCAGCATATTCATCTGGCATTACTTTGTAATAAAAATCATTTATACTATCCCATATTATACTAACACTAGAACCCCAACCACCACCACCTTTTATTTGTTTAACTGGACCACCAATACTTGAAATAAAATCTAATAATTCATTTTTAGCTTCTTGAGATTTACCATTTAAAGTTTCTGTAAAAAAAGAATATGCTTTATCATCTGACTTATCAAATTCATCTTCTTTAATTATTTTTTTAACATCTTCAACTTTTGGTTTTATATTAGAACCGCTAAGTCTTGCTACTATATAAACACAACCTTCATAGATTTTAGCTATAGTATTACCACTAAATTTAGTATCAGGATTAATTTTTTCAATTAATTCTTTATCTTCAATAAATTTCTTAAACGGTTTCATACTTCTCCTAGAGATCTAGATTTTCTAATACACATAATGGACAATCATTAGCATCAATTGACCTAAACGGACATATTGTGTAGTGATCTGTTGCGTTAGTTAATTTGATATTAAGTAGAGAACCTTCAGCAGGTTTTTCTCGCTTTTTCTCAGCTTTTGCCTTCGCATCAATAAATAATTTCTTAATTTTATCAGTCATATTCTTATATATTTATAATATTTAAACACACTATATATTCCAATCGTCTACTTTTCTGAGCTTAGGGGTAATCTTAAATGTGAATGGATTAGCCTCAGTATTGGCTTCTGCCTTCTTTTGATAATATTTACCGCTATTATCACCCGCCAAAACCGGTTGTGCATCCTCCTCAATATCCTCCAATTTCATCCTCTTTTTAACAACATTAACCAAGAATTTACTATTCATAGATAAATCACTATAACGATTTTTCAATTGTTTAAATAGGATTTGATTCTTACTACCCGGATCTCCATCTTTAGCAATAATCGCCATCATTAAATCAGCAGTAGCTGGCAATCCAAAACTTTCTGATGTATTAGTTAAATCAGGGTCACTACTACCAAACCCCTCTCTATTCAATTGAGAACTTGTAATAATAGGAACATTACATTCAACCGCTAAACCTCTAATCTCTTCAGCAATAGACTTAATATAAATGTAAGTATTCATATTTGCCGCCCATTTAACTCTACTGGATGCACAAATATTTAGGTAGTCTAATATAATGACTTTTGGAGTAAAATCTTTCTTAATTTTTAATTCTCTTATTAAAGCCCGGAAGTTTCCAACATGAGCACCAGCTGTTGGATATTCTTTAACAATCAATCTACCAATTTTTAATTTCTCTAATTTCTTCTGAAAACTATCTTTTGGAATTACATGTAATTGGTCAATATCAATGTCCATTAAATTTGCATCTATTCTTTCTGCTATTCTTTCTTCCGCCATTTCCATAGTAATATATAAAACATCATATCCCTGTTTCATATACTGACAAGCCAAATGTGTTTTAACTAATGTTTTACCAACACCAGTTCCCCCAAGCAATACCGTAAGGGTTTTTGGAGAAATTCCTCCATTAGTAATCTTATCCATCATTACCATATCAAATGGAATTTTTGATTCTTTCTTATGATAAAATTCCCAACGATCGTCGCCATTCTCCATATAACCATGACCAACACTTTGGTCTAAAGAAATAGCTAACGCTTCTGTAAGAATTTCTGGTATTGCATCTTTAGAAGTCTTTTGATCTTTACCTTCTAAAATTGCAATAGAATCTACAATACCATTATATACAGCTTGATCCTTTGCCCATTTTTCAGTTTCATGTACTAACCATTCTTCATCATCTGTTTTCTTATTATACGCTTTTAAAATATCCAAACAATTCTTATATGTTGTTTCATTTAAATCATCCCTATTTGTAAGTTTTACAGATAGTGATTCCACTGTTGGTGGTTTATGATATTCAGTAAGATGTTCTTGTATTTCTTTAAATATAATTTTTTCAGCGGCATCCTTAAAATATTCTTCTTTAAGAAAAATACCAATAATGCTCGCATAGGTATCATTATGAATTAAATTCTCTAATATCAAAGTTTCCGTTCGCATATTACCCTTTATTTAAAACATCCATTATTATTTTCTTTTCCTTATCAACACCAATGGATAAAAATGGTTTATAATTTTTTACTAATTTCAAATAATCCTTTGAAGCTGGATCGATTAATTGTTTTTCCATATTAGGGATAAAATTTAATACAATATCCAACACAGCAAAGGTTTCTAATGATATAGTCTGTATTAATGCCATTTTTAATATTGACGGATGATTAATCCCCTTTGCAACAAACATTTCATCGAAGGTTTTATCCCACTCCCCCATGTGCGTATAAATTTCCTCAGTATCACGTTTTAAATGAAAATGGAAATTATTCATTCTCTCTTTATATTCCTCATACAAATCACTATCAAACATAGATGGATATGGTACGTTATTAGTAACCTGTGACAAATAAAAGAATATTAAATCTTCTTTGCTTTCGAAAGCCTTTCCGAGATTAGAAAAAATTGTTCTTTGGGCGGAATGTGATCCTCCACCCTCATACTTCATAAATTGTTTTTCCATTGAATATTCATTCATATTCAATTTACCATTATACTTAAAGTAATCATACTCTCTAGTAAAATGTGCATGTATTGCTTGATATGTTATCCAAGCATTAAACGTCCTTTGGTTGCTCTTTACTACCATAATTAAACTCCTTAAATACAGCTTTCTCAAGTTGTTTCATAACATCTTCTGTAAAATACTTTTCTGGATCATTCACTATAGTTTTCTCAAATGCCTTCCCTACAGGTGTTTCATATCTTGTTGACACCTTCTTAAAAATACCATACTTCTCTGCTATCGGTACTAAACCATAATACTTATCTAGTCCCTTGTCATAATCTAACATCATTTCAATAACAGATTCCTCTTTAGTCATTCTACCTTTAACTAATTTTGCTTTAATAATATTACCAATAACATCTGTTCCATCTTTATGTTTTCGTTTTCCTAAAGTAACAATAGTAGATGCTGCATACTTAATTCCTCCTCCACCAGAGATTTCTTTTTTCGGAAACATACTACCAATCGCATCATATGTATGATTGGTGAGAATCAATGGAATATTATGTTTAGCTAACATTAAAGCAAGGGTACGAAATGTACCCCTAATCATTGGTGCCCGTGTCATATCTCTTTTATCAGAACCACTCGCCACATCTCCCATTTCCTTCATTGTAGAAAGGTTACCAAGTGAATCAAGAAATATCATCAATTTACCTTTACTGCGTTTACTATTTTCAATAATCTTAACACACTGCGTTCTGAACTCCTCAACTGTAGCTACAGGAAATAACCCAATACGATTTGTGTCTAAACCACGTTCTTCAATCATATCTTTGGTTAAAGCACCTTCACTCTCAAAATAAATTACAATATTATCTTTATCTTCTTTAAGAAAATTATTTGCAATACTTAGAGTAATAAAAGTTTTACCTACAGCTTCTGAACCGGCAAAACATGATATTTTATTTGATGGAACACCACCATACATAGACCCACTTAAAAGAGCATTGAGGCTATACGATCCAGTAGATAAATAGCTAGAACAATCGCCAACAATACCGCTGGATACAACCGACGCCATATCATTGTCAGACTCCTTTATTAGTTGTGAAATAAAATCCTTTACTGCCATACTATACCTCCTTTTTAAAATCAACAAAGTCATCTTCCAGCATATTGTATCTTAAAACATCCTCAAACGATTTCAGTAGTTTTTTTATTGCAACAATATCTTCTTCCTTATCGTTATGGAACATACCATAATTATTTTTTGTATCATCACAGCGTTGCTCTAACGTCTTGCTAACATTACTGTATTGTTCTTTTAATGCTTCTACTAGAATCTTATCAGCTGCATCAAAATCAATTTCTACATTAATGCTCATTATTTAATCTCCTTAACAATTTCAATAATAATATCACTAGGTAATTGCATATGTTTACATACCTTACATATCATAACTTCTTTTTCATCATTCCTATAATTATCATAATTATGTATACCTAGTGTACATCTTCTTTCTTGTTCTTTTATCTGATAAAAGGGATCGTTTCTATTAATCACAAAATCCATCGCCTTTTAATAGATGTGAGAAGCGATGTGATACTATAGCACATAACAAAAATACTAAATTATCACTCTTATATAATCCTGCTTTACATTTATATGTCCACATATCTACTCCTAAAAAAAAGATTCCAAACTACCGACATTCTCATTTTTCCATCCAATCGCATTCAAGATATTCTTAACTGGTTGAAGAAACGATTTATCAAATTGCATATCATAATCTATATATTTTTCTAAATTAAATTCGATCGGCAATACAGATGAAATAGCAATAACATTTTCACCAATCTTATTAGGTTCTTTCAGATAGGCAAATTTAATCTTATCCCCATCCCGAATTAATTCATATTTATTTGTGAGATTTTGTTCTCTTAAGAAATGATTATAGAGAAGAACACCTCTTACATGAATTGGTGTTGCTTTAATATAAATGTCTTTTGAAGATTTATACTTATCTAGACCGCGGACTGATCTTGGAAATGCTATATTAGTAAAACTTAATTTCTTAAATTTACTACGATAATCCTCAAGGGCAACTTGAACAGTTTTTTCATCCGTATTAATAATAGTTTCTATTAATGAATGAAGATTCTCACGACACCATTCAGGTGTAGAACTTCTAACACTTTCAATACCCATTATTTTTAATTTGGGTTCTTTATATGCTACACCTTCGTTATTATATACATTAAGTATATATCTTTTTTTAGCAGTCCAAATACCTTTGTCTGCTATTACCTCACGCTCCATGAACATTTTCTGTTCATAGCCATTTACATATGTATGAAGTAACTTATAACTCGTGTCAATATATGATTCAATTTTATCTTTACATATCGTATCCAAGAAGGATACGATTTTTGTAACATCACTTCCCTCTGGTAACACACTATTAACCAATTTATCAAACGTGACATAAATGCTATCCGTATCGATCGCAATGACATAGTCTGCGCCCTCTGTTGATAGTAACGTATTTATATATTTATTTATACTTTTCTCAATCCATCTTATAGATAACTGTCCTGATGTTGTAATAGCCTCCGCTTGTTCTGGTGAATAATAAAGAAAATATTGATTAGCCAATGCACCATAGGCACTATTTAATAAAATCTTTTTTGACATCTGAATATTATTATACTTCGCTATATTATTAATCACTTCTTGTGATTTATTCCCACTTTCTTTTTTTTGTTGTTCTTCCAACATTTTCTTTTTAAAAACAACTCTATCATTATACATCTTACTCATTAACTTAGGAAGAAACCCTTGAACATTAGTTCTAAAATGTTCCCCGTTAGGTGTAAGTGTCATATCTTTCTGTTTAAGATAATCAGTATCAAGCTCTTGTCCAACTAACTTATCAACATTAACATCTACCTTAGGATAATCTTTAATAATTGTTTCTGGACTAATATTATATTGCTGTATCAAATGAGGATATAGACTAGCCAAGTCAAAACTAACTACCCATTTATGTAGACCTATATGTGGATCTTTAACATAACCTCCCTCAATTTGTCTACTTGAACTTTGTTCTTTCTTAGCTGGTGTAGCTATTTTTTGATCTTTAAGAAATCGATAGATAATAGCTTCCCAAGTCCTTACTGGTGAAAATACATCTTCAAAATTAATACCAGAATCATATGCCATCGTAATTATCAAATCTAGCAATTTCATCTTATCATCAAGCTTTTTTACAATCTCAACATCCCTTATATTATAACTAATAAACTTCTGATAATCAGTTTTATATAATTCATAGCCCGGTATTTCATCCTGATCTTTCCTTAATCCTAATTCAACCTTACCAATATAATCCAACTTATATGATTCTCTAATTTTATAAGTATATTTTTTATATAGGTCAAGATAATCAAGAACCGAAACACCAGTAATCAAATAGGTTTGGTTTTCTTTACCAGCAATTTTTATATTCTTCTCGTATATATTCTTTATTGGTGATAAAGCTTTTGCTTCTAATCCATATCTATTCAACCGATTTATTATATAAGGAATATCAAAAAACTTACAATTCCAACCTGTAATAATATCTGGAATATTATCCTGCCACCAGCCAATGAATAACTCTAACATTGCCTGTTCATTATCACTTTGAAAATAATGAATAACTTTATCTGGCTGGTCAGGAGTATATTTTCCTGTTCCAAAAGCCACATACTTATCTTCAATATTATCATAACAAGTAATGGATGTTATAGCAGAATTAGCCATACGGATATCGGGGAATCCATTTTCAATGGATGTTTCAATATCAATATTAGTTATTTTAATTTTCGTTGAGTCGTACTGAACATCAGGATATGTTTCCGTTATATATTGAGAAACATAATTGCGATTGCCAAAGATAGAATAATTAACCGTACCCTCATACGTTTCAAGAAATTCTCTACAGTCTTTCATTGAATCAAAAGTATGAGAGCCAAGAGGCTCATTATCTAAACTTCTGTAATTGGATTTATCTTCCGGAGCTGGAAGATATAAGGTTGGTTTAAAATGTGTATAACCAGAATACCTTTCACCTTTATTATCTATCTCACGACGATAGATACGATTACCTATTTTAGCCACATATGTATAAAATTTCATTATATAATTATACCAAAAAAAGATTCAAAATACAAGGAAGATTTAGGGTACTACAATACCGCTCCCAAAGGCCTTATTATATTCATTTGCAATATGTTTACTTGGATCTGCAACAACAAGAATTTTATCTTCTTTTAATTGATACTCTTTATCTTCTGCATATGGCATCCATGGATTAAAACCAATACGTTTCTCATCTAATGGAATCATTACTACAGGGTTTTTAATAATATGCTTACTGTCATCAAATTCACCTATTAATTCTTCACCATTTGTTAATTTTACAATTTTTACATTCACGGTTCCATCTCCTTTAATAAAGTTTGCTTCAACATTCTTGTCTTTTGTGACAATATACTTCTTCTCATATTCAGTAAAGATATAATCTCCTGATACCTGACTGACTATATTACCGGTTGCACCTATTGCAAAGGTTTCCAAGCCCGTGCAACTTGCTATAAAAAATAAACTAATTACAAATATTATATTATTTAAATATGTCTTTTGGTATTTCGGTTGAGCGTGCATTTCCTCCTTCTGTTGTGGTTTTCATACCAACGTTACCTATGCTATACTTTGCCTGTAAGTCCCATTCAGATTTTTCCCCAAATGGCAGGATTTTCATCTGTCTAATCGAAACAGTTGGTTGTGCTTTATCGGGATGTAAAATTTCAACTAAATCCCATTCATGCAAAAGATTCACAACCGTATTTCTTCGTTCAATATCATTCTCAGAAAGATTAGTTGGCTTACCATCAAGCGCAAATAATTCTTTAAAATGAACTATGTAATATTTACCTTGTTTGTGGAGTATGTGGCATGATTGATATAACTTTTTTTCTCGTCGAGATGCTATGCCAATGCGGGTGAGTGTTTCTTTAACTTTGAGGAAATCATCATCTTCTTTCAACCTCACCTCAATCATATCTTCAATAGACCATTTTATATTGTCTGCTGTCATCGTCCTATTCCTTTCAATTCAAAAATGCTTAATTTATAAAACCATTATATATATTTATAATATTAGGACAGACCACCCTTATTGAGCTTATTCTTGATATATTCTATATCACCTTCAGTAAGAACCGATAAAGCAGTACTTGCCTTAGAATTACTATATTTAAAAAATTCCTTTACTAATGCTAAATTTTCCAGTTTCTTTCCCTTTGCCCAAAACTTTCTTGGTCTTTTCTTTTTGGGTATAATATTATAAAGAAAGTCATAATGTGTTTTATTAGCAATATCAGGAAATCTATTTACTTCATTAATTATATAAATTAAATCCGATTGATAAGATAGGGAACGATTAATAAGAAATTTTTTATAATCTTTCCTATCCTTAATCTCTGAATCATAACTTTCTTTTGTCATCAAATCATTCGCATATTCAAATGGATTCATTATTCTTCCTCATCAGGTGGTGGATAATCTAATCTCCATTGACCTTTATGTGTCACTAAAGATTTATCATATGGATTCCATGCTGCATTACTTAGCCTATCAAGTGGATTCCTTTTCTTTCTTTTCATTCTTCTTAAACCATCCGGATGTGGATGTAAACCTGTAGGATCAGGAAACTCCTGCATTGGATCTCTATTTTTAAAATCTTCCACTTCTTGTCTCATATCATCAAGCAACCTTTTTCTTTCATTGTCTAGAAATTGTCTTTCCTGATCACTCATACTTTGACGGAACCGATTAATCCTCTGTTCTCTTATCGCTTCTTCATCACCAGAAAGCTTTGCCCTTTTCTTTTGTCTAATTTTCATAATATTATCTTTTTTATCATTATCCAAACTATCCCATTGTTTCATCAAAACACGATTTAAATTGTCAAAAATCATATTATATAATTCTTCGTCTTCCAATGATGCCGCAAGTGCTAATACCAAAGAAAAAGTTTTATTTAAATCTTCAATATCTCCAAGATAACCATCTTCATTGTTTGCCATTTCTCTACTAACAATTTCAACTGAACCATCAGTATGAACAATTAGTGCCGAATCATCAGCATCTAATTTTATATGAAGATTACCTTCCTCATCAATATTTGGATTTTCATCCTTCTTTTCGTCAGCCATTTGGATCTCCTTATTTACTTACACTTAATATTTATAAGGTTAAAGCGCCGCAATACACAACCATATAAGGGTAGAAACAATATAATCCCTATCGCTATTTTATAAATAACCAATGATGTAGCCAGCTCTGCCCAATGTGTTGCCATATAAACATCCTCTGAACCCTTAAAAGCAACAATAAAGAATGTATATGTATCTATAACATTAGCTATTACTGTCGAAAGCATTGGTGCAATCCACCAAGCATTATAATGTTCTCTTATCTTTTGAAAAATATGTACGTCTATTAATGTCCCTATCCCATAAGCACATGCACTTGCTAACCCAATTCTAAGGGCAAAGTCAAAACCTCTACCTTCTAAATTAACCACTAAAATAGAAATAAGAATCGCTACCGGAAATGCTCTATATATTGTTTTTGCTGCTATACCCTTTCCTAATGCCCTCACCGTTAAATCAGTAATAACCACTATAAACGGATAAGTAAATGCAGCCCAAGTTAATTTTATTCCAAACACATCTATTGGAATATGGATTAATGCATTTGATAATGCAATAATAACAATATGTGCTAATGATAATTTATATATCATTAAGTTATAATTAGGAAATTTATATGCCATAATAAGGATTATTCACAGTTAAAAATTTCCTATCTTCACCTAATTGCCTATATTTAATATCAAAAAAATACATAGTATTAGCTTCAGTGGACTTCGCACCTTTAAATTTAGTCGAAGAAATATTAAAATCATCGTCAATAAACATTGGACTTATTTCATTCCGGAATAGCATTAATTCAGGACCCCGCATCCATAGACAAGAAAAACTTCCATCTATAGATTCTAAAGAATCATGGAATTTATCTAAACTATATAACATTAACTTAGTATCCCATGTTTCATCGGTTTTATGCAATTCTTTTAATCTCTTAACCGTCGGTGCCTTAATTATACCATTATGCCACAATAAATTATTACTCCATTCAGCTGGATGGATATTATTATTCCATTTCTTAGTAGTCGGTGCTTGCTGATGTGCAACCATATATCCTGATGGTAATTCATGTTCATTAAAATTTAATGAACCAAGAGCTTTATGTTGAAATTTGATGCCATAAGTCTCGGGGCAAAATACATATAATGAATGTGAATGTTCACCGCGATATCTATTAAGATCAGCCAATTCTGCTAACTTGTTTTTATCAAAAGAACCAATTATAGAACACATTATACATTACTCCAGTTATTTTGGAAATCAAATGCCGTTTGGCGCCATGGAATCTCTATCTGATAATCAATCGGATCTACAAGATTCAATTTCATAAAAGCGTTAATCCTCTCCGAACATGATGGACACTTCCCGCAACTTTTTCCATCTTTAGGATTATAACATGTTAAGCTATGCTGAAGCAAGGAAATAGCATCCATTCCCTCACATATTTTTAATTCATCAATTTTTGAAAGTTGTAAGAATGGTGCATGTATATCCACACAATGCGTTCTATTTTGTTTAGCAACAGCATTCAATGAATCAACAAATGCACCAGTTGTATCCCAATAACCATATTCATCATGTACTTGTAAACCAGTAAATACATCATTTGAATCTATAGTTTCTGCATATGACATAGCTAAGGTTAACAAAATCATATTACGGAAAGGAACATATGTAACTGGTTGTGGATCTCCTAATACATCTTTAATGGTGGGCATTTCAATATCTGTACCTGCAATGTTAGCACACATTGGTTTGGCTATTTCACCTAATACAGATAAATCAAATGTTTTATGTTCTGCAGTTCTAATTCTTTTACATAATGCCTTTGCTCTATCTATTTCTACTACTTGTTTTTGATTATAATCAAAAGATATAGGATAAACATTTTCAGCACCATAATATTTTACCAACAGAATGGTCATAATTGAAGAATCCATTCCACCAGATAAAATCGAAACAACTTTATCCGCCTCTGGTAATTTAATTACTCTATCGTCTAAAAATTTAATACTATCATGTGTAAATTCGACCATCACTTTCCTCCATTATATAGGTAATTTATTTGTTTCTACATCCTCCAATGTGTTACATCTTATAATAGGGTTTGAAGGCGTAACATTTTTAAACCCCTTAAACCATTTTTCGAAATCTTCTTTTGTTTTAACATTAATTAAATCATTCATTGCTGGTATACCAGAATCAAATTTTCCTTCCCTCATATCCCGTCGTTCTTTTAATAATTCTTTACCAAAACGAAAACATGATTCAAATGCCTGTAACCATCTATGATATAAATGAGTAGTAACTTGTCTTTTACATGATAAATTATATCGTGCAGAAGTATGAACATCCTTCTTAGCTACAATCTCATAAAATTCTTCAAAATCCATATTATAATATTGTTTCAAAATATGACCATACTTCTTATATAAAAACTGGTTCGCTTTTAAAATCTGTAGTTGAACGGTATTACCCTGCTGTAATACAGTTTCAGGCTCATCATCTGGATCTGTGCCAAGTTTATGATCGTTTCCATCCTCATCGCGAAACTCTCCTAATATTGGTTTAATAGCATGTGAAGATGAATCAAAGGTAATATCCCTGTCAATATAACCAGATTCTTTTAAAAGTAATAATGGCCATAAACGTTTTTTAGATCCAAATCCTAATACATGTAATTTATTACCAATTTCTTTTGGTATGTCCATAAACCGATAAGAACCTAACATCTGTATAGACTCCAATCTACCAAGACCAGTACAGGCGGCTGATAATGCAATACCCGCTATTGATGAATAATATTCTTTAGGAATAACAGATATTGCGTTCTTAAAATATTCTACAAAATCATCTCTATTATTACCTTGACAAATTAAAAATACCTTTGAATCCGATTTCATTTCACGAAATACTTCAATCTGTCTTTTAACATTATTACCCGTATTAAGTGCTTTTTGTTTTGCCCATTCTACTATATAGCGTCTACCGGATAAATCAATTCGTGATTGCTTCCCTTTTAAGTCAAGCACATGAATAGGTAATTCATCAAAACACATTGCGTAAGATGAATATTGTGCCTGTACTCTATATACCTGATCTTTCAATTCCTCTGTAATCTCTTTACCTAAAGTAATCATCTGGAGTCCGCCAGAATCGGCATGCCACTTAGTTCCAAAATAATTATGTTTAGCGAAATATTTTACCATAGCATTTACTTCATTATATGCATTAAACATTATTTCATAATTCACACCAGAATCAAATTCTTTAATAGTATCAGCAACCATACCAGAAAAGATATCATCATCTTGTTTAGTTCCCATGCCCGGTTTCAATGCCATCGAGGCACCAGACATAATATAAGTCATATCATTCATCGTAGATTCTCTATATAATTAAAATTAATTACAACACGTCTCTTATTATCAGAACAACTTACACCCGAATGTTCTTTTAATGTTGGAAATTTTACTAACCTATTTGCTACACTTTCTACTTTTTTTCCATCTTTAAATACCGTATAACCATCATTACTATTAAGATAAAAAACGGCAGTAGTTGCATCATATTCCATGTCACAATGAAATCCACTTGGTATATTCTCCTTAGGTGTACATGTTGTTGAATTAGCTTTACATCTCAATAAGCAAAACATTTTTAACCGCTGCAATATGGGATGCATAAGTTCCATATATGCACTACAGATTTCTTGATAACCATATTGTCTATTTAAATGATAAAAAACATGAATAAATTGAAAATCATTCCAATCAGACTTTCCGGGTGGTACAAACATATTCTTTTCATCAGGATCATAGGCAATATAATCATTATAGTACCATGGAAATTCATTGCCTAACATCATATTTTGTATAGGCAAGAATTCCTCAAATGGTAAAAAATTATCTATTATCTCCACTATTTCATGCCTTTCATAGTACTCAATAAAGAAAAGAATTCAGATTTCAAATGATCTATCTTTAAAAAGTCTCCACGAAGTACAGAAGTCATCATATCACTCTCGTGTTCTTTAACACCTCTTGCTGTCATACAAAAATGTTCTGCCTTTACAATAACAGCTATGCCTTTTGCTTCAGTTTCAACCTCAATCATATCTGCAATTTGTTCAGTCATCTCCTCTTGTATTTGCGGTCTTGATACAACCCAATCAACCATTCTATTAAACTTGGATAAACCAATTACCTTCTTACCTGGAAATATTCCAATATAACACTTACCAGAGATTGGCTGGAAATGATGTGCACATGTCGAATCAACACTAATAGGACCCGTCATATATAATTGATCATATTGTTTTGCATTTGGAAATGCAGTTATGTCAGGCGGCGAGCTATAACGGCCTTTAAAAATCTCACGCACATACATCTTAGCAACTCTACGTGCTGTGTCTTGTGTATTATGATCCTCCTCAGTATTAATAATTAATGCTTTTAATACACCCTGAAATGCACATGCTACTTCATCTTCAATCTTTTGAACATCATTCTCGTCGAGATAAGAATATATAGTATCATTTGCAAAATGCTTGTGCTTTATTGTTTTCATTCTTTGTCTAACTTCATCACTAAATAACTCATCACTCATATATTACTCCTTTATATAAATCGCACTATTAGAACCATGTTCAAATACTTCTACACTTTTTAACTGAACTCTCCCTTTTGTTTGATCTTTAACTATCGGCTGTACATACTTATAAACATATTCTGCAAACCTTTCACAACCAACACCATCTTCCATTACTACAACCTCCGCACTACCAAAAGTCTCACAACCTTTCAGATACAGCAATTCAGGATCATCAGCGGCAACCGCTAACTTATGGTCAAAATTCTTTTCAATAAATTCTTTTATCCATCCACAATTACCAAAATCATAAACCCAATTTCTTTCATCCAATTTGTTTGCTTGAAATACAAAACGAAATCCCAAACTATAGCCATGCAAAAATCTGCAATGACTAGTTTCTGCTCTCCATTGTCTGAAACAAGCACTAAACCCTCTTTCATTGCCATACGTTTTTGTACTTTGATATTTCATCACATACCTCCTTTAACACGTTCCCAAGGAAAAACAATCCACCTATATAATTGTTCATGCTGATAATAAACCTTATCATCGTTTGCATTACCAAATAATGCTGTCAAAGAATAATCTGGATTATTATGAAATTCTGGTAATTCTTTAATAGCTCTAAAAGTCGTACCAGTATCATAAATATCATCCACGACAATCAAATAAGGAAAAAATTGTGGTTTATCACGAATACTTTTATCTTCTGTTAAATTCAAAAGCCATTCTGCTTTCTTATCATTACCATCATATGATTGAAACTTAATAATACTCATTGGACATTCTAAAACATTACTAAGGTGTGTCGCGATGGGTAACGAACCCCTATAGACCCCAACCACATGAGGATTAACTCTATTAACATACCTATCATATAAAGCTGCCATGTCGTTATAATATTCGTCATAATAATAATTGTATTTTGGAGTATTCATATTAATTTATGTGTAAGGTTCATCATTTTAGCCAAGAGATTAATTTGCTGTGATAAAAATTTTACTTCCGGAGACTTAGTGTTCTCATTAATTGTTTTATTCAATTTTTCAATTTCCAATAAAGTGTTCATAATATCCATCCGTTCACTAACCCACATTTCAAATGTTTTTGGTGTTGAATAGAATCTATTCTTGCCAAATGCTTTCGCATCCTCCTGATATCTACAAAAAGATGTTAATGCTTTTCTTATTACTTCACTTCTTGAAATTTTTAAATCAGCTGCACATTTTTCTAATGAACTGACTAAATCATCTGTGCATTTAAAAATCCCCTTACGACTATTTGGATTATCATCCACATACATTGTTCTATCTAAATGTTTATCTGTTTGAGGAATGCCCCTCATACCGGTTTTACCGGTTCTGCTTTTTTTATTATCTACCATTAAGTCCCCCATGCATTACCGAATAAATCAATATGAAGTCTCGGACTATATCTATATCCATGTTGCAAACAAAGTTTTGCTACATCTTCACTTGTCAATTTTAAGCCTTCCGCTCTACCTCCCTCTGGCATTAAATAAACTGAATCTATCTTAACACCTGCATCCCTATATGCTATAATTGCTTCTTGAACCTCTTGCATATCATGTTTATCTCTAACTACAAATTTAAGATATAGATAAGAATCTGGCCATGAATTATAAGTCAATAAAGCATCAGGAACAATTGCCGCATTCCAACTCTCACCTGAAAGAGAAAGTTTTGGAGACACCGACCACGTTATACCGTTAGGCAAGCAATAAGCTGGATCGCCTTTAAAAGGATTGTGTTCTAATGTACCAAATCTTTCACAATACCATTGATACTTGTCATGTGTATCAATTAAATCATTAAATGGATATGCTTGTGTTCCATTAGTTTCAAATGTTATATTTTTTATGCGGAGTTTTCTATGAAGAACAATATCACTCATAACTGGCTGGAAACCGCGAAGAAGTGGTTCACCGCCGGTCAAAACTAAATGAACTGGATTATCATTATACACTTCCGTATTCACAAAGTTATTTACTTTATCTACTATGGTAGTAGCATCCTCATAATCTGCTAGATGTCCCCATTTCTTTCCCCAACTAAACGAACTATCACAGCCAACATGAGGAACAGGTAAATCCTTAATTGATGTTACTTGCGGATGGTTTTGGTTGTGTGGCATTTGTTCTGGAGCTAACCAAAGATCCGGATTTCGAGCTTGACCAAAACCAGTACATTCAAAATTACAACCAAATGCTCTAACAAAGACCGAAGGTACTCCAATATACCTACCCTCACCTTGAATCGAATAAAACATCTCGCTATATCTTAATTTATTCATAATATTATTATACCAAAAAAAGATTTATAATACAAGGAAGATTATACTAATTCACATTCCATCATTATTTCTGTTAAACATGCTACCATATTTACTTCCTGATCTGCAACAAAAGCAGACTTATAAGAATAATCTGCAATAATTAATATTGCTGGTGGAATACTTTTCTTTTGAAATTTTCCATTTAAATTATCATAAATTTGACGAAATAACCTCACATGATCATTATCAATATTTTGTGCTACCCATTTCCTCATTCCCGAAAAGTCTTTTCCTTTTAAAGCTACAAACAATTCTGTAAAATTTTCATCAGAGGATTGTTGAAGAATTCCACTATCAATAATACCATTTAAAGAATATTTTTGTAACTCATTAATTACTCTTCGAAAATCTGGAAAATACTTCAATACTAAATCTACTAAAACCTTTTCTTCATATTTAACAGATTCATTGTCTAACATTTTTTTAATGTTAGTTAACATCTCCATAGCAATTGTTGGCTTATCATCTTTACCAATCGCAAAATCTACAACTGAACATCTAGAATGCAATGCTGGTATGATTCGATTCTTAAAATTACATGTAAAGATAAAGCGGCAGTTTTTAGAAAATTCTTCAATTACTCCGCGGAGGGCAGGCTGTACAGAATCTTTATTCATGTAATCAGCCTCATCAATAATAATAACCTTCTTCCCACCAGAAAGAGATACCGTGCTGGCATAATTCACAACAGTGGTTCTTAGAGTATCAATCATTCGACCTTCGTCACTACCGTTAATCATCAACCAATCAATTCCGAGTTGATTGCATAATGCCTTTGCTACAGTTGTCTTTCCAGAGCCCGGACTTCCCGTGAGAAGAAGGTTAGGAATTTCATCATTGTCAACAATACTTAAAAATACGTTCTTAGTTAAAACTGGTAAAACACAATCATCAATTGTTTCTGGTCTATACTTTTCTACCCATAATGTATTATTCATATTTTAGCTAGCCATCCCGTGATATATATTAAAAAAAATAATCAGCAACATTCCTCCTATCATACCTTTAAATTTTTCCCAATCACTCATACCAAATGTGGTCCTAATATCCATGAAACTATCGAATAACGAATACCTTTTGTTATTGGGGTTACCCTATGCCAATCTCTACTACAAAATACTAATACAGTTCCTTTTGACCATGCTAAGTCTCTAACCTCTTCTTCCTCATAAGCTTTTCCATCAATAAATACTGATGAAAACCCTGAAGCCTTACCATAACTTTCAAAAAATTCCACGCGGCCGCCTTCATAGTCTTTATAGTCTGTTAAATTTAATATAAATGATAATTTACGTGATATGCCATTATCTGTATGGCGATAATCTTGATGCCAATGATAATAATCACCTACCTCATATCTGGCAAACTGAACTGGTTCAAGCGTTCTGATATTATAATTAAAATAATTATCATTAGAAGTTGTAATACAATCATCTATTGTCTCATGTAGAAAATCGCGTGCTGGTTCTATAAAAGCAACCTTACCACGACGGTATGAATCATCAGAATCTTGTCCATCCTCCTTTTGAATTGTCGCGTCTTCAAATGTATGTTTCTTCAAATAACTCTCAAGGAGTTCATCACATTTTTCAGAAGAAATTTTATTTGGGTATATATAAAACATTACTCACCGTATTCACTAGCAGGTTCCAATGCAATCCAATATTCCAAATCTGTTTTAACATTTTTAAAATGGGAAATGCCTTTAGATGAAATAGATATATTATAATCACCCGGAACTAATTTAAGATTCTCTTTCCTCATAAGAATATTAAACGTCTTTTTTGCACCTTCACCAACAACTTTAGAAAGTTCATGTTCTGAATCATTCTTTTTATTAGTTGCTCCCATAATAACTTTACCAGACTTCTCACATCCTTTAAAGTAAAAATCATTTAATTGAAGTACAGTTGCCTGTTGATTAATCCAATCAAAGACAGACTCTTTAAGAGTAAAATTGATTTCACATTCTGGCATATCAATATCTTTTTCTGGCTTTACAATATAATCCAAATCAGCACAACGATATTTAATTTTTCCATCCCCACCATCAGAAATGGTAACAGACTTATTATCAGAAGCAACCTCTAATTCTGGTTCAGTCATATTAGATAATACACCTAAAAATTTAATCAAATCATAAATAGCAAATGAATCTGGAAAATCCTCTTTAACATTTGCATGTGCTAGAATGTTCTTTAATGAATTAACCGTTTTAAGTTTAGTGCCCGGTGTAATAGCAATAGACTGATTAATACTTGAAAAGTTCTTAAGAACATCAATCGTTTCATTACTTAGTTTCATCACCAATCTCCTCTTCAATAGTTGCAGTTCCTACATCTTTATCTTTTGACATTTGTTCTTTTGCTGCTTCCTCCATTTTAAGAAAATCATTTTTAGCATCTTCACCGTAATAACCTTCACGGACACAATTCTTAAAATTTAAAATCAGATTATTCATTAAATTTGGATCTTTCTTTGCCCATGCCGCTGAAAATAAAATAGCAGGATTAATATTCCCCTCTGAATCCATCATTGGCTTATCACTAACACCAGCCAATTCCATAGACCCATCACTTCTAATTTTTAATGCAACATCACCTTTTCTCAATTTCAACATCTCTCTTGGCATATTACCATCCTATTCTAACATTAATATTACCACTATACCCTCGTCGGTTTGCTTTCCACCTATCTATAAAAAATGGTCTTCGTAAAGGACCCAAACCAATATCATTCTTATAAAAACGATTATTAAAAGATTTAAACTTTACTGGTTGTTGATGTTCTCTTTGTACTGGTCGTTTAGCAACAACCTTTCGCTTTGCTTTAAAAGAAACATTAAGTAATTCTAATCGACCAAAAAACCTCTTTTTTATCTGATGATTAAAATGTCTTTCAAATGTCGGCAAATCAACTTGTGCTTTCACAACAATATCAGATTCATCTTTATGTACAATGCGGGTAATTTTAGGACTAACGCTACAAACACCGGATCGATTACAAAGTATTTTTTCATTGTAGCGATTATAATTACTAGAGAATTTAATAGGAAAATTTCTAATACCTTCTCCATTATATAAAGCACGAACATTTAAATTATAATTAGATACAGTTATTGAATGGTCAATCTTTTCAAGATAAATATTACCTACAATTTGTTGTATCTTTTCTTTAAATATAATTGCGTGATCAATTTTATATTCATTAACCATTATAACACTATTATAGGTCTGAATACAAGGAAGAAGTTTTTCACTCTCTTTATATCCATCATAATAATGTACTAATGCATTCATAATATCACCATCAGCCTTATATGAATCTCCCTGTCGCAACATCGAAGCAATGCTTTGAATCATATTATCGATAATTACTTTTAAGGATCTAAGGACTAACTGTCGTTCAATAACTACAAATGAATAATATAAATTATTAGTTGAATCATACCATCCATCTTTAGTCTGTGCACCCTCTAGTAAAAAATCTGCTTCTGATAAAATAGAAGATTCAGAAACAGATTTATCTCTACTATTATAATCCGACATGACAGACTTAACCTGAACTCTTACAGTTTTAATTAATTCTGCACGAGCAGATTCAGCCGCCATGATTGGACTTTTTTCTGAAAGACCAACTCCACTGAGGTACTTGGAATTAGGAAAACTTGTATGTCCCTTTCCAAGTACCCAGTCAGGAGTTGTGCTTGCAAATGCAATTGCGTGATTGATTAGGGTAGCAAATGCAAGCCACATTAAAATAGTAAATATCAATGTAATTAAGTATCTCATATTACATATCCTCGGCAAAGAAACCTCGTCCTTCATTCATACGTTCAGCCTCTGATTCCATTTCCTCGTGAAGTTTATCAGCTCGTTCTTTAATATCATCACGTATTTTTCTAGGAAGTTGCTGGAACTCTTTATTGTTCTCAACATTTCGTTTGAAAGCATCGTAATCTAAACGCGCTAAAGAAAGAAACTCCTGACGGTCAGGGATCTCAAAATGATCAACAATCACCACACCACGAAGTGTTTGATTTACAGAAATCTTTAACGCAACCTCTGCATTTTGTTCTTCATTAGATTGTTGGAAACCACCCATTGTAGTATGTGCTTGATAATCTTTTGTCAAAGACATCATATATACTTCAAATACTTTAGCAAGATCACCACGTGCGCGGTCATCAGCTATAGTTCTTTGCAATGAATAGTTTCTAATACCAGTCGCAGACCCAACACCATAAAATGCTTTGCCCTTAGAATCAGACCATGCCCCGCCGCCTAATAGAACCCATTTCGGAGGATCATATTCCACTAATGCTTTTGGTGGATCTGGAATCTTTGGAAGACTTGAACAAGCAGTTCCAATTAAAGTTATCATTAATATCATTATAAGATTTTTCATGTTACTGGTTCTCCATTTCATTAAAAATGACTTGCTTCTTTTGTTTAAAATACTCAGCAAGTTCTCGTTCATACCGCCTACTACGTTGAATAATATTTTGAATCTCTTTATTGTATTCCTCTTTTGAGATTCGCCCTGTATTATATCTTGAACACAATTCTTGATATTCAGCAACCATATACTGAACACTTCCGCTCCATCGAACTCCAGATGAACTTCCGAATGATACTTCGGGTCCTACACCCCATCCAAATCCCCCAACTTTCCATCCCAAAGCTACCTGAAATTCCTCCCTATCCATAACTTCACAATCCTGCTGTTCAACGGCAATTACCGCTTTAGGACATGAAGTTATGAACAATAAAAATAGTAATAATATCGGACGCATTAGAACGGCACCTGATCGTCTTTATTTTCGACCGGCTGTGCATCTTCTGTATCATCAACTTCCTCCAATGACACTCCTGCATCAACTTTCGTATATAAATCCGAAAAAGACTCCTTAGTTTCAGTATCAAAACGTTCCAAGCACATCATTACAGATTTCATCTTATCATTAAAGATAGCGAATGATTTTGTAATGTCAATCAAACGACGAGTCGTAATGATTTCATCAACTGCACCTTCTTTATAAGACTGACGTATTACATCCGCCCATTTTACCAACTTATCAACAAAATCATCCTCTTTAATATCGTGAACCTGAAATTGCTTTTTAAGTATTTTTGATTCATATGCCGCTGAAGGATACTCTTGATAAAACGTAGCAGAGAATCTATCCAAGAATGCTTCATTCAAAATGTTCGTCCCCATAAAACGACCATCTTCAGATCCTTTACCTTTCGTATTAGCGGTTGCGACAATGTTAAACCCATGCTGAGGATAAACAACCTCATTAATCTTTTTCAGATAAATAGGTTGTCCTTCCATGATTGGTTGTAAGCACATAATTTTATGAGAAGCCAAATCAACTTCATCAATCAATGCAACTGCACCAGTTTTCATGGCTACAACCAGAGGTCCATCCTGCCAAACTGTTTCACCATTTACCAAACGGAACCCGCCTAGTAAATCATCCTCATCCGTTTCAACAGTAATATTAATACGAATAAAGTCACGTTTCAATTTAGCACAGACCTCACGTATCATGGAAGTCTTACCGTTCCCCGATAATCCAGTAACGAAAATGGGATAAAATAACTTCTTTTCTAGAACTGTTTTAATATCTTTGAAGTGACCCCAAGAAACATATTGAGGATCTTTTTTCGGAATAAGATTAAGTGAAACTGACTCTGCTTTAGCAACAACTTTAGGTTTAACTGGTTCAGATAAAACATCCCAGTCAGCCTTGAGAGTATCGCGTTTTTCTTCGACTTTATTCTTTTGATCACTAACATTCGCATCTCCTGAAAATGAAAATAAACCCGGTTCAACTTCACAATGTCTTTTTAACACAATCTTATAAATGGCTGGCCATTTACTTTTTAAATCCTCGCCACAAGATTCTAACGCGTCTTTGGCTTGTTGTAATGTAAATGTTCCGTCACCATATAGCTTATCAATCTCCTTCTTAAAAGCTATACGCGTTCCGGATGTTGTCATGTCTAATGCTTTCATAATATATTCTCCTAATCAATAATTCGCAATTCTTACTACCATTATATAGAAATCTCACACATATGTCAAGGAAAAAGCGCCTTTGTAACTCGTTGAAAACAAACAATAAGCAAAAATAATTGTAACTCCTTTGTTTATAAGGGTTTACTGACCAATTCTACGGCGATATAAGGCGGGATTATTTACCCTATATCCTACTATGCTTATCAGCGGAATAGTGCGTTAAATCGCCTTATATTACGCCGTGATTAGGTCAATGAACCTCGTGAGGATAACCCTCGTGTTTTTAAATTGGTTATTTTGCTTGGAAAATATAGAAGCCATTTTACGTTTAGTCATACTTTCATTTATTTCCCCAACTACCGGTTTCTGCATTCCTTGAATAACAAAGTACTCATCATATCCAGATTCCTCTTTTATAAAATAACCTTTTCTCTTAGCTGTTGTAATCCAACTTCTGAATTGTTCTTTACCTTCCATATATGACTTATGTGAGGTTGGATTCTTTTTTGGTGTAAATCTCCATAAAGTACTAGGCGTAAATTTTGGTATAATATAAAATCCCACAATATTAATATCAAGTCTGGATTTAACCACATCAAAAAGTGCTGGCGTCAAAGCTTGCATTCCACCAGAACTACCTATTTTATGATTTTTCTTTGTTTTCTTATCTTGCAAATAAAGAACATCATATTTGCGTTGGATACAATCAGACGCTCCTTTACCTCCATCATAAACAGTCGCCATACCATTTGCCTCACCATCTGTTAAAAATACTGCATTAACATTTGCCAAATTGTTCTTTTGTTGAAAAGCTTTAATAATATACTCTGATAAGAGAATACAACCATTAAGAGGTGTTCCGTGTAATTGTTCTTCAACAGGAATCTCATAATGACAATTAAATCCGTAATTATGTCGATTTGCTAAAATGCAAAGATTAAGTAACCCCTCATTAAATTCTTTAGTAGACATCCTACCAGAAAGAAGATTTCTCAATCCTAAATGTCTATCCGTTACCAAATCACCATGTCGGAATTTAAATACTGGTTCTGTTTTACGATATGAACCATCATCCTCATAATAATCCCCACCTCTTTCTGTAAAAGAATATACCTCAAAAGGAATCTTTACCTTTTTACAAAACATGGATAGTTCGATTAACTGTCGAATGGTTCCAAATAAATTCTCCGCCATCGAACCAGACCAATCAACAAACATAACCAAACCATGATTCTTACCATCAGCCACACGAACATTCTTTTTAAAGACATCATCATTATAGGCGGCTGAAAACATCTTATTAGTATCTAAAATACCAGTTTTTGTAATTAATGTTCTTTTATATACATCAGCCGCTTTCTTTCTTTCAAAATCCATTGCCAAATGATTTACATTCTTAACACACTCTTTTTTAAACTTATTAAGAGTATGATGTGCTTTATCATAAACTCTTTGACGCATCATTTTATGGGTCTCAGTATTATGATATGATTGTTTCTTCCAATACGGGTGCTCCATACTATGATAGAAACTAGTTATATTTCGATGTACTTCCTTATAATCAACCACCACATGATCGAAGTTAAGAATCTGATCTGGTACACTAATATACTTTATATTCTTATCTATAATTGCGAAATCTGAAATTCGTTCATCAAACGCACGTTGTGTTTTGCTCTTGACAGGATCATTGTCATTTTGGTCTTCAAAAGATTCATCCTCATCCATTTGTTGTGGAAGGGTTGAATCTTCTCCACCCTCAAATGAAGCACGTGAATACGCTTCATCTAATTCTTCTTCTTCTGTCTTAGGTTTTTCTTCATAATCCTCATCGTCATCTTCTCCACCATTTTCTTCTTCACCATCCTCATCCGCACCTTCTTCTTCATCGCCCTCCTCATCAGTCATTTCTGACGTTTCGCCATAATTCTCACCAAATTCATCTTCCTTGAAATCAGTAGGTGGCTGTTCTGTAGGTTCGTTGGAAGATGCAGGGATTTCATTATCCATTATATACTTGTGAACTTTTCTTGCTACTTTCTCAACATCTTCAAATGTTCTACACTCAGATATCTCGGTCACCAATTTTTGTTCTTCATTATTAAAAGAAACCTCAACACGCTGGTTAAGTTTGAAATGAAGATTAATTCGATCTAAAAAAGGCTGTTCATTTATAATCTTATTTTTAACATCGAAAAAATCTTCTTTATTTAAATGGTCATATCCACGGAAGAATTGTCTCCTCAGACCCGGATATTTATTTTTAATAAGTTTTTCGATTCTAGCATCTTCAATTACATTGATGCAATCGTGGGAAGTTTCTTTATTAATCTTGGCAAGACGATCCATATCGGTCGGGGTATAAAGTGCATGTCCAACTTCGTGACCAAGCAACAGATCATATAAATGGTTTGGCATGTCTTTCCAGACAGGCAGGATAATACAACGATTGTGAATATCAAACATAGCCGTTTTTACTTGTCTATGTTGAACATCCAAATCTTCTACCGCTAGCAATTTTGCTAACTTTTCTTTTGATTCAATCTTCACCATTCCAATATCCTCATCAATTAATCATTAAATATACTACCATTTTAAAGCAATTAGATATATATGTCAAGGAAAAAGCGCCTTTGTAACTCGTTGAAAACAAAGGATAAGTGAAAATACTTTGTAACGCCTTTGTTTATAAGGGGTTATATTTTAGATCATATAACCCCTTATATCTAAAGGACTTATTTACTTAATATCTATAGTTTTTGCCTTATCTGACTCTCTTTTCGGCATTTTAATAGATAAAACCCCATTTTCCATCTCAGCGGTTACTTTCTCCGCATTTACGGCACGTGGAAAATTACTAAAAGATTGTTCCGTTTTAACACCATAAAATTTGGTATCATTGGAATCTACCTCTTTTTTACATTTAATTGACAAAACTCCTTCTTTAAATGTAAGGTCAATATCCTTCTTGGTCAAACCGGGCATAACAATATCTAATGTATAAGCATCGTCGTTTTCATCCCATCGATACTTATTATTTGGTCTATGTCCCACAGTAGCAGTCCATGGATCATTATTCATTAGATAATTATCAAATCGGTCAAAATGTGACCATGCTGGAAAAATACTATCAAACATATTATCGTGGTGTTTCGTTAAATTTGCCATTTCTATCTCCTTAGTTAATGTTATCGGCTATTTCTAACCGTCTATATATATTATAAGATTTGAAATCGCAAATGGCAAGGTCATTGCCAAAAAAACTTTATTTTTCCTGTACATCTAGGTCTAGTATCTTCTTTTTTACAGGGGGAGTTGTCTGGTTCTGGAATCCAACCATAAGGATCAACAATAAACATTATAGCACAACTAAATGCTAAAGTAATAAGCATAATCTTTCTTATACTCCATTCAAATATTCTCGGTTCACTCACTCTCTTTTTTCTCCTTTGGTTGTGTCTTACTACTATATCCATCCTTATACCAACCGCCACCTTTTAACTGGAATGCGGATAAATCGAGTATTCGACTACATGATTCCCTACATACTGGACATACTAGTTTAATATTTCTTTGTGATATGCTTCTCATATTTTCATAAACTTCATCACATTGTTCACAATGATAACTATAAAGAGGCATTTATAAACTCCGATTAAAAAGTCGTCTAACAAGATATGTTCTTATAATAGAAACAACGGTCATTATACAAACTATTTGTATATTCGTTTGTATATTTGTATGAATATCATATATTGGAAATAAAATTTCCATAGCTATTAATGATATAAGAAACCCGCTACCAACAGTAATACATGATTCAAAAAAACTTCCACTTTTACTCTGCTTCATTCTACCACCATTTGTGAAAAATTATTAACCTTCTCTACCGTAATCTTAGTAGAAAATTTATCATCTAATATATCAAGTTTATGTGAAATAACAAACAAATTAGTATTTTTCAATAAATAAAATAACTTCATCAAATCATCCATACCAGTTTGGTCTAAACTTGCATCAAATATTTCATCCAATATAAGAAGATTAACATTAACACTATTCCTCATGGCGGCAATATCTCGCCAAGTCAATAACAATGATATATCAATTCGTTTCTTTTCCCCTTCTGAAAAAGAATAATATGAAAAATCATCCCTATGTCTACTTTTAATAGATTCATTGAAATTTTCGTCTAATTGAAAATTTACAAAGAAATCCATATCCTTGAGATAGTTATTTACATGCTTATTAATAACTGGAAGATATTTTCGTATTATTCTTGTTTTAATTCCCTTATCATTTAATATAGTATTTAATATATCATAATACTTCCTTTGTTCTACATATTGTAATCTAGTCTTTTTACTTTCATCTAATTCAGTTTCCATTATTCTTTTTTTATCATCATCTATATGAACATTAGCTTCAGATATTTCCTCCTGAAGTCTACTAATTAATGTTTGATGTGTTCTTATATCACTATGTCTTCTTGTAATAAGGGTTTCTACATCTTGTATCTTATCATTACATTCGGCAATTTCACCTAAACGATCTGTTACTTTATTTACTTCTATATTTAACTTATCTATACCATCATTCATGTCATTAATATTAATGGATATTTGTTGTAATTTATCCTTTTTAAATGTTTCATCAATATCTTGTTCACAGGTAGGACAATTCTCATTATCTTCAAAAAACTCATTTTCTTTGTTTAACTTCTTTAAGTTTTTATCAATTTGCATTTTATAGCTATCCAAATCTTTATGCTTTTTTATAATATCCGTCTGATCTTCAATCTCAGACCTAAATACCCATATTTTTTCCTGATGGTCATCAATTTCAGATTCTATTGCAATAATAGTATTTTGAAGTGATTTAATTTTATCATTATTATCTTCCATTTTCTTAGAGGATTTGGCTTTTAATTCATCTATATGTTTTTCATGTAAGCTAATCTTCTCTTGCAATAGTTTAATATTATATTCTAACTCATTAATCTCCTCTTTCAAAGAATTTATTCTATCTTTAAGTAAATTCTTCATAACAGAAAATATACCAATGTCCAATATATCTTCTATAATAATTCGCCTATCATTAGCAGACAATTGCATAAAAGGAACAAATGAAGCAGACCCTAACACTACTATCTGTGTAAATGATTTAAAATTTAATTTAAGAATTTTCTCTTCTAAATATTTCTGATAATCAGTAGCCTTAGCATCTTGATTTATAACCTTACCATTTTGATATATTTCAAAGATAGCAGGTTTCATCCCTCTGCGAACTTTCCATTCTACACTACCAACAGAAAATTCAATCTCAGTCATTAAATCTTTCTCATTGACAGTATTCATTAACTGTCCTTTATTAATCTTCTTAAATGGCTTACCAAATAACGAGAAAGTAATAGCATCAATCAACGTAGACTTGCCAGCACCATTCTTACCGACAATTAACATCATTGGCTTTTGGTCTAACTTTATTTCAATAAACCGATTACCAGCAGCTAAGAAATTCTTAAATCTTACAGTCTTTAATTTAATCATACTCTATATGGTCGTTTCTTAAAAAAGTATTCATCATTAAAAGCTTTATCATCTACCCAAACATCATACAATGGTTTTCCACAATTAATAGATGTAGCTTTAACTCCCCATCCTTCTAATTGTTTTTTTGTAAACTCTCTCCAATCTTTTCCTGACCCACTACCACGAGCTGTCCAATAATGTATTTCATGTCCTTCATCATATAATTTATTCATCGCCTCGATTCGTTCTTTAATAGGCTCATGCTTTGGATAATCTGGTTTAGGTCTAATTTGTGTACATATTGTCCCGTCGATATCCACCATATACTTAGTCATTAATGTTCAGTGCCTCATCATAAATACGCTGCAATAATTTTTTCACTTTAACTCTCTCCTCGCGTTTAACGTTATCATCAGGCATACTATCTACATACTCATTAAGAAAAGTAGACGTATTACCCACTTCCACATCATCACTTTCATCATCTGAATATCTTGCGGAATATTCAGACAAATCCTCAAGTATAGTCAAATCTGTTAATTCAGATTTATATAACCGCTCAAGATAATTCTCAAAATCAGCTATATTATTCTTTTCTTCAACAATCAATTTAACAACTTTATTTTTATAATATCCTGTATTTTGGTTTTTCCAATCAACAGTACTCTTATCATTATAATAAATTTTTTCAAACAAACGTTCTGTATTCTGAATAAAAGTTAATTCTCTAGTTTTTGTATCAAATATATGAAACCCTCTAGGATCATCATAATCATTCCATGTTATTTCATATGGTGCTCCAAGATAATGAATATTACCCTGACTTGACCTATGATGGTAATGTCCAGAACATAATACCTCATATCTATTAAATAAACTTTTTGGAAGCCCTGAATCTGCTACATATCCTTTATACATGGCAAATCCATCAACTTCTAAATGGCCAAAACCAACTTGTGATTTTGAATCTCTTATGTACTCCATCATTATATCATAATTCTCAGAGTTAATCCAAGGAAGAATATCAATAGCTGTACCATCTAGGGTTATTGTGGATGGACCCGCATAAGTAATTACATTTTCATAATGTCCATAGAGTAATTCAGAACTATTAACTTTATTTGTATTTCTAAAATAGGTAGAATGATTGCCTACGATAGAATGTAATTCAATATGATTCTCCCTCATAACATCAAAATAAAATTGCTTTACTCGATGTAAGGTCTGAAAATTGACATACTTCCTTCTATCAAAAGTATCACCTAAATCTATTATTGTGGATATTTTATTTTCTTTTAGGTAGGGAAAAAATTGATTAGTATAAAATCTTTCAATATAATCACAAAATGATTGACTATCCTGCTTGCCGCCGAAGTGTTGATCTGTTATCAATGCTATCTTCATGGTCAATTTCCTTCTTCCAAATAAAATGACATCTTGTACATTCAAATGTCTGTATTGTTATGTTGTCTTTATAATCTATATCAAAACTGCAATTTTTATGTTCATGGTCTGGCTCAAACTGTTTACATCTTGCACACTCGTCGAAGAACAGAACAGAATATTTCATTTCATAAATATTTCCAATCTAGACTTTTTCTTAGGCTTTTTAGGTTGAGGATTTTCAGCATACTTTTCATGTGTTCTTAAATACTCCACATATCGTTTTGTATTTGCTTTATGATCTTCTACATTAACGTTAATTTGTTCTAATATACCAGATCGTTCCACATGAAGGTATTTTAAATGCATTTGTTTCTTTTCTTTAGTAATACGCCTAACATAGGCATGATGAATAATTTGTGTAAAATAAGAAAAAGGATTCTTAGATTTTTCTGGATTAAAGTTATGTGCATACAATAAACAATTTTCTATTCCATCACTTACTAAATCATCACGAAATGTATAATTAATAAAATTAGGTCTCCAAGCTAAATTTTCAGATATTTTCAAAAAACATTCACCCATATATTCGGTACTAGGTGGATCTGGTTCATCAACTTCCCTAGAATCAAGAACTCTCTGCTTCCACTTTTTTATTTCTGCAAAAAACTTTTCATTGTCTACGTAGTGTTTAGGGTTTGACATAACTTTTCTTTCTTATTTAAAAGTAAAAATCGCTACGATTCTATCGCCGAATCTAGGATAATGTTGATAATGAGGAAGGTTTTCAAAACAAACCCCTTTGTATTTTTCTGGAACAATTCTTTTCAATTCATGCTTCTCGGCTGGAAATAAAATACCATCACTTCCATTTATTCCAAGTGGTGTATCCTTATCCATAATTACCGTATGTGCTTCTTTATCTTGTGGGTCATTCAAATAAATTATCAATTGCTTATGATACTTGGGATGATCCACATGCGGAAAACATTTTTCCTGACCATTATTATATGTTAAATTTATTGCTCCTCTAATAACCTCAGTACATGTTATTTGATTTCTATTACAAAAAGTAAATAACATATCCTCAAAAACTTTTGCATAATCAGAATTATAATAACTTCTAACACCCATCTCGTCTTTTTGTTCTGGTCTATAAAATAATATATGACATAATAATGTATGTGTCAAATCTTTATAAAACAGAGGCTCAAAGCTTCGTTGATAGAAATATGAAATACCCTCAGACCTCTGAGTTAATTCTATTATTTCTTTATGTTCATCTGTTAAAAAATCATTATCTTCAATAAAAAACATTATTTAACTCCGGTTGAACCAAGTCCACCTCCCCTATCTTCTGTATCAGATTCAATAGCATGTTCGGCTTCATCAATACTAATTAATTGTGCTTCAATAACTGGTTTAATAACCAGCTGCGCTATTCTATCACCTTTTTTAACTTCATATGGAAAATGATTGTGATTAATCATTATTACTTTAATTTCACCTCTATAACCAGAATCAATGGTGCCCGGTGAATTTAAAACTTGTAATCCATGTTTTGCAGCTAATCCAGAACGTGAACGTACTTGTCCCTCATAACCATAAGGTATAATAGCATAAAGACCCGTATCAATTACTGCGGTACTAAAGGCGCGGATATTTTTATCCTCATTAGAACGAATATCCATCCCAGCATCACCAGAATTTTTTCTTTCCGGTAATGGATTATCTGACTTATTATATACCTTCACTTCTAATTGTTTCGTTTTACATTTACATTTCAAAGCAGTGCTATATGATATCATGGCCATCTAATCCCAATAGGTGTTGAAGGTGTGCTCATAACAGAATATTCAGTTTTCCATAATGGATCAGGTTTGCATGTTGAACATTCTTCAAGAACATAGTGGTCGCATTCGCTGCATTTATATCCAACATACCAAGTCGTTCCACCAAATCCCTCATCTACTCCCATGAGAGACTTTGTATTGCATTTCGGACATTTCTTCGGTTTGCTCATAATTCTCCATCTCCTTAATAATTTTACGCTTTAATCTAAATTCTTTAAATTTATGATTGCGTTCTTTCTGTCGGTCTTGTGATTTAACCTTTCGATATGTTTTTCCCATTGTAGCATCCTTATAATGGTATTAAGTTATAATCATAATCAAATTTTTCTTTTAAATATATATTCAACCTCTCCTTCCAATGTTTCAGTCCATAATTATCATGTTTTTTCCAATGTAAATCATCAATGATATCATATAGCACTGCTTTATTTTCTTTATCATCCAATCTCAACACTCGACCAATAGATTGTAGATTTCGAATTTTAGCTTTATATGGATGAGCAAAAATTAAATATTGCAAATTCTTAATATTAACACCTGTAGATAAAACACCCGAACTCGCAACAATAACAGCATTCTTTTCTTCTTCTGTTGCTTTTCTGATCTCCTCTCTTTGTTCAACATCAGTTTCACCAGCTATAAAAAAGATTTGTCTATCCTTTACTTTTTCAAGTAACAGCTTTAATAATACTTTCCCATGCTTTTCAATATAATTAAATAATATAAGAGTATTACCTTTCTGATCCAATGCTAAATTACAAATAAAATTATTACGCTTCCTATGTGAAACTATAAAATCTATCTCCTCTTGATATGTTGCTTTGGTTAACGCTTTACGTTCCTCCTCTGGATATTCTAATTGTAAACATTGTATATTTAGTTTGGAAATATGTTTATTATCCATCAATTCCTTCGATGTGATCGCTTTATATGTTTTTCCAAACAATCCTTCAAGGACTAGTTTATGTGTTTTACAATCAGTTAATGTTCCAGTTGTACCAAATCTATATCTGCAAGAAGTCGATTTTTCTAATATACTTTTTAATGACTGTGCTGTTGCTAGGTGAGCTTCATCACCTACTATTAAAGAAAACTGTTCAAAATATTCTTTAGGTTGTTTATATAAGCTTTGCCATGTACTTATATATATTGGTTGTTTTTCGTTCTTTTCCTTCCCCGAATATATTTTATGACATTGTTCCTCCACATTCCATTCATCTTGTGATGAATAATCATCAAAATCACCATACATTTGTGTAACAAGATTGGTAGTAGGAACTATCACTAACATCTTATCCTCATCCAAAAACCTCTGATACCATCTCAACAATGCATATATAACTAAACTTTTACCAGAGGATGTAGGGGATAACAATAATGAACGATCAGATTTAATACAATGTAAAAATGATGCTATCTGATAATCTCTCGGAGTAATCTGTTTCCCTTTACAATGAAGATTCAAAGAATCAAAAAATTCTTTAATCTTATCTATATCACCTTCCTTCAAATGTTTTGCGTCTACAATATCAGTCTTTAATTGATATGAATGCTTTTCTGACCATTCTTTAAGATACGGCAATAGTCCTAAATATAATTGCCCTGTCTGCATATTAAATAAACGTATCTTACCATCCCACATTTTTGCACGAACTTTAGGATGGAATTGATGATTAGGAACTAAAAAGGAAAAATATTCATTCAACTCATATGCTATATGTTTATCACATGATAGTTGTAGAAACGTTTCATTTAATTTACCCGCAACAATCATGTCAAATCCCCTGCTAGAAATTTTTTCCATTTAATAGCATTACTAATATTAAAAGAAGCATTCTGAATCAATCTAGCGGTCTCCTCTATCAATTTAACCTTATCTTCTTGTTCTTCTATTTTATTTTTAGCTAATAAAAGTTCCTCATCACCATCTAAAAATAAATCCATATCATTTTTTAATACTTTTAAATCAAATGGCTTTTCTTCATATTCGGAAGGATCAGCCTTTCCAGAATAGTATTTCCACTTCTGAAGTTTTAATATTTTATATTGACTTTGGATAAACCGCAACACATTTTTTTCATCGTGGCGTAACTGATGATATTTATTAGCTAAATCTGGAATTGAGATGGAATATCCATCAAGATCAGTTGTATCTATCTTAGTGTCTATTTGACACATTTCTTTCAAATCTTTCATATTCATACTACTATTATAATAAATTTATGGGATTAATACAAGGAAGAATATTATCCTATCTTTTTAACGGAAAATGCACCTGTATATCGAAATACAGCATTAACCACAATAGGTTCGAGGGAAGTGGCATTAGTATCAAAATTAATACCACCCAAAGCTACTGGAAATATGTCTTTAAAGGTTACATTATAATTAGGATTAGACTTATTAGTATGTATAATTATATTACCATCAGATTTCAGGTCTTTATCTTTTTCAGAATCATATTGATCGAAATTATCTGGAAACCCTATTGCTTGCATCCAATTATATATCTCCATATAATTCTTCAGGTCTTCATCTATGACAAATTCAATACTCAAATCTTCGAAAACTAAGTTATCACCTTCCATCGGGATACCTGCAAATGGCGTTGATTGCATAAGACTGGTTAATGAAATTCCGGGTATACCTACACGCTGACAAAAATAGTCCACAGTTGGCATGCGTAGAAAGTTCGTCTGGAAACTTATTACGTTTAAATAATTAAGGTTAGTCGGTTGATTTGCGTAAGCCATTTAATTGTTCCTTTTATTGATCTTATATATACTATATAATATTATTATTTATAATACTTTGCAAGGACAAACTATGAAATTGAATAAACCAACCATCGCCTTCTTTATATTCCTTCATTTAGGTGCACTACTAGCCTTTATTCCTTCCACATTTTGCTGGTCAGCAGTTGGTCTATTTGCCTTTATGTACTGGCTTACGGCCAGTGTAGGTGTTTGTCTTGGATTTCA